>Ga0187868_1001260_pt1 | contig 18271 bp, 5 predicted proteins | sample June2016WEW_13_4_FD_133014 | JGI IMG/M metagenome (GOLD analysis project Ga0187868, IMG submission 133014) | Peatland microbial communities from SPRUCE experiment site at the Marcell Experimental Forest, Minnesota, USA - June2016WEW_13_40 | ecosystem: Environmental > Terrestrial > Soil > Wetlands... | reverse complement strand
TGTCCTGGCGCTCGCCCCTGGCGCGGCTAGAGCGGCCGAACCGGCCCCCGAACCACGCCTGACCATCGTCAGCGATCATGCCGACGGCATTTACACACTCGGACAACCCATCCACTGGCGCGTCGAGCCGGGCTCCCCTGCGCGTTTCGGGGAGGCCAATTACACTCTCAGGAAAGGGGGCCTGGTTTTGTTGCGGGAGGGCAAGCTCGCACTGGCCAGCACCAAAGAGGAGATCGATGCGACGCTGCCCGAGCCGGGCACCCTCCTGCTTGAGGTCAAAGCCACCGATCACGAAGGCAAGGCGCTGCGGGCCCTTGCTGGCGCCGTCATTGCCCCTGAGCGCATCCAGCCCTCCGCCCCGCGCCCGGCTGACTTTGACCGGTTCTGGCAGGCCAAACTCGATGAATTGGCAAAGATTCCCGCCCGCCCGCAACTGGTCTCCGGCGATAGCGGCAAGCCGGAGGTCCATTACTGGCAAGTGACGATGGACAATATCCGTGGCTCGCACATCCGCGGCCAGCTTGCCCGGCCCAAAGCAGGCGAGAAGCTCCCCGCCCTCCTCATCGTGCAGTGGGCCGGCGTCTATGGGCTATCCAAGGACTGGGCCACCGGCCCGGCCGCCGCAGGCTGGCTGGCCCTGAATATCAATGCTCACGACTTGGCCATCGATGAGGCGCCCGAGTTTTACGAGCAACAGTCCCGGGGCCCGCTGGCCGACTACCCGGCCATCGGCAACGACGACCGCGAAAAAAGCTATTTCCTGCGCATGTACCTCTCCTGTTACCGCGCCGCCCAGTATCTCGCCGAACGGCCCGATTGGAACGGCAAGACCCTCCTGGTCCAGGGCGTCAGCCAGGGCGGCCTCCAGGCCCTGCTGACCGCCGCGCTCCACCCCAAAGTCTCCGCCGCCATCGCCGGTGTGCCGGCCGGGTGCGACCTGGCAGGCCCTCAAGCCGGACGCAGCCCGGGTTGGCCTGCGTGGTGCTGGAAAACCCAGGGCAAAGACCCCGCCAAAGTCCTCGAAACCAGCCGCTATTATGATATCGTCAATTTCGCCTCCCGCATCAACTGCCCGGTCCTGGCCGGCGTCGGACTGGTCGATGAGACCTGCCCTCCGGCGGGCATCTTCGCCGCGCTCAACCAGATCAAAGGGCCCAAGGAGATTGTGGTCCTGCCCCGCGGCGACCACCAGGGCAGCGCCAACTCGCACTGGATCTTCAACGAACGCTCCCGCGTCTGGCAGGAGGAACTCCGTCTCGGCAAATCTGCTCCCGTTATCGGCCTGCACTGACTTATGAACCCCTCGCCCTCCCTCTCTCATCACAGCATCTTCCCCAAGCCCGCCCCACAGAGTGGCGCGGGCAGGATGCCCGCCCCACAGAGTGGCGCGGGCATCCTGCCCGCGTCCTCGCCTCTGACTCGCCGCAGTTTCTTCCGCAAATCCGCCCTCCTGGGCGCCGGCATCGCCGGGACGCCCCCAGGCCTGCTGGGTTTGCCGGCTCAATCCACCCCGGACAACACCTCCACAGGCCCAACCCCCGTGATTCTGGCCACCGACATCGGGGATGACATCGATGATACATGGGCCCTGGGTCTGCTGCTCAAGAGTCCCGAGCTGGATTTGAAACTGGTCATGACCGAATACGGCAAGGCTCAGTACCGCGCAAAGTTGCTGGCCAAATTCCTCCAAACCACCGGCCATGCCCGCGTGCCCATCGGCATCGGGCCGGATGTCGAGCCGTTCGGCCAAGGGGGCCAGGCCGCTTGGGTCGAGGATTACGACCTGCGCTCTTATCCCGGCAGTGTCCACTCGGATGGCATCCAGGCCCTCGTGGACGCCCTCATGCAGTCCAGCAGGCCCATCACCCTGATATGTATCGGGCCGATGCCCAACGTGGCGGCCGCCCTGGCCCGCGAACCGCGCATTGCCCAACGCGCCCGCCTCGTCGGCATGGACGGCAGCGTGCGGCTCGGTTACGACGGCTCAAAAACCGTCTCTGCGGAATGGAATGTCAAGGCGGCCGTCAAAGCCGCCAGGCAAGTCCTCTCGGCCCCCTGGGAGATCACGATTACCCCCCTGGACACCTGCGGCCTGGTCAGGCTCGACGGCGCGCGCTATCGCCGGGTCGTCGAAGCCCCCGGCCCGGTGGCCTCGGCGATCATCCAGAACTACCGCCTCTGGAGCCGCGCCAACAACACCCAGGCCGAGGCCGAACGCCGTTCAAGCGTCCTGTTCGATACCGTGGCGGTCTATCTGGCCTTTAGCCAGGACCTCTGCTCAATGGAGCGGCTCGGCATCCGCGTCTCGGAGGACGGCTACACCCTCATCGACCCACACGCCAAGCCGATGAATGTGGCCACTGGCTGGAAGAGCCTCGACCGCTACCGCGATCTCCTGGTTCAACGATTGACGACCTCGTAGCGCAGGTTTCTCCCGATTGACTGACGACATTCCCAAGCTGCGGTTGGCGCCGCCCGAGACGGCCCAAGAACTGGCGCATCGTTGCGAGCGCGAGCACCGCTCGGCCGCGCTCCAACGCGAAGCCAACCTCGCCCAATCGCCGGCCCCTTTCCGCATCGGCTCCGTTCGCTTTCTCAATGCCGTGCCCCTGACCCGCGGCATCGAAGACCAAGTCCTTTTCGCCACTCCTTCCGAGCTAGCGGCGATGCTCCAGCGCGCGGAATTAGACGCCGCGCTGGTGAGTGTGACGGAACCGCTCCTGCGCGGATGCTACGACATCCTGGACGGCGTCGCCATCGCCTCCCTGGGCGAGGTCAAGAGCGTTTTCCTGGCCCATCGCGGCCCAATCCAGGGCCCGCTCGAGGTCTTTTGCGACCGGGCCTCCCTCACCAGTGTCAGCCTGCTGCGAGTGCTCCTGGCCGAACGCGGCGTCAACGCCCGGTTCAAACCGCTGCCCAGTTACGACTTTGCCGCCCTGCCCGATTATACGCTCCTGATTGGGGACACCGCCCTGGATTTCTCCCTCGCGCCGCACTCGCACCAGATCTGGGACCTGGGCGCCGCCTGGCACGAGCTGACCGGGCTGCCCTTCGTCTATGCGGTTTGGGCCCTGCGCCGCGGCCTCGAAAACGCCCCCTTGCGCCGCCAACTCTCCCAGGCCCGCCAGCTCGGCCTCGACACCCTCGATTCCATTGTCCGCAACCGCGCCGAATACGATTACGATTTCCGCAAGGATTATCTCGGCTGGCATATCCATTACCACCTGGGTGCCGACGAAAAGCGCGGGCTGGGCCGATTTGCAGAACTGCTCCGCAAACACGGGCTCGGGCCCGTCTTCGAGCCCTGTTACGTCGTTTGAAGCATCGGCCGAACGCAAAAAAGGCGCGAGTCGAAACTCGCGCCTTGGAGAAAGGCTAAAGCCGGCGGCCGCTTACCTGTTGCGGAAGCGGCGAACCGCCACGAGCAGGCCAAGACCGCCAACCAGGGAGAGGGCAAGGGTCGAAGGCTCAGGCACAGCGGTGCCCATCCACACCTGACCCATGTCGACGTTGACGCTTGCATCCTCCAGCAACACCCAACTCGGATTTGCCGCAGTGCCGTTGTTCTGCCAGTAATCAGTGTACATAGAGCCGACAGTCGGAGGCGAGTAGAGATCCACCCCTACGTTGTCGCCGGCGCCCATGCCCGCGAATTGCACCGTGAACGTCAGTTGGGGGCTAGTCACAAGCCAGCCATTGGTGCCCGGGGCGGGCCTGGTGGGGAAGTCACCCGTGGTCGTGCTGAAATCGAGGGTGGCACGGGTAGTCGGGAAAATTTGGTTCGGCCCGCTGTCATAAACCTTCGTGCCGGGAGTGGCGAAGCCGCTGGCGTTGTTGGGGCCGTTGTTCAAGTACCAACGCACATCCACCGTCACGTTGTTTCCGGAAAACGCGCCCCCCGCTCCGCCGCCGATGCCGTAATACTCGAATGAGAAGTTGGTAATGTAGCTACCCGCATAGCTGTTCAGGAAAATCTGGTTCCCGAATTCGAGACTCCCGTCGCTGAAGCGGGTAGCCAGGTCCGTGGTGTTGTTTTGGAAAAGCACGCCGGCCTTTGCTGAGAAACCCAAGGCCAAGGCGCCTACAACCAACCAACCACTCTTCTTCAACAGATTATTCATAAGTTTGCTCGTACTGTTAGTGCGGTCTGACGCTGCGATCAGGCAGCCAACTTAAACGATTACGCGAGACATCATAGCGAAAGTGGATTGGGTGTCAACATTTTTTTTATTTTTTTTTTAGCGCTTGCGCCGGGCCGGGCCGAAGTAGTAGCCGCCGCGGAGCCGGACGCCCTGGATGCGGGGAACAGTGCCCTGGGGCCGGCCGGGTTTTCCCTCCTCGAAAAGCGCGGTATAGCGGTAGTCAAAACCCTCGAGTTTGACGCGGGAGATCTTCTGACTGATGAACCTTTCGATCGTGTTCACGTGCCGGGCGTCCTCGGCCACCATCAGGGTAAGGGCGTCGCCCGTGGCTTCCATGCGCCCGGTCCGCCCGATGCGGTGAATGTAGTCCTCGGGATGCTGGGGCACGTCGTAATTGATAACGTGGCTCACCTCGGCGATGTCCAGCCCCCGCGCGGCAATGTCGGTGGCCACCAGGAGTTCGTAGCGGCCTTCGCGGAAGCCGCGGAGGGCCTGTTCGCGTTCTTGCTGGGTCCGGTTCGAGTGCAGGAGCGCCACGGCATGGTTGTGGCGCTTGAGGAGGTGGGCCACGCGGTCGGCCCCCTGCTTGGTGCGGCAGAAAATGATCACCGAGTCGAAGTTCGCCCGGCGCAGCAATTCCAGCAGCAGGTCCGTCTTCTGCGCCTCGGCCACGGGATAGAGCGCGTGCCGGACCGTGTCTTTGGGCGTTCGGCGCGCGCCGATTTGGACGGTTTGCGGCTCGCGCATGGCCCACTGGATGAGCGTCTCGATCTCCGGCGGGATCGTGGCCGAAAACAGCGACGTGTGGCGCTGGCGCGGACACCGCTCCACAATCCGCCGCACGTCAGGCAGAAAACCCATGTCGAGCATTCGGTCCGCTTCGTCCAGCACCAGGAACTTGATCTGGCCCAGGCTGCAATGGCCCTGGCCCAGGTGGTCCAACAGCCGGCCCGGCGTGGCCACGATCACATCCACCCCGCTCTTGAGCGCATCGATCTGCCGCCCATACCCAACGCCCCCAAACACCACCACTGTCCGCAACCCGGTGAACCGGGCGAAATCCCGAATGGCGGTCTCCACCTGGGCGGCCAGCTCCCGCGTCGGTTCCAGGACCAGCAGGCGCGGCCGGGGACTGTGCTGCCCAAGCTGCGAGAGGATCGGCAACGCGAAGGCGGCCGTCTTGCCCGTGCCCGTCTGCGCGCTCCCAATCACATCCCGGCCGCTCAAAATCAGCGGAATCGCCCGAAGCTGTATCGGCGTAGGTTCGATGTAGCCCATGGCCTTGACCCCCTCCAGCATGGCATTAGAAAGCCCCAATTTGTTAAACGGCATATTAGATATTAGCAGCAATCACCCGGCGCGAAAAGGCAAATCACGGCAATCTTGCAGAAATATAAACCGCTAATCTGCGCTAATCTGCGCTAATGAGAAACACCTCCCTGCCGCAGGCCGACGCTCCCCACGGTCCCCGGAGTGCAATAGTTCAAAATCGCGCATTCTTTAGAAGATTTTTCAACCACGGATGACACGGATGGCGCGGATAAGAGAAACCCGCGTCATCCGTGTCATCCGTGGTTAATTCCTTTCCTCGGGTTGCGGCTCCGCCGCGCTGGGCTCCCGTGCTTGCCCGCTCCGCCAGACGTCGGTGCTGGACAATCGGGGTCGGCTATGGATAACGACTACGCTTTTAGACAATAGTTTTCATTTGAAGAGGGCGCCTTGCGGGGCGTTGACTTGTTTGACGAAGTAACTTGGCCACCAAGTAAGATGCCAGAGCCCCTGCCAGCCATGGTCCCGCGAGCCTCCGGCCTTTATGCGCCCCAATCCGGCACAGAGCCGGGCAAGAATCGGTCCAACCGAGGGAGGTGAATGTGGAAGGAAGGCTTCTGACGATCAAAGAGTGGGAAGAAGTAGCGCGCAAAGCGGATTACAGCCCCGGCAAAATGGCCGTGCTCTGCTCGATGTCCGAGCGCCAGATGCAGCGGCTTTTCCAGCAGCACGTCAAATGCACGCCGAGCCGCTGGCTGCGCCAGCTCCAGTGCCGCCTGGCCAAACAACTCATCTCCCAGGGCTATTCCAATAAAGCCGTCGCCGCCGAACTCAAATTCTCCAGCCAATCCCATTTCTGCCGGGAGTTCAAAAAGGTCTTCGGGACCTCCCCCAAAAACTTCGCCCGCGCCCAGGACGGCAGCGCGCCCACCTCGCACAAGATTTCCCGCGAAAGTTGGACTGCCCTCGTCGGCCACCCGCCGGCTGGCCGGCCGGAGAGCGGGTCGGAAAAGGGCGGCCCGCGAGGCGGCGAGGCGGTCGTGCCTGCTAACGGACCCGCCAAGCCCGCGCAATGATGCAATCGACATTAACAGGGACAGCGTGGCGCGCAGAAATGCGGGGTCATGCCCTATGGGAAATAAACCCCATGAGGTGGGGAATTATTCCCGGTTCGGTGGATTGCCACGCCGGGAGGAAGTCCGGCTCGGCCGGTGCGGATTGGCGTGGAAGAAGAGGGGTGGCGGTCGGGCAACATATAGGGCCGGTGCATGTTACGCCGTCAAGGCAGGGGCCTGGGAAGGACCTTGGGCCGACAACAGAACGCGAATGGCCAGCTTGGCACGGTCTATGCTGAAGCAGTTAACGACACGGAAGCAAAACGCCAGTGGAGTTCAAAAGCAAGGAATTGCAAGAGAGTTCAACGCAATGCGAGGAAAGCGCGCGTCTTCGAACCGTTCGGCATTATCGCCGGCCCGCCGATTGCCGGCAGTGGGCCAGCACCTCAACGCGAACTTACTGTGAGTATATGAAAACCTTATTCAATGGCCCCCGAGTGCGCCGCTCGGGCAAACCGCCCTCCGTGGAGCGAAAGCGGATCGCTTTTGTACAAGGATGTCGCCTGGGGATAATTTGCGTCGCACTTAGACAACAATGTCGGTTACAGACAATCATTTTGGTTTGATTGGGTTCATTACCACCCCCTTAATGAGGGCTGAACAGCGGGGCTGCTGGATCGTGCGAGCATTGGTGTGGTCGCAGGTCGCAGGCGCTCGGCGGATTTTGTTGACACCTCGACATTTGAGAACATTAGCAAAAGCACTACCAACAGGATACTGAATGCTCATTAGTGACAAAAAAACAAAAGCTAACATGAAGACAAACCTACTGCACACCGGGCGTTGTGGAATATCGGTCCTCCCTGGAATGGCGGGCTTGATGCTGGTGGCGCTGTCCGCGCTCGGGGCCTCGCCGGTACCGCTATCGCCATTGACGGCGCAGCAAATCCCGGCGCCAGGCACAGCGATCCCCATCGTAATCAATCAGGACGCCACCGCATCCCCATACCCCTCGAGCATCGTGAATGCTTCATCGGTCCCGGGGACGGTCGAGAAGGTGAGCGTGACCCTCAACGGCTTCACCCACACCTACGCCAATGATGTCCAGGTGCTGCTGGTCGGCCCGAACGGCCATGCCGTTGTCCTGATGGCCAACGCCGGCGGAGGCCAACCGGCCAGCGGCCTGACGCTCACGTTCGACGACTATGGGCCGGCCGCGAGCAGCACTGCGGCCTTGGCCAGCGGTTACTATGCGCCCCCGGTCCCGAACGGCGCCGGCGCCATCAAGAACAGCGTCGGCGTGAACGTGGTGCCGTTTCCATCCGTGGCGACAGCGCCGCCGCCCCAGTCGGCGGGCTCGTATTACCCGACCTTGGCCGCTGCCTTTAACGGCTGCCCCATCGCCGGCACTTGGAGCCTGTATGTCTTCGACGACAACTTCGGGAGCTCGGGCACCATCCTGTCGTGGACGCTCAACGTGTGGCAGGCCCCGACCATCACGGGCACCAGCGCCGATTCAAGCGGAGTGACCGTGAACGAGAACGGCCAAGCCGGCAGCGGGAACTCGCAGAGCTTCACCGTCACAGTGGCCGAACCGGCAGGGATGCCGACCGCTGCATACGGGAATCTGACGGTGTACGCAACCTGCACCCCGTCGTCACTCGCCACCGTCGCGTTGGTTCCCGCCACGCAGGGGCAGCAGGTCCAGACCCTTACGGTTACTCCGTCCGCCGACCAGAGCAGCCCCCCCACCGGCGCCATCAACGTCTTCGTGACGGACGGCAGCGGCGCGGTCGCGTTCGAGTACAGCAAGACCATCAACCTGACGGTAACGGAGGTGAACCAACCTCCCTATTTTGCCAATAACCAGATTACGCTTGCCGGCGCCGCCGTAACCAGCGTGACCGTTCCAGAGGCCGGCATTTCCTCTCCGTTGCAAATTACGGTGGGAGACTACGACGAAGCCGCCAGCAAGGTGATAGTGGCGGTCACCACCTCGGACAGCCCGCAGATCGTGACGCCTTCGGGCGTGACGTTTGACTCAACCACCGCGGCGGTGCGGAACTTCACGGTCGTTCCCAACGGCACGGCGTCCGGTACGGCCCATTTGGTCCTCTCGGTCTATGACCAGGCCTTCCCGGTCGGGAACCAAATCAACACCCTCCCGCTTACGGTCAACGTGACTGCGGCGGCGGCGGAATCGCCGCCCGTGCTCACGCCCATGTTCGCCGCCCCGAGCCAGATCAACCTGGCTGCCGCGGGAACGACGGTGTCCTCGACTCTGCCCGGCGTTTCCGGCCTGACGGTCAGCAGGCTGAGCGTTACCCTGAATGGCCTTTCGGGTGTGAACCCCGCTACGCTGGGCATTCAACTGGTGAGTCCTGGCGGCACAACGGCCAATTTACTCAGGCCCGGCGACGTAGCCGGGACCGGCCCGTTCAATTTCGCGCAGATCACGTTTACCGACTCTGCCTCACCGGTGGCTTCCTCGTCGCTGGGCGCCAGTTCCATAAACAACATCACTCTGCAGCCCGATGATCTCTCCGCAACCAAGTTCGGCCAGGCGAATGCGAGCGGCACATGGACGCTCAAGGTTACCGGCGGCGGCGCCAGCGCGCAAATCCTCGGCGGCTGGGTTCTGACCATAAACGCTGCCCCGGTGGTCCTGGTGACCACGGCTGAGGCGCCGGCCGGCGACATTATTGCCTCCCAGGATACCACAACCACGATCAACTTTACGGTCGCCAGTGTTGACGGGACGCTTTCCTCCTCGACCCCTACCCTGACCGGCCTGAATTCCACCCTGGCCACCGTCACCGCGAGTTCGTACACCTACCCCAACGGCTCCTTTACGGTAAAGGGCCAGCCCAATCAGTGGGGCACCAATGCGGTGAAGATCAGCATCAGCGACCAGAACGGTCTTACCGGCTACGCTTCGTTCAATTTGGGTTTTGAGTTCTTCAATCATGCCCCGACGATGGATTTCATTCCAAAGCAGGTTACCACCGCTGGCGTGCCGACCCAGCCGCTCACCTTCAAAGTGTATGACACCGACATCGACCCGGCCAAGGGCACCCCGGAAGGGACTGTACCCAATCAGAACCTGACGGTGACCGCCACTTCCGGCGACAACACCGGCTTGTTCCTGCCCAACCAGAATATCTTCCTCCAGCAGAGTCCCAGCGATCCGAGCGGTCGGACCTGGGTCATGACCCTGTACCCGCTCGCGGCGACGCCGCTCAATTCGCCGGTCACAGTGTACGTTACCGTTAATGACAACAGTACGATCGACTATCTGCCCTCGGGCGCCCAGTTGAGCGGCCCTCTGACTGCCAGCCAGTCGTTCCCGTTGGTCGTTAATCCGCAGACGGTCTCGCTCTTTTCGGTGGGCCCGCAGGCCATCGAGCTGACGACACCTCAGAACAAGGCCACTCCACCCTCCCCCTATCCCTCGGTCGACACGGTCGGCGCCGTCGCCCCCCTCTACGGACTCGTGTCCGACGTGAAGGTCAACATCTATGGCGTCAGCCACTCCACCCCCCAGGACATCACGCTCCTGCTGGTCCATACCGACACCACCACCAGCCCCGCGACGACCAGGGCCGCCCTGCTCATGCAGGGCGCCGGCGGCGCCTTTGCGCTTAACAACGCCGCGCTCATCTTCTCCGACTTGGCCCCTTCGGCCCTCCCGCAGGGGGCGCAGATTACCCCGGGCGCCTATAAGCCTACCGCCTACGGAACGCCCGTCACTTTCCCCTCGCTCTCTCCGTCGGTTTCGGGAGCATACGGCTCCACGCTGGACGGCACCTTCGGCGGGATGAACCCCAACGGCGTCTGGCAGCTCTACGCCTACGAGGCCGGCGGGGCGAACGACCCAGGGGGTGCGATCGCCGGGGGCTGGCAGCTCCTCATCACTACCAAGCCCAACATACAGCCCATTGGCTCTCAGACCATCCCTGAGAGTTCCGGGTTTGCGTACGTGCCGACGCTGATTGGCGTCACTGTGGGCGACATTGACCCGAGTGTTACGGTGTCCGCCGTTCCTGTGAACGACACCGCAGGCCTCATTAAGACCATCGCCGCGACGGCGGCGCCAGGACTGGGCCCCAATCCGAACGCCAACTTCTGGCAGTTGGCGGTTACACCCAACAACTTCAAATCCGGCGGTCCAGTGACAATCCAGGTGACCGCAGTGAACGGAAGTGGCCAAAGTTCCAGCGCCTCCTTCAGCCTGACGGTCGCACCCGAGACCTTCGCGCCGATCATCGAGCCTGGCGCCATCGCAGCCACCTACACAGAGCCGGCTGGCACGCCCGTGCAGTTCACTTTCAAGGCCTACGACCAGCCGAACCCGGGTCACATCGTCGTGAATGCGAGCAGCATTGGCTCCGCTCCCAGCGGCACCCTCGTTCTTCCGCCGGCCAATGTCTCGGTAGTCGCGGGGACGCCAAATGCCTCGGACTTTTCCACGCCCTTCACGGTTACCGTGACTCCCGGCGGCATCTCGTATGGGTCTTCGACCATCACCTTCAGCGTGACCGACAATCAGAACAACCTGTCCACGGCGGTCTCTTTCGTCGTGAATTTCGCACAGGCGGAGGCCTGGGCCAACACCACGGCGCTGGCCATCCCACCGGGCCTGCCCGTCGAGGGAGAGGCCTACTCCGGGGCCAACCCCGGCACCGCCGCCAATCCACCCGGCTATCCCTCCCAGATTTTCATCGGCGAGAATGGCGTGGCGAGCGTGCCTGGCATCATTGGGAGCGGGGGCGTGGGCGTCACTCTCGAGGGCTTTGGCCACGGGTATCCAGAGGACGTGGACATCCTGCTGGTTCACACCGGGCTTAACCCGGCGGCCACCAAGGCCGTGCTGCTTATGAGTCACGCCGGTGGCGGCTTCCCGGTCAGCGGCCTGAACCTGACCTTCACCAATACCCAACCCACCGTGCCGGCGATACCGAATGGAACCGCACTCTCGAGCGGGACGTTCTCTCCGGCCCACTGGGGCAGCCCTCTATACGCCGGCTATCCGAACTTCCCCAATCTGCTCATCACTACTCTCCCGACTCCCTACACTACCGATCTGACCACGCTGGATGGCATGGACCCGAACGGGGAATGGGACCTCTATGTCCTGGATGACACCTACCCGACGGGGGGCCAAATCAACAGCGGCTGGTTCCTGGTGCTGCAAACCGGACCCGCAGTGGCGTGGAGCCAGGGCACCACGGCCGCCAATGCGATAACGATGGCTGAGAACGCCCAGACCGCCCGCGTCGAGTTTGATGTCACTGACGCGGGGGCGAGTCCCGCGACATTCAACGTGACTGGGGTTAGTATCGCGAATCCCATTATCACTCTGAACGGCGTCCAGACGACCGTGCCCCTTATCACTCAGGCCGGCCTCACCTATAACCAAGACGTTAACACGGGCGTCGGCTCGAGCCGGTGGCTGCAAATCGTGCCCAGCGCCAACCTGCCCTCCGAATTCACCCTCTCGCCCTTGACGGCTACCATTACGCTCACGGTCACCGATGCCAATGGCAACTCAGCCAGCAGCCCGCCACTCTCCGTGACGGTCACCTACGCGAAGCAACCGCCGGTAATCACGGTCAATCCCTTGCTCCCGCTAGACTCAAACACAACGCCTCCGACCCCGATTATCACCGTCAGCGAGAGCGGAAGCGGCAACAATGTGACGACACCGCTCTCCTTCACTGTGCAGGACGTGGACTCGACCCTGGCTTTTGCCAACCTGAGCATCACCTCGGATAACGGCGCCATCGTGCCGGCTCCCAGCCTGACGGCAGCCAGCACCAGCGTTACCGGATTCAGCGGAACACCCTCGATATTGGCTTGGAGTCCGGGTCAACCGAGCACCGTGGGCACCGTGTCGGTTGCCGTCCAGGGCGCTCAGAACAAGTACAACATCAACTTTAATGGTTCCGGGAGTCCGACGTTGCTCCACATCAAGATGAACGACGGCGTCAATTTTGTGGACCAGCCGGTTGAGGTCAAAGTCATCCACGTCGAACAGCCGCCCACGCTGACCATTAACAACGTGCCCACACCGACGGGGTCGACGACGCCCACTATCAACCTGGCCGCCAACGGACAAACGACTTTCAATGTCACCGTCAACAGCGTCGAGGCGGCGGTAACGGCCATCGCCGTAACTGCCTCATCGAGCTCACCCTACGTCAGCGTAAGCCCGGGGAGCGCCAGCCTCGCCCCCGGCAGTACGCCTACGTTCACCGTGACTTCGGTCGAAGGACAAGCTGCCAATGCAGATATCTCGTTCACCCTGAACGACGGAAGCGGGCAGTCGGGCGGCACGGCCTCCTACCAGAACGCGGTGGCAGTCATCGTGGCGCAATCTCCTGGCGTCGCCAGTGGGAATTCGGCCGCGATTTCAGTAACCGTGGGTGCGACGCCCCCCGGCGCGGCAGCCTCGGCCGAGTATCCGTCTGTAATCAATACTTCAGACACCTGGCCCGGGGGAATCTATGACGTGTCTGTGATAATCCCAAGCTTCACGGCCTCGGACCCTGGGAAGGTCGATTTGCTGCTGGCCTATAACAACAACCTGCCCAGCCCCAACAACATTACCAAGCAAGTCATGCTCATGTCCGGCGCAGGCGGAAGCAGTGCCGCGGGCCCCATGCAGCTTAGCTTCGATAACCGTACCGGCACCGGGACGATACCCTCGCCCCTGATCGGCGGCAACTACCTGCCCACGGACAATAACCCGTCGGACGTCCTGCCGTCCGCGCCGAGCGGGCCCTACGCACCGACGAGCCTGGGGACCTTCAAGGGGGTCATTCCCCAGGGCACCTGGTCGCTTTATGTCGCCGATCAGGGGGCCAACGACACTGTCAGCCTGCCCTTAGGCTGGACGATCGTCATCTCAACCCTGCCGACCATCACGCCCCCCAGCGGCACCACCGCGGCGGGGATTACTCTGCCGGAGACGCTGTCAGAGCCGGGCGTGGCGCCGACGATCTTGAACTTCACGGTCGCCGAAGACCAGACCCAGCCCCAAGACGTGACACTCTTGTCGGCCGGTGTCACTACGTTCAAGGGCCTGAGCTCCCCGGTCAAGGTCAGTGTCGCGGCCTCTCCAACGGCCAACGGCAATCTGCCGCTCTCGATCACCCCGCTCTATTTGCAGGCTGGCTCAGATACGATAACCATCACGGTCACGCGCTCCTCCGATGGCGCCGTGGCGACGTACAACCTGCCCGTAACCATCACTCCAGCCACAGTGGCTCCGACGGTTTCGCGCATCGCGAACGTGACGATACCGCAGGGCGGTTCAGCGTCTTCCGGCGGCTCCGTACCCCCGGTGTCGTTTGTGGTGTCGGATCCGGATTCACCGGCGGTGAATCTCACTGTTGCGGCGACGGTGGTTTCGTCTTCACCGGCCGGCCTTCTGGCTAACAGCGGCCTGCTGTTTGTCGGCAGCCAGAACGGCAATAACACGATTACGCCCGGCCCTACCATCGTCGTCCCGGGTTCGGGTTCGACGGCCTGGCAACCAGTCCTGAACATCACCCCCAACGCGAACATGGCCGGCACGGCCCAGGTACAGATAAACGTGGCTGACACCGGGAGCAGTGAGGGAGGCCCCCCGGCGGCAAGCGCTCCGGTGACATTCACCGTGACCGTCACGCCGGCGCCGATTTTGCCGGTTTTCAGCGGGCTGCCCGCGAATAATACTGTTTTCGTCCAGGGCGGAATCCCTTACAATCTCAACGTCAGCGTGAGCAGCGTCAACGGTGCGATCACCAGCCTGGCGGCGGTGAACTCTGGCGCGCCGATCACCTCGTCGACCACTTCAGGCAGCGGCTCCGCGTGGGTCCTCGCCATTGGCACCTCGGCCGTTGGCGCGGTGACCGCCGGGACAGTCACATTGACTGCCACCGATACGACTGGCGCACAACGCGCAGCCATAATCAATGTCACGATTGTGCCCAGGAGAGATATAAGCTTCGCGAACACGGCAGTGGGCGGTACGGTGGGAATCAACATCGTCGACGATGCCCCATCGATCCCCTATCCGTCCGTGGTAACTGTGCCCTCAGGCTCGTTCCAGAGCGTCATCTCGAGCGTGCGCGTCACGCTCAACGGATTCCAGCACACCTACCCGTCGGACGTGGGGATCCTTCTGGTATCGCCCAGCGGCACGCCCACTGTCCTGATGGAAAATGCCAGCCGGGGCGCTGTGAGCGGACTGAACATTACCTTCAGTGCGAGCACGCAAGGCCAGCCGAATTACGTGCCGGAGTTCACGAGCCTGCAGAGCGGGACTTATACTCCCGCCAACTACAACCCCTCTTACGTGTTCCCGCCGTCCAACGCCAATCCGCCGCCTCCTGCCTCGAGCGGCTACGTCGGCCAGGAGTTTCCGAACCTGGGACAACTGACCGGCCAATCGCCGATAGGGAATTGGTATCTGTATGTCATTGACGAGGTGCTGCAGAACGCCGGCCAGATCACGGGCGGCTGGTCGCTGGACATCACCACCGCACCCCAGATCACGTTCACAAGCGCGTCGGTCAACAACAACGGCTCGCCCACCAAAGCGTACGTCCAGAATACCTTTACGATGCTCGACGATTCTAAGGTGCCGGTGGGCAGCATAACGCCATACTACAACTTTACCGCGTCATCGTCCGACTCGCGCATCACGCCGGCGAATATTAGCATCACGGGGAGCGGATCGGGGAGCGCAAGCCCCTACACAGTCACTGTGACGCCAACGACCAGCATTACTACCGCTTCACCCATAACTATCACTATCTCGGGCACCGACCCGGACGGCATGACATTCAGCGGCTCGTTTCTTGCCACGTTCAGCGCCTTCAACACGGGTCCTAACGTCACCGTTACCGGGGTGCCCACGAGCGGCACTTTGCCCATCACGGCCGGCACCGTTGGCGAGGTCTCCTTCACTTACTTTGACGACCAGTCGCCGCCGGCGGCGCTCCTCGTCAGCGCCAACGTCACGGCCGGTGCTGCGGGGAACATTCTACTGGGGCTAACCTACGCCAATAACTCGGGCACGCTGCAGATCGCGCCCAAGGCCGTGGCCGGGGTTAACGGTTCGTACACCGTGACTTTGACCGTATCGGAGACCTCAAATCCAAATGGACTGGGAGAGGTGAACACGTCCGTGGCTATCCCAATCAATGTGACTTCCTCCTCAGCGCAGAGCGCTGTTCCCTACCCCAACACTATCAGCATTCCGCTGATCGGGCCGGCGCTCGTCGACCCGTCGTCAGTCACGGTGGCAAACGTGGCAGGAACGGTCACCAAAGCCACGGTAGTGCTGGACGGGTTTTCGCAGGCATATCCGAGCGATGTCTCGGTATTGCTGGTGGGTCCGAATAACCAAGGCGTCGTTTTGATGAGCGATGCCGGCGCCGGATACGCCGTGAACGACATATTCCTTACCTTCGATGATACCGCGCCCGGTGGGTTGCCTCAGAACAGTCAGATCGTGGGTGGAACCTACCAGCCAAGCGCCTACCTGAGTCCTACCCCTAACTTCGCGCAGCCGGGCGCGAGCTCACCGGTGACTCCGGTGCCGCCGGCTGGGCCATACCAGGCCACGCTCGCGGGGGCATTCAATGGCATCAACCCGAACGGTCTATGGTATCTGTATGTCGAGGACGAGGTATCCCGCAGCGCCGGCTCGATCGCCAATGGCTGGACGTTGAACCTGCAGACCACGTTGATTGGAATCTCGGCCATCGGGTCTCAGGTGATCAATGAGAACGCCGCCACAGCGCTCCCGGTGTCCTTCAGCGTCGGCGCCTTGGATTTGGCGGGGAGTCTGCCATCGAGCGACAACATCCAGGTGACTGCCCAAGTGACCAGCACGCCGTCGGGCCTGATAACGGTAGGAACTCCGACAACTGCCGACGACAGGAACTTCACCCTTCAGATTAAGCCGGTTCCAAACATGCCGTCCTCGGTGCAAACGGGCCCTGGCACGGCCTCTGTCACCATCACCGCCACAGACACCAGTCAGCCCAGTTTGGCGAGCAGCACGATGACGTTCCCCGTGACGGTCATCTGGGAGCCGGTGGCGCCCGTTATTGCCGGCCTGCCGACCACCACAGTCATTACCCCGGCGAACCAGCCGGTGAGTGGGACCTTCACTGCCTCAACGACCGATGCGGGCTCGCCCGTCTTGACCGCTGTGCCGGCCTCCCAGGCAGTGAGCACCATCGGCACGCTTACCGTGACTCAGACTGGCGCGGGTGCCTGGAGTTGGACCTTCCAGCCGAATGGCACCACAGGCCAGGGCATCGCGACGGTTACGGTCAACTACTCGACCACGAGCACGCCGGCCTCATTCACAATCGCCACGACCGCCGGAATTGCGCCGACGATTGCCGGCCTTACGAACGAGTTCATAATTCTCGAGAACACGGTCGGCTTCTCTTACTTCACCGTGGGCAACCTGAATCTTGCCACCGGCACCACAGTCAAGGGGAGCACCGATAACCCGGCGCTGGTGTCAGGCGTTCAGGTCAGTGCCACTGCAAGCGGTTACGAGGTGGCGGTCAGCCTGGTTCCCTACCAGAATAACCAAACGGCCGGCCCCGCCAACGTGTTCGTCACCGTCACCGATCAGTTCGGGAGCTATGTGATGACCGTGCCGGTGACGGTCATCCCGGTTGCCTACCCGCCGGCAATCGCTCCGATTGCTGACCAGTACGTGGAGTTCGGAACGCCCAGCCTGCGAGTGCCCTTCACGGTGACGGATCCGGCGGTGCCGATCAGCAGCCTCACCTATACGGGCTGGCTATCGAACCCGACTCTCAGCAGCGGGCCGATCACCTTCGCCCAGAGCGGGCCCAGCTCCTACACCGCCAGCATTGGCCTGGCGGCGAACCAGGGCGGCGCCAGCACGGTCACGTTGATGGCCACCGATAGCCAGAATAATAGCGCCGCGCAGTCCTTTGCGCTGGTGGTGAGCAATCCGCCGCCGCCGGTGTTTGCTTCGATTGGCGACACCAACACCGCGGCGGGTACGTCCGTCACCGTGCCTCTCTTCGTCACCCCGACGGTTGTCCCGCTCAGCGGGCTGACCTTTAGCTACAAGCTCTCCAATAGCAACCTCGTTCAGGGGGTCATCATCACCAAGCCCGCCTTCCCCCTTGGCAGCGGCGCCACTGCTACCGCTGAGATCATCACGGCCAACAACCAGTTCGGCACTTGCGTCATCACCATCTCCGTCACCGATGGCTTCAGCACCGTGTCGCAGTCCTTTGGTCTGAGCGTCCCCGATTCGCCGCCAGTCTTCGCGCCGATCGCCAACGTCACGAGCACGCTGGGCGCGGGGCCGGTCACAATACCTCTGTTCATTACGCCGACGGTTACGCCGCTCAGCGGGCTGGCCATTACCTACAAGGTCTCCAATAGCGGCCTCCTTTTTGGTGTCATCATCGCGAAGCCCGCCTTCCCCCTTGCCAACGGCGCCACTGCTACCGCCGAGATTGTCCCGGCCAATCAGATCGGCACCACCGCCATCACCATCACCGTCACCGACACCGGCAACACGAACATCACGGCCGTTCAAACCTTCACCTATACGGTGAATAGCCCGACCGAGGTGCCGCCGGTGCTCGCCCCGATCGCAGACATCTCTACCCCGGTGAACACGCCCAGCGTCACCGTGCCTCTGTTTGTCACCTCGACGGTTACCCCGGTCAACCAGCTCACAAACTGGTACGTGCTCTCGAACAGCAAACTCGTCTCGAGTGTCATCATCACGGTGCCCGCCCAGCCCCT
>Ga0187868_1001259_pt1 | contig 18274 bp, 33 predicted proteins | sample June2016WEW_13_4_FD_133014 | JGI IMG/M metagenome (GOLD analysis project Ga0187868, IMG submission 133014) | Peatland microbial communities from SPRUCE experiment site at the Marcell Experimental Forest, Minnesota, USA - June2016WEW_13_40 | ecosystem: Environmental > Terrestrial > Soil >... | reverse complement strand
ATGCTCAACTCCGAGTTGACCTTGCCTTCAAAGCCTTTTGGCGGCGGTGTAAAGCAGGAGAAAATCCGGGCTTTCCAAGATTTAAAGGAAAAGGCTGGTATCATTCTATAACCTACCCACAGGCCGGATTCAGGCTCCATCCTGACGGGGTGTATCTTTCCAAAATTGACCGTGTCAAGATTATCCTTCATAGACCTATCGAAGGAACTATTAAAACCTGCACGGTTAAGAAAACTCCTACAGGAAAATGGTATGTTTATTTTTCTTGTGAAACAGAAAAGCCAGAACCTCTTCCAAAAACCAATAAAATTGCTGGAATTGATCTTGGGCTTATCACCTATGTTCAATGCTCTGATGGTTCTAAAATAGATAAACCGAGATTTTTTAACCAAGAACACAAAGCTCTTGCTCAGGCTAAAAGGCGTGAAAACATAACTTTTAAAGCTAAACATAAACAAGTCCTTGCTAAGATTCACGAAAGAATTAAAAATAAAAGAGAAGATTTTTGTCATAAAACTTCTAAGAAACTTATCTATAAATATGATTTTATTGCTCATGAAAACCTGAATGTTAAGGATATGCTTGAGCAAAAGAAATATTCTAAAAGCATAGCTGACGCTTCTTGGTCTACTCTGATCCAATACATGACTGCCAAAGCTGAGAATGCTGGGCGAGTCATGGTAGCGGTAGACCCAAGAGGAACCAGTCAGCGATGCTCGCAGTGCGGGGCTACCGTGCCCAAAACTATTGAGGTTCGTATCCATAATTGTCCTCACTGCGGTTTTAAGACTGGCAGAGATTTAAATTCTGCCTTAGAGATACTCAGACTCGGATTGGAGTCTGTTGAGCGACCCGTGCCTCGCCGTAAGGCGAAAGCACATGTCAAGGCTCATGGAAGCCCACGACTTTAGTCGTGGGAGCAGTCACAACAATAATGCTCATTTACCTTGTATTTAGCTTTTGCTTCACAAGCATGACATTGCATTATTTAATTTCCAGTTTAGTAGTCTTTTTTACCTTAGGGACCAAGAATAGTTGACTATCGTTTATAATAGTATCTGAAATCCTCTTAAGGATCCCATGATAAATTTCCAAGTCAGGTCCTATAGTTCCGGCATCGCTTCTAGCCTGTTTTAGGCTGTCGAAAGGTCCAGAATAAAAATCATCCCTGACTTTAACAAAGAAACCCTGTTGTTCGAAAGGATATTGAGTATCAGACACGGATAACTCCTTATAGTATAATAAGGCCCTTTTCTTTGATCATTTCTTTCATTATCTCTACATCTCCATCCTCTATAATATCTATATAAAGAGAGGTAGGGTATGATTCTGAACCTATAACAGCACCTTCTGATAGATCCACTAGATCTTTGAGTTTTTCAAGAGTTCTAGGGATATGAGTGGAGATATATATTTTAGTCATTTGGGATTCCTAGATTTAAGTCTTTGTTCCGCTCTATTGTCTCTTTCTTTGATATGCTTAAGATCTCGTATTGCTAATTTGGTTAGATGAATCTTAGTTGGTGATTTAACACTATTCTTATCTATTATTTTCTCTAGTTCTTTAATCTTTTCTTTGTCCTTTATTAGCATTTCTTTTGTAAGAATATCAACTATTTCGTTGTAAAGATCTAAATTTCTTTCTTTTACCATTCTTTTAAATAGAGCATCTTCTTTTGCTTGCATAAATCTCTTATTGTTAATATTCTGATAAGTTACTAACTGTTTATGAAGAGTATTGTTTATTTTATAAAGTTTAGAAATCTCTCCTATATACTTACTAGTAGGCTGATAGCTTGAATAGAAATATCTTATTACTTTATTGAATAGTTTTTGTAGATTCATATTTAGTTCCTAAGAGTTTTTACCTATCGTTGCAAACACCTTCTTCTCGTCTACATTTTCTATAACTACCGACAATTAATCTCTCTCCACAGTTACCGTACCAAGGACAATCAGGTAATTCTTCATAATTCAGATCTTCTGGATCATCGTCAAGTACGCTACTAACCTGTAGAACCTCAGATTTATCTGGATCCACTGCTACATCCTTAATAAGCTTAAGTAACCACTTCTCAAATTCCTCTTGAGATAGGTTGGTTTCCATTTTAATTACTGCTGTACGAACCATAAGAGAGTGTCCTATTTTATGGATATAGATTTACTTAGGAACAGAACCTCTAGATTCTAGATAAATAATACATATATTAGTATCTAAACTAAATCGTAGATCCATAACTTCGTAATAGTTATCTTTATAGATAATTGTACTACCTATTGTAGGCTGAAAGTCACTATCTATTAATCCGTGCTTTTCTCCACTACTGATAAGATAACTTAGCTCATCATCAAATCCTTTAAATTTAGGATCACTCTGAGCATAAACAAGTTTTAAATGCATTATAACTCCTTTATTAAGCTTCTTGTACAGTTGCTACTGCAATCCCGAAGGCTTGATCCCAAGATGCTGGCTTATTACCGATAATCTCAATAGTGTCTACCTTATAACCGCTTGTTACGATCCACTGAACAAGCTTATCAGTATTATCTACGATGGACGGGAGGTCCTTTCGGGTAAATTTAGATGTGCCATCATCGAAAGATTGAAAACTGTTTGGCTTCCTAGCTACGATCTTTTCAACCTTTTCTTTTGTAGTAGCTTGCTTTTTTGATTCTGTTGCAGGTGCTGTAGTTGCATTCATTGATTACCTTCTTTTGTTTGGGTTTATAAGCTTATTTTATAAAAATGGGTGTGGAGAGAATCGAACTCTCAATCCCGAAGGCAACAGATCTTGAATCTGCTGTGTATGCCAGTTCCACCACACACCCGATTATTTATTTACCATTTATAATATACTATTTAGGCAGGAGAAAATCAAATAAATATTTTATTATTGTCTATCTCGATATGTTTTAATATTTTTAGATCTATAGTATTTAGTTTGAGAATGACAATTAGGACATAATATATCTAAATTCTCTATACTATTATTAGTTCTATCTCCGTCTTTATGCTCCAATTCTAAATAAATTGGTTTACCTAACCATTCTGTATTATTGCAACTATAGCATTTGGCTTCAAAAAATTTTTCCTTTATTAATCTTTTTCTTAAACAAGCTATATTTACATATTTTGAATTTTTTATTAAAATTTTTTCTAAAGGTTCAGGTGCTTTTGGAGGTTTAGTAGATCCTTTTCTCCATCCTTTTCCATGAAAATGAGAAATATCTAAATTTAATTCTTTAATTTTTTTCTTAGTAAAAAAATAATTACCACCAGCTTCTTTAAGTCCTATTTTGTGTAAAACTTGTCTAATTGAACCTGAGGATTTTACAGCTTCTACTAAATCTTCATCCTTGTATTTTCTTTTAGCACTCATAAAAACCTCCTAATAGGTATACATTAAAAAATTAGTATCTTTTACATATACCGTATAATATTAGAAGGTTATTAACTTAATTAACAATAAATATTTTGGGTATTTTTAGGAGGGATAAGAGGAAGTGGAGCTAATCAGAATTGAACTGATTTTTTCTGATTGCAGATCAGATATTTTACCAATTAAATTATAGCCCCAATAAGTATAAAGCTGAAGGAGGGATTTGAACCCACGATTAGATTTCTCTTCCTGATTACAAAACAGGTGCACTAGACCAGACTATGCGACTTCAGCATTTAAAATAATAGATAAAAATCAGGCACGGAGAGAGTCGAACTCCCATTTACACCCAGTTACAGTAGTACTGCTTTGGAGGCAGTCCTGGTACGTGCCTATAAATTAATAAAATTGGGGAGACAGAAATCGAATCTGTAAGGCCCACTACAGGCAGATGATCTACAGCCATCTGAGCCCACCACACTGCTCAACTCCCCAGTAATTTACTTCTGTGATAAAAATCTAATCTTCTTATAACTTCATCCCTATATTCTGAGCCATAGACCTCAAACACACCAGTGCTTACTCTATCTCTTAAAGTCTTGTAGCTCCACCTATGCTTAACCGAACTATCATAAAAATGAGTCCAACTTATAATCATATTCTTTTCTTTTAACATCTCTAAGATATACTCTAGAGGAAGACCTAGAACTGAGGACATCAGCTCGAATACTCCTGAGACAACTAGCTTACCGTCTTCTGTTTTACCTACTACTGAGAGACAATTTTTGCGTTTAGCATTGTAGATTCGCCTTTCGTTGAATGTTAAAAATGGGGCGGATGGTGGTACTCGAAACCACTCTATATGTACCACAGACACATGTGCTACCGTTAAACACTACATCCACCATAAAATCAAACCTTAACAGCATCCACATGCATAGATGGAGTATTGTAACCGTCTACATGAACAAACTCATTTATTTTAAATCCTAATTGAGTCAACTCTAAACACAAACTTGTATGTGTATATCCACTTAAGTGGAACTGACCCAAATCTCTTGGAGCCTCTAATGTATCAGGATTCCTAGGGTCTATCTGATACCCAAACAAAGTATACATATACCATTTAAAATGCTCAGGTGAATTAGAATTAACTATGTTCTGACATATAGCCTGAAGGTCAGGTAGCTCAAGGATAAGTCTTCCACCTACCTTCAAAACCTCATACCAAGCTCTTAGAGCTAGTTTACCTTCTCTTATAGGTAGATGTTCTATGCTATGGGCGCTATACAGGAGTGACACTGTACCTGGTTTAAATGGCAAATATAAGGCATCTGCTGGTAGGACATCCTTGCCCCTTATAAACTTGTCTATATTTATAAGACCGTCATAACGAGAATCACCACAGCCTATATTTAGATACAGACCTTTAGTCTTAAGACACTGCTTGAAAAGCGCTTTGTCCTTTGCTTCTATTCTTATTAGGTTTTCTATTAGATTATCCATATCTATAATATAGTTTGTGGGATAAGGGAAATAAAAGTGCCTTAGGAAGAACTTGCATCTTCACGAATATGTTTATATTCACCAGAGCCTAAATCTGGCGTGTCTTCTTTCCACCACTAAGGCATAATTGAAAAGACGATGATGGGAGTTGAACCCAATAAATAACTTCGCTTTGCAGGCGAATTGCCTTCCACTTGGCGACATCGTCATATTCCGTATGTTCTTAATATACTTGTAGTATAATAAAAACATACACCAGAGAGAAAAGATGTTTGCTTTATCTCTAGTTTGATATTATAAAAAAATTTCAAAGAACCGTATACAAAAGAAAAACCCTACTGAGTTTGAGGCTTAGTAGGGTTTTAGATTTTAATCTATTTAATTTCTCTTTACCCTACTTATTGTACCTCGTTGTATAGAGATGCAAATATGCGCATAGTGCTAACCATGTGGCACTTGTGGTTAGTGTACACAGCGTACATACAGGTATAAGAGTAATAAAATTAGAGTTTTTCATGATGTTATAAATTAAATATTAAAAGGTTATTAAAAAGTGTAAAATTCACTACAATTACAAATATACTATCTTTTCAAACAAAAGTCAATAACTATTTTACTTATAGATCTAATTCTCTTTCTTTCCCTCATCGAACCTCTCACAACTCTTAACTAACTTAAACCCACATTCCTTGAAATTCTGGCAGGTCTTACAAGCACTTTCCTTCCATAATTTATCAAACTCTTCGGCATTCTTCTTGACCCACTCTAAATCATAATTTTCATCATCCCTAGGGTCATGCTTCCTTTTTATCCCTTCAAAATACCTGTCTGTTTCAATTTTCCTAAACTGAGCATAAACTCTCTTACGAAACTCTTGGTCTTCAGCAGTCATGGTAAACCCCCGATAAAAGAAGTTTCTGTTCCTAATCTAGAGATTTTGAGAGATAATCTTCTCTTTCTCCAGCCAAAGCTGTGATAGCTCTTCTTTTATATGGATCTTATGTGTTTCGTCTATATCATTTAATTTTATCAAATCTAGATACTTTTTAGCTGTTTTTAACTGTTTAGCTGTTGATGACTGCTCTATTAGTGCTTTTGCCTTTTTGATAATGATATCATCTGGATATGTTTTATAGGTTATAATTTCAGAAGGGACAGGTGATTTAAAGAGATTTTTAAGTATATTAAACATGTAGTTATCTCCTAGTAAACTTAATATCTTTGTAGTAGTGCAAATTAATATGAGATTATTACGGGTAAATTAGATTTTTACTAGGATTGAGTTATTTAAGTTTCTGTAGTCCTTCATTTATCTTATCAATCATTTCACCTACTGCAAAAGGAAATCCAATATCTACAGACAAGGACTCAAGGGTATCCAAATCTCCGCACATAAAATCTCCTACCATAACTATACCGTTTATAATTTTTACTTTTTCTATAGAAGTATCTTTCTTATACTGCCTTCTAGTTTGGCACCACTCAGTCCTATCTCCGTCATAATCCAGTGCTCCACAGGTCCCGTCTTTTTGTTTATCATTACAATAGATATTATCACAAGGACCTGTCATATATTTTTCCATATGATTCTACTCTTTCATTTTTTTAGGATATTTAACAAGATCTCTTAATCTGAAAGTCCTATTAAAACCTATCAAATCATCCTGGTACACGGTATGTTCACATTCTGCACAAGATACACCGTTAATTTTAACAAATTTAATAATCTTAGCAAACGAGTAAGTAGGGCTAGATTTTAGCCTACAAAAATCTCCAATTTCTAAACCAAAATTCTTTTTCATACGGTATCTCTTTTAATCTATAATATACTTTCTGACCCAATTAAAATCAATAATTAATTTTGATTATTTTCAGTCCTACCCTTAAAATCCTTATACGGAATCCAAACATACTCAAAACCTCTCTCCTCTAACTCCTTCTTAGTAGAAGGTCTTACAGAGATCCAATCCCTATCTTGACCACACTGTGCGCAGTAATTACCCGTCATCCCATCTAAAGTCTCAGAAACATCGAATATAGCTTGATTACCACATCTGCAGTCTGCTGTGTAGTAGGTCATTTTGGGGATCCTCTTAGATTTTCAACCTTATTATTATAATCTACACAAACATCTAAACAATTACCCCTACATATAGGATCTAAATGAGTGTCATGCTCCATAAACCATTTAAATCTATCTTCCCTAACATTAGATGTAATCTTTCCAATAGGATCACCCTGCTCACGCATATAAATGATACAAGGAAAATGATAACCTCCAGCTACAGCCATATCGTCCATCGCTAACCAACACTTATGAGAGTCACATCCACTTATCCCTCGTACATTACATCCTTTTTTGATATTAAATACCCTATAAGCCAAGATAGGGTATTTGTCCAAAATCCCTTGAGGGATACCCTCTGCTACAGTAAGAAGTTTATTATACTGAGCTGAAGGGATAATCCTTATATCTGAAACTCCTAAACTATCTGCAAAAATAACCGTATCTACACAGGTATCTATATTCTGCTCATTTACTACCACCCCTACAGTAGTATAAACCTTATCTGATAGCTTTTTAATATTCTCAGAGATCCTGTCAAATACTGATATCCCTCCAGCCATTTTATCTTGAACTGAAGCACAACAAGAGTCTAAAGATACTGAAAAGTCATTTACCCCTGCTTCTATAAGGTCTTTATATAAGTCCCAGCTTGCACTACCATTAGTAGATATCGCTATATGCTCTACATTACGATTTTTACAATACTCTACAAGCTTATCCAATCCCTTATAGAGAGTAGGCTCACCACCAGAAAAACGGACATTTTTGAGTCCATTATCACACCATATATCGAGAGTCTTCATAGCTTCATTAAAAGACATAGTCCCTTTTATATCGCTTCTAAGACCCCTACAGTATACACAGTTAAAATTGCAACTATCAGTAAGGATAAGCTCACAACGCCACAAAGGAGACCTAATACTGGATTGTGAAGCCCTATAATCAGATAGAGTGTAAAATCCAATGTTTTCCAGCTTATTGCCCATATATCGCCTCAAATTCCTTGTTTGTGAGGTGGAACCAAAAGTGTACGCCGTCTTTAAAAAACATTACTGCTTTGTGCTCATTTTTAGGTCTACAGACTAAGCCTTCTCCATTACAATACCCTACAGTATGATCTACTAAAATCAATCTATTCGAGATTAAGATACTCTCAGATGCTATTAATCCTAGATCTACAGGTGTCCCAGCTCTCCATCTACTCCAGGTAAAAAGTTGCTCATCCAGATAGTAAGGAGTCATTTTGGTATCTATTCAATTTTTATAAATGGATCTTCCCAATTTGGTTTACTCGTTACATAAAGATGCTGTCCAGTAGCTCCAAATATCGTACCTGGATAAGATATCTTCATACCACTAGATAACGTAATAATAGTAACATTAGGCCAACCATTCCTATAATCAAAATTTGTTATTTCTCCCATATCGGTATACTGGGTCTTTCTACAGGATATTAGAGACAATAGAAACAAAGTCATGATAAGAGATTTAAACATTTTATAAGACTCCTTTTTGTGAGTAGATTTTTACTTATTTTTAATGATTTCTTTTAATATACTATTTGGTAATATTAAAATCAAGTTTAATTTTAGGTTGGTCAGTAATTATATTAAGAGATAAGAAAAAAGTACATAATAAAATTTGAAGGGAAATTTTAGAGATGGAATCAAATCAAACAGATGCAAATCCTGAGGCAGTAGGTGTGTGCTCCTGTGGCAGAGTTCTATATCCCTGTTTTGATGAGAATAAGAAACGGATAGGAGTAACACATACTATAGAAGATGATGATCATCACATGGAATACTGGTCAACTGATTCTATAATTAAAAGACATTTATCATAACCTATTAATGGTTGTACCCATTTAAACATAATATACATATAACATAAGGAGCCCTTCATGAGTACCTCTACAAGCGCTAAGACTCATTCCTCTTCTTCCAAGTCCTCCATAGAGTCTGCCCTTAAGCCGACTGTCCGTGAGTGGTGCCAAGCTAACTTCGAGAAGTACCAAACACAAGAAGAAATAATCAGTAACTGCATGAGAACACTTGGAGTTAAGAGGGATCAAGTAGTCCGTAAATTGAGGATCCTTTCTAATTCAAGGAGACCCTCTGTTGGGATTTCTGAGTCTGATCTTAGAAAAAAATGTGATGTAACCTATATCATTGAAGATGCTGTAAAAAGGATCCCAGATGGTAGATATATCTCAGATGCAGACTTCAGAGAGTTCTTTTGTAAGCTTAATACTACTAAATATAGACCTAAGGCTAATCTACCTCAATTCGATAAGTTTAAGGGGATCGCTGATGGAGTCACTTATTGGGGCAAGAAAGAAGGGATAGAGAGACTTATCAGTGATGGGACTATGAGAGGGGTCAGAAGATGAGTGAAGAAGCTAAATTAACAGAAGAAGAAAAAGCTGTAGAGGAGTATATTAAATCTTTGGTCTTTGAAGATTTAGATATGGTAGATATTGAGGATATATATTCTTATATAAAAGGACATATTAATCAATTCTATAAGTGGTTGAAATCCCGTAAAGAAGCTATCGGATATACGTCTGTTAAGTGGTTAAAGTGTAATACATGCTCAAGGGATGTTCAGCGATGAGAGGGTTCGAACAGTTGAACAGAAACCTCTGAAAAACTATGTTAATCTATGAAATCCTAATTATCTATTAATATAATATCCTGTGTATATCCAAATATCAGATAAAATAGCAAAGGACGGTCAGAATGAAGGATAAAAAACCTATGGTCGTAAGAGTCACAAAAACGGAATTCGAACTCGATGACGGAAGAATCTTTCCTCATCCAGTAGAACTCGATGAAGTCCCCTCTGTAGAGGAGTTCCAGAAAATATACGACAAAAGCCGTAAACTTGTAAAAGATATGATGGAAAATTCAGGTGAATAACCTCATAGACATAAGTCAGGCTGCTCAAATGCTGGGCGTAGATATCACTACACTCAGGTACTGGGATAAAACTGATAAACTAAAGCCTCAGCGTACTATGGGAGGCCATCGACGCTACCTGCTATCTGACATCAAAAAATTACAAGGTATTCAGGTAGAACCTGCACCAGACACTGCTGAATCGCCCAACCAAGTAGCTGTATATGCCAGGGTGTCATCCCATGAACAGAAACAAAAAGGGGATCTGGAGAGGCAAAAAGGTAGGCTCCTTGAATACTGTGTGAAAAAGAAATACGAGGTCCGACATATTTTTGAAGAAGTTGGATCCGGGATGTCGGATACACGAGCAAAATTGAGCAGGCTCTGTGACGTAGCTGAAAAAAGAGAGGTATCAAAAGTAATAGTAGAGCATAAAGACCGGTTAACCAGATTTAATTACAGGCTATATGAACGGTATTTTAAAAGTCTCGGTATAGAGATTATTATTGTTGAGGAGACTTTGCCTAAGTCCTATGAGGCTGAGTTGGTTGAGGATATTATGTCTCTGGTAGCCTCGTCCTCATCGAAAGTGTATGGAAAGAGAAGTGCTGAAAATAGACGGAAGAAAGGGACATTGAAATGAAAATAATTTGGACAAAACCAGATGTAAAATCCGAGTTAGGAGAATACTTTGAAAATGAATTTACAAAAAGATTTTTTAAATCTAAGGGGCTTGTTTTTGATACACAAGAGGATCTTATCCGTTTTTTTGAAACAGGAATTTTGTTAGACATAGATCCTAAAAAATTTAATTCAGGTAATACCGTAAATATGACTTTAACCAAAAAAGAATTTGAGGCTGAGTTAAAAGATCCAGAGTATAAAAGATCTTTTGATTCTATGGAAGAAGTCCTGTTGAAACAAGAAACAATAACTTTGCCAGCTCCAATAATAGTAAATTTTTCTGGACTGTTTTTTGGGTTTGCAGGTAACAGAAGAATAAACCTTTCAATTAAACACGGCATACCCCTAAAAGCCTGGAGAGTAAACGTGGCTGAAAAAGCTTCCTCAATAGATAACTTTTTGGCAGGAATATGAAATTCATACGCTCTTCTAAATGTAGCCTCAAATTCGCTACAGCCTCCAAACTCTCAGAACTCAAAAGAGTACTCTCTGAGTATGGACGGGTCTGTAACATTTTCATAGATCATTTTTGGAAGAACGGGACTCCCTCTAAATCAGAACTCCTAAAAGATATTGTTGACCTACCGCAGGATACGTGGCTCACCGCCAGGCTCCGTAAAGTAGCTGCCCGAGAAGCTATTGATATGATTCACGCTGTTAAAGAACGCTGGAAAGATAAGCCCTGGAAGATCTCAATGCCAGTTCATAAGGGCAAAAGAGCTTATGTCTCTTGTACCATAGCAGATTTACAAAATAAAGAAACAGCTGAGTTCGACGCTTGGCTCCATTTAGCCTCTATTGGTGAAGATGTTATCCTGGATTTTCCTATCAAGTTCCACAAGCATTTCAACAAGCTTGCCGCTCAGGGTAAGCGCCTTAACTCTTACATACTCACTGAAAAGTATGTCCAACTCTCTTTTGAGATCGATGCGGGTGAGAAGAAAAAGGGCGTGAATGCTATAGGAGTTGATACGGGGATAAAGGCTCTCGCGTCACTCAATAATGGTCAGCAATTAGGTTTAGATACCGAGGCGTGCATTGAGCGTATCAAACGATGTGAACATGGTTCTAATGGTCAAAAACAAGCTAGGAGAGCTTTTAAACAAAGGATAGATGAAGTCGTCAAAGAGATCGTCAAACATTTTGAGCAGATCGATTTAGTAGTGGTCGAAAAGCTCAAAAACATGAATTTTAAAAGTAAACTCAAACGTCGCTTGAGTAAAAATATGCGACGTTCTATCGGCACTTGGGCGTATAGGTACTGGTTAAAAAGGCTGGAGCAAGCCTGCGAGGTCAACCGTGTTGGCTTTCGCACCGTGGCTCCTTTTTATACCAGCCAAACATGCCCAAGCTGTGGTCACGTCGATAGGGGAAATCGAGTAGGACAGATGTTCCGGTGCCTGAATTGTGGTCACACAAGTAACGCCGACGTGGTCGGAGCCAGGAACATACTGACTCGATTTCTTACGGGGCTGTACGGTGCCCGTTACAAACCATATGAGGCTATGTTTAGTTTTTCATAGTTTCAGAGGAACGGTTGTTGTAGTTAATAATAAACCATTTTTTTGTACACAATAGTCTTATAAAAGAGATTACAGAAGATTATGGGTATGTTAAGGTAAGTACTGTTAAGGCAGGTGAAAATGAATATGCTGTTTTAATACCTCACGATAATTCAACGAGTAATGAGGTTGTTAGTAGTTCTTTAGTTTTTGATAGTATACCAGAGTAGGAGTTTAGTATGCCTTGTGGAGAACCTAAACAGTGTTATGATTGTGAGTACAGACTAAATCAGTCACAGTATATACCTATGTGGACACCTGATCCTAAGCGTACTAATAATTTTGGACAAGATAGTCTATCTATAATACAAGAGAGTCCAGCCTTGTTACCTGTCTGGAATAAAGGTGAGCCTAACGAAGCTATGTGGTGCTTGGTGTTTATTCCATCTAACGATTCTGGTGGATGGGTACAACAGTTGTGGTTTAATCCAGATTCGATAGATAAGTGGTGGTTTGGTTCTTTTCTGTATTGCTATGATGTTAAAGCAGTTCCTTGGGCAGGAGGTAAACCAACTCATTGGATGAAGATGCCTGAGGGTCCTGGGTCTGATACAGTAAATAGAGATAGTATATAGCTATAATAAGAGTAGGAGAATTAGATTAATATGGAAAATACTGCTAAAGTAAATAATGGATTACTAAAAGGACAATGTCCTAGTTGTATTTTTGGTATAAACGGACAGAACTCGTGTCACTCAGGTCGAGAACTTGCAAAGATTGCTGGAATAGGAGGAACAGTAACACATGAAAACTGTGAAGACTGGGATGATATTACACTATATCCTAAAATAATGGATAATATTGAAAACATACGTGAATTTTTTGATTCTACATATATAAACTAAGATAAACGTAAAAAGACCTTATTTCCTCCATCTAGAAGGACTCACAATGGACCTAAGCAAACTTGGTAAGTCAGAAGCTGAACTTAAACTGCTCGTTAACGAAGAAGTAAATAACCTCAAAAAGGTCATCAAGGACAAAGATGATGTCCTTGAGAATTATAAGAAGGAACACGGGGTATTGGAGAGTTTTTTTAGGGATGTGAAGGAGCATATATCGCCTATAGTTCCTGAAACAATGCTATACAAACCTAAGAAGACTAAGGTAGAAAGCCCGTGTTCAGTTGTAATGCAGATAAGTGATACTCATATGGGAGAAATTCAAGTAGCTAGTGAAATTGAAAACTTTAATGAATTTAACCCTGAAATCTGTAGATCACGCTGTTTGGATTTCTCTAAAAAAGTTATTGATTGGACTTATGTACATAGATCTGGGTACAACATTGATGAATGCGTAGTGCTTGTACTTGGGGATCTCGTTGCAGGAACTATACACGATGAGCTCTTAAATACAAGTGCTTACCCAGCTCCTGTTCAAGCTGTTGAGTCTGGAATTTTGCTATCAGATCAGATAGCTTTGTTAGCACCTCATTTCCCTAAAGTCAAGGTACAGTTTATTATAGAAGACAACCACTCAAGAATGGTTAGAAAACCTCAAAGCAAGGAAGCTGGTCTTAATAGTTTGAATTATGTTGTAGGGTTTATTGCTAAAGAAAGATTGACAAAATTCTCAAATATAGAATTTAATCTGTACCCTCAATTAGAGGCTGTAGTTGAAGTTAAAGGTAGAAGATATTTAATTACACATGGCCACTGCATAAAATCCGTTATGGGAATTCCACACTACGGTCTTGAAAGAAAAGTGGGTAAAGAAGCTGTAAAACGTATGAATGCTCCTGATGTAAATAAATTTCACAGAATAATTTTAGGGCATTTTCATACCCCTATGACAACTCAGTATTATTGGGTTGGAGGATCGGTCAGTGGTACGACAAGCTATGACCACGGAGCTGGGAGACATGCAGACCCAAGTCAATCTTCGTGGCTTGTAAACCATCACGGAGAATTTAATAGGGTGGATTGGACTTTGTAAATAAAATTGATAGAACGGAAAAATTTTTGTGAGTTTTATTGAAAATGCACCTATAACATTGCTTAACAGTACTATTAAATATATAAGAGATATTCAAGTAGGGGATTTTATAATAAGTAACCCTCTACCTGATGAAATTACTCATATTTTTAAGAGAGAAATTACAGATAAAGAAGAAATTATTCAAGTTAGAATATGTAAATCTCAACCTATTTTAGCTACTGGGGACCAAATAGTTAGAAGATTACCAAGAGAAAAATTAGAAACAGGGTGGAATCCTGGAGGTAAAAAAGCAATTCCTTTTATAATTAGAAACAAATCAGCGGAATTATATGAGCAAGATTTAGATGATTGCTATATTAAAGATCTAAGAGTAGGTGACTATCTGGTAGTCAGACCTTATAGAGATACTTATTATCCAGAATCTTTAAATATTAAAGAAATTACAAAATTAGACCTACAAGAAAAAGGTAGTACACTTTTTAAAAAGGTAAGAGGTACGAGTCCTGCAGTAGTTTCAAAAATAGAAATTCCTATAGATAACGATTTTCTTTGGCTTTTAGGTATGTACATTGCTGAGGGCTGCATTCAAAGAGGAAGATCTGGTTGTTCGAATGGTGTAATTTTTACTATAAATATAGAAGAAATAAGTTTAGCTAAAAAAATTAGTGAGATTGTACAAGAAAAATTTGGTCATATTTGTACTAGTATAGACTATCCAGAAACTTCAGCTAAAAAAGTATATATTAATAATCAAATTATAGCCACACTGATACTTAATTTATGTGGAGAACTATGTGAAACAAAAGTAATATCAGATTATATCTATAAAACTCCTAGATCTTTGTTGTGGTTAATAGGTGGATGGATAGACGGAGATGGTGGTTTAGATAAAAGAAGTAGATCTAGGACTTTGCCTGGAACTACTATTAATCAAAGTTTAATACGGCAGATATCCACTATATTATGGAGTGAAAGGTTATCCCACGGAATTATTGCTGATAGTAGCGGTAGGCATAAGACAGCTTATAGATTAAGATTAACTGGGGCTTGTGCTCAACAGTTAGCTTCGTACACGAATCAGTACAATAATTACGCTGAATTTATTCCTACATATGAAGATGGAATATGGGTCGATGACTGCTACTGTCTAAGAATTATGTCTTTAGTTAGAAAATACGGCGTTACTGGTAACCTATATGATTTAGCTACTAAAAATTATAATTATTATCAAACTAATGGAATAGTAGTACGTTCAAAGGAGAATTGATATGCAACTTGAGATTCTACATCCTCCAGAACAGATTAGAGTGGCGATGGAGTTGATAGAGAAGGTAAAAAGAATAAACTCCATGAATTTTGATTTAACTTTGCAATTGGACTATACTCTGTCCGAGGCAGCAGGTATTTATTTTTTAAAAGAGCCAAATTGTATTAAGATTAACCCTTTCTTATGCGATGATTGTGGGGGAACTTTTGCCTATCTAGAAGATAACACAATGTTTGGTGTTATTATGCATGAATTTAGTCACTTTTTAACTATGACTTATTTCGTAGATTTTAAAAAAGCTTATTTAGAAGCTTTTCCAGAGCAGAGATTGCTTATAACAAAGTATGAAGCAGCTAATATAGATTACGAGGAGGAAGAGGCCGAGATTTGCGGTCTCTTCCTAAGGCAACCTTACCTACTTAAATTAGTATCAAAAGAGCACTATAAATTCTTCAGAGCTTGGTTTAAAAGCCCTATCCCGTGTACTCAGTCTACGTTTATCTATACTTATAATCGTCTTCCAATTGATTTAAAAAATCGTCTTAAAACTAAATGGGGTATAGTGGTCAACCACGCCGAACAGAAAGTCTATAAGATCGATAAGCCGAACCCGAAGGGTATCATTATCAAACCATAGTATTCCTTAGCTTGTTTCATTATAAAACACCATAATTATAGCTTCTGTCATAGATTTTTAAAAACCCTTAAATTCAATCAAATTTTAGGGTTTTTCTTTTTCTAGGATTATAAAAATAATTGGCACACTATTCGCTTATTTATCTTATCGAAAGGAACAAATAACCCAAACTCATCCAAACTCAATTTAACCTATCTAGGAGGCACCCTATGTCCAGTCTAGCATTGTACCGCTCACCGTCTTTTTCCAGTCTTTTTGACACTCTCCTAAGCCCCTGGGGGCATGGGAGTAAGTCTTTGTCCTATGATCTATTCGACTCAGACTACTCCACTGATAGAGATACTAGTAGAGACTACTCTACCTCTATCTCTCCTAATGTGGATGTAGTAGAGAATGAGGACTCTTATCAGATCCTTGCAGAGATGCCTGGACTCGATAAGAAGGACTTATCAGTGGATGTATCTGACGGGATCCTTACTATCAAAGGTGAGAGGAAGGAGGAGAAAGAGAAAGTAGAGAAGGGCAAAGGTAATAAGGGTAAATATCATTATCTGGAGCGCAGTTACGGCTCTTATGTCCGTCAGTTTAGACTCTCAGAGGATGTTGACCAGGACAGCGTATCAGCGAAGTACAATAACGGTGTCCTTGAGCTTAATATCAAGAAATCTGAGAAGGCTAAGCCTAAGCAGATAGAGATCAAGGTGGAATAAAGGGGAAGATATAAATATCAGATAAAATAAGATTTAGGTTGGATTTTGACCGTACAAAGGATTATATTTAATAGATATAATCCTTTTCTTATTTATATCTTAGGAGAAAACATGATTAAAAATATCCTTAAAGAGATAAAAGCTGTCGGACTTAGAGACTGGCTTTGGTTCAATATATGCTTACATAGAAATGAATTCCATCCTTCTCTAGCCGTTATCCAGACTTTTCTGAACCTAAAAATAGGTAAATATATTATTTCTATCATAAAAGAGGATCCAGAGCAACTACAAAGACGATCTAAGGCTCACAGAATAGATAATAAAATCAATGGGAATTAAAAAATTATATACTTAATTTCTTAATGAGGTTTATATGAAATATAGAAATTTACGTCAAGGGGAAATAGTAAGAAAAGGAGATGAGTATTACGCTTCAGATCAAATTAAATGGAGAAAAGTGACAAAACAGTCTATAGGTTTGAAGGTTATAAAAGATAATTATGAGGCTTTAATAACTGGGCATCCGTGTATGAGTTTTATTTTTAGACGCAGGAAGTAATACGTAACTTTCCGAATCAATGATATCTCAAAAACAAAAGTTTAGATTATGAAAAAGTCCACCAAAACAAAAAAATCAATAAAAACTGAACAACTTACATTATTTCCTGAGCTTATCCCAGGATCTTATGAAGAAACTAAAGAGAAAAATCAGGTAGTTCTAAACGATATTAAAGCTGTAGATTCAGCAAAAGATTACTTCGATGATATCCACAAAAAGAATAAAATCTTATTGGATAACATAAAGAAAAATTTGCCTGAACTTAAAGCTCTTTATGAAAAAATTACTGGGCATTGGTTCCTTGAGGATCATTTCTATCGTTTTTATCATTCTTCATTTAAAATTACATATGCTCAGAGTACTACCGTAGAGATAGTTGAAGCTTTTAAAAAGTTAGCTCCAGAGGGTAGTACGTTAGACAGTTATTTTATGGAGATATATAAACAAGGGACAGGGAAAAATTTTAATCATAAGTTTAACAAAAACTGGTTAAAATACACACTTCCTATGCTTACAGCCGTAATGCATGCTAAATATTTTCTGGAACTTATTATAAAGTACGGGGAAGAGTTAGAGGAAGCACCTATTTGTTTAAAAAATGGATGGGCTGCAGTACTTACCCTCTTCAACCTAAGATAAAACCAGGACTTATAAAATGACCTATCAAGAAACCATATCCAAGATCCCAGAAATCCTAAATCACTACTCAGAACCGAACTGGGACGGATATAATGATTTACCTATCAAATTATCTGACGAGACTATCTCACGTACTATCTCAATGCTCAAAAAATTAGAGATCCTAGGGATAAGTTGTCCTAGTGTAATACCTTCTGACGAAGAAATGGACTTAGAGTGGTCTTGGCACAGAGGTGACTGGACCAAGTCTTTGCAAAAGCAAGAAAGATATGCTTGGTCACTAATAATGACGATATCTGATAAAGTTATGGATGATGAGGAGAAAACTGACTGTTTTTTAATTAGCATGGATAATAGGCAGGGAGTATTAAAAAGTAAGTTTGAACATTCTACGATATTTTTTAATTTTGTTGATCCTATCCCTGAT
>Ga0187868_1001255_pt1 | contig 18291 bp, 18 predicted proteins | sample June2016WEW_13_4_FD_133014 | JGI IMG/M metagenome (GOLD analysis project Ga0187868, IMG submission 133014) | Peatland microbial communities from SPRUCE experiment site at the Marcell Experimental Forest, Minnesota, USA - June2016WEW_13_40 | ecosystem: Environmental > Terrestrial > Soil >... | reverse complement strand
GCCGATGAGGTGCTTGAGCAGGACGCTTTTGCCGCTGCCGCTGCGACCGATGATGGCGACGGATTCGCCATTTTCAATCTTAAAACCGACGCTGTCGAGGACCAGTTGCGCGCCGAAACTTTTTTGCAAATCCCGGACTTCAATCATAACAAACTCACCAGTTTGCCCATGACCAGCGTGAGGAAAAAGTTCGCGATCAGGATGGTGATGGAGGCGTAAACAACCGCCTCCGTGGTGGCCTGCCCGACGCCTTCCGCGCCCAGCCGGCACGTCATGCCCTTGTAACAGCCGATGAGCGCGATGACGCCGCCGTAAATGAATGCCTTGATCAGGCCGATGACCAGGTCCGACTGGTGCGTGTATTTGAGCATGTTCGCCCAGAGATAGGTCGGCTCGATGTCGAGCAAGTTCACGCTCACGAAATAGCCTCCCAGGATGCCGATGGCGATGGCTTCCACCGTGAGCAGCGGCAGCGCGATGTGCGCCGCTATCAGCCGGGGCACGACCAGGTAATCCACCGGGTCGGTGGCCAGGGCGCGAAGCGCGTCAATCTGTTCCGTCACGCGCATCGTGCCGATTTCGGCGGCCATCGCCGCGCCGACGCGGCCGGCGACCATCAACGCCGTCAACACCGGACCGAGTTCGCTGCACATCGAAACGCCCACGACCGCGAGCGTGGCCGTGTCCATTTTGACCTTGTGAAACTGGAAATAAGTCTGCGCGGCCAGCACCATGCCGGTGAACGCGCCGGTGATGAGCACAACCGACTGCGATTTCACGCCGATGAAATAAATCTGGTAGAGCAAATCGCGCCACGAGGCCCGCCCCTTGAGCAGCGACAAAACCGCCTCCCGAGCCAGCAAAGTGATCCGGCCCAGCTCGGCGAGCGCTTCGGTCACGCGTTTATTGGCAGTGAGCCTGAACATCACGGCCACAGTATCAAATCGGCGGGTTTTGGCCAGCGCTGGATTTAGCATTTCTTGACCGCCCCCGGCTGTTAAAAGTCCAAGTGATATTCAAAAAAACCAGTGACAGTCATTGTGCCGCTTGCAAAACTGCCAATCATCACATCATGAAAAATCCATTTCCACTCATCGGTTCGCTTCCCAAAATTGGCATCCGGCCCGCCATTGACGGCCGGTGCAAAGGCATCCGCGAATCGCTCGAAAAACAGGTCATGGGCATGGCCAAAAACGCCGCGAAATTTTTGGCCGCCAACCTGCGTTATCCGAACGGCAAGCCGGTTCAATGTATCATTGCCGATTCCTGCATCGGCGGCGTGGCCGAAGCCGCCGCGTGCGCCGAAAAGTTCACGCGCGAGGGCGTGGGCATGTCGCTCACCGTCACCAACTGCTGGTGTTACGGCAGCGAGACGATGGAAATGGATCCTCTGATTCCGAAGGCGGTGTGGGGTTTCAACGGCACGGAACGTCCCGGCGCGGTCTATCTCGCCGCCGTGCTCGCCGGTTACAACCAGAAAGGTCTGCCGGCGTTCAGCATTTACGGGCGCGATGTGCAGGATGGCGGCGACACCAGCATCCCAGCCGACGTTCAGGAAAAACTGTTGCGCTTTGCCCGTGCCGGGCTTGCCGCCGCCATCATGCGCGGCAAAGGTTATTTGTCGCTTGGGGGCGTTTCGATGGGCATTGCAGGGTCAATTGTGGACCAGCCGTTTTTTGAAAGCTTCCTCGGAATGCGCGTTGAGTGCGTGGACATGACGGAATTTGTCCGCCGCATTGAGGGAAAAATTTATGACGAGCGCGAATTCAAACGCGCCTACGCCTGGACACGGGCGAATTGCAAGGAAGGCAAAGACTGGAACCCTCCGAAAGTGCAGCACGACAGCGCGCGCAAGGATTGGGAATGGGAGACGGTCGTGAAGATGGCGATGATTGCACGTGACCTGATGATTGGCAATCCGCGCCTGGCGGAACTTGGTTTCGGCGCGGAAGCGCTCGGCCACAACGCCATCGCCGGCGGTTTCCAGGGGCAACGGCATTGGACGGACCATTTCCCGAACGGCGATTTCATGGAGGCGATGCTCACATCGTCGTTCGACTGGAACGGCATTCGTCCACCGATGGTGTTCGCCACGGAAAACGATGCGCTCAACGGCGTGTGCATGTTATTCGGTTATTTGCTGACGAACACCGCGCAAATTTTTGCCGACGTGCGGACGTATTGGAGTCCCGACGCGGTCAAGCGCGTCACCGGCCACACATTGGCGGGCAAAAGCGAAAACGGTTTGCTGCACCTCATCAACTCCGGCGCGGCGACGCTTGACGGGACAGGCCGGCAATCGCACGACGGCAAACCGGCGATGAAGCCCTTCTGGGAAATCAGCAAGGAGGAAGCCGCAAAATGTTTGCAGGCGACTTCGTGGCCGTCGGCGGTTTACGAATATTTCCGCGGTGGCGGTTTTTCGTCGTGTTATTTGTCGTGCGGCGGGATGCCGATGACGATGAGCCGCATCAGCCTGGTGAAAGGCCTCGGCCCGGCGCTGCAAATCGCCGAAGGCTGGTCGGTGGATTTGCCGGCGAAAGTGCATCAGACACTCGACGAGCGCACCAATCCGTCCTGGCCGACGACATGGTTCGCGCCGAACGTGACGGGGCAGGGCGCGTTCCGCGACGTTTATACGGTGATGAACAACTGGAGCGCCAACCACGCCTCCATCAGCTACGGCCACATCGGCGCGGACTTGATTTCGCTGGCCTCGATGCTGTGCATTCCGGTGGCGATGCACAACGTGTCCGGGGAAAAAATCTTCCGTCCGAGTTCATGGAACCTGTTCGGAGCGCTGGAACTGCAGGCGGCGGATTATCTGGCCTGCCGGAATTTCGGCCCGCTTTACGGGTGATGTTCGGTGTCCACCCTTCAGGGTGTGAGTTTATGTTTGGGCACGCTGAAGCGTGTACACCGAACGTTTGGTGTCCACCCTTCAGGGTGTTTAATGCAAATGGACTAATCATGAGCCGTCCAACCTATCTTTGGCGCAAACTGACACCCAATCAGCGAGAAGGGCTCATGGCCTGGCGCAAGCGGCAAGGATTGCCCTGGCATCGCCCGCCTCACCGCGCCGGCGATAAGACTCGCTACCACGTCACCGCCGCCTGCTTTGAACACCGGCACTACATCGGCTGGAACGAAGATCGGATGCAATCCTTTTGCGACACATTGCTTGCCGTGTTCAAAGGACGGAGTGCGCTTATCCACGCCTGGTGCGTGCTGCCAAACCATTATCACGCGCTCATTGAAACAAGTGACATTCTGGGGGTGTTGAATGATCTGGGACGGATGCACGGGCGTCTCTCTTTTTGTTGGAATGGCGAGGAAAACACCCATGGGCGACAGGTCTGGTGCGGCGCGTCGGAGCGTTATATGAGAAATGACGCGCACTTCTGGGCAACGCTGAACTACGTTCACAACAATCCGGTGCATCACGGTTATGCCGGGTACTGGCAGGATTGGCCGTTTTCGAGTGCTCAGGAATATCTGGCGGAGATGGGTCGGGAATTGGCGGAAAAGACCTGGAACGATTATCCGGTTCGGGATTACGGGAAGGGGTGGGACGATGCGGAACTGTGAAAAGGGGCACGCTAAAGCGTGTACACCAAACGGATACTGAGCGTTGGGTGTCGGTTTGGTGTCCAGCCTTCAGGCTGCTTGGCAGTTGAAATCCGGCACTGGCCGAAGCCTGCCGTTTGGTGTAATTCTTTCTGCGCGTGAGAAAACTAATCAAACGGACTGCGCTCGGCCTTTTCCTGTTGCTGTTGCTGTTGATCGTGGCCGCGATTTTTTTCCCGCAACCGTTTTTGTGCGTGGACAGCGGGCCGGTGAAGGCCGACGTGATTGTGATATTGGGCGGTGGTTCGCACGAACGGCCTGAACGCGCGGCGGAACTTTTCAAGGGACACGCCGCGCCACGCATCATCATCAGCGGGCTGGGCGATTACGAAATAAACCGGCGGCTGTTGATTGCGGCGGGCGTGCCGGCGGATGCGATTGAACTGGAAACCCAATCCCGCACGACAAGGGAAAATGCGCTGTTCACCGTCAAATTGCTCCGCGAACAGAAACAGAAGCGCGTCATCCTCGTTACGTCGTGGTATCATTCGCGCCGCGCGGTGGCGTGTTTCCGGCATTATGCGCCGGAGATAAGATTTTATTCGCGCCCGTCCTATTTTGCCTCTGCCCGCGCCGATTGGAGGCACAATCGCATCGGCAATCGCATCCGTTTGGAATACGCAAAATTACTGGGGTATTGGGTGCGATATGGGGTTTGTCCGTTCTGACTCAGGACATTGTCCGCCTGCGGCGGCGGTTCTTGCTAAAAATAACGGCGCTCACAGAGCGCCGCTACAGTTGTTGAAATTGGTTGCGGGGGCTGGATTTGAACCAGCGACCTTCAGGTTATGAGCCTGACGAGCTACCGGGCTGCTCCACCCCGCGATTGGGAGTCAACAATATGGTCAACGCCTGTTGCCAGCGCAAGAAGTTTCGCCTCCTGTTTTGAACAGCATTACGGCATCCCAGGTTTAAATCCCGATCCCCTAACCATCATTATACGCCAATCAAGCCAGTGTTTTTACCGGCGTTTTGTTTTTTCTTGAATTTCAGGTTTGATGGATGATGATGCAAGTCTGTGGGAGCAAAACCGCCCCTTTTACGTTGCCTTGATACAACATGAGAACAGTTCCGGCCATTCTACTGCTGGTCGCACTTTCAACGTTCGCCCAAACCAATGAGCCGGTGATTGATGTTCTGCCTGCTGAAGGCCAATTTTACACCAACGCCCAAATAACCCTCGTCACTCCCGCCTATGCCGTTGTCAGCTATGACGACGGAATCGTGCAACTGGCGTTGAGCAACCTGCCGGCCTCCTACCAGGAAAAATACGGCTATGATCCCGACAAGGCGGCCAAGTATCTGGCCGACGAAAAACAAAAGGTCCAGGAGCAGCGCGCAGCCGAGATGACGCGCCAGACCGCCTACAACCAGGCCGTTGCCTCGCTGACCGGAACGAACCGGCCGGTGCTAATCATTTCCATTTTGGACGAGCAGTCCAACGGCGGAATTCCCCTGTGCGCCGTTCCGGACGTCCCCAATGGCATCCTCGTCAAAAACCTTCCTGACCCGGTGAGAAGCTTCCTGAACCGCAAGAAGCAACTGGCTGTGGACATCGATTCCTTCAGCGACAAGGTTCAGGCCGACGGCAGCGCGGCCGCCCGAGCCGAAGCTGTGGCTCCCACTTTTGCCTCCCCGGATCCAGACACCCTTGATGCGCAAAACAATCAACGCGCCCAGGCGAACCTGATGGCGGTGAAAGTCAGGGAGGAACGGGCGGAATTGGCAAAGATGAAAAAAACGATGAATGATTTGGATGCCGAAACCGCGGACCGAACAACCATCATGGCCTTCCCCACCAGCCAGTTTTTCGGCAGGTTTGAAATTTGGGACTGCGTCGGAATGCCATGAAAAGGCATCCGCTTCGTGGCGCCAAAAAGCAAGCCATCGAAAACGGGAAATAGAAATGTAATTTCGTCAAGGCTCATAATCCTGCGTTGCGGGTTCTCAATTCCGGGCAGGGTGGCCGTTATTTCATTTCGGAATTATGCACTTGGCATAACTACCACAACAGGTAGTGTTGACACAAAACACTGTCTCAGACAGTGTTCCAGCGCATGGCAATCTTCAAACGTTTTGGGCATGTTTTGCGAGCATCGTGGAAATGGTTGGAATCCATACATACCGCTTGGTGGTTGGCGGGAGGCATTGGAGGTACAGCTATGATTTTTTCCGCCTTCCGCTGGCTTCGTGAGAACTGGGATTGGGCAATTATAGTTCTGATGTTCGGGGCGTCCCTTGTGTTGCTGGCATTGCCGGGGTTGGTTCACATGCTTCGTCGTAGGAAGGAAGCGTTACGAGTGGCCGCCACACCGCAACCCACCAAGGTCGCTGAAATTACTTACGAATTCAACCCGGCTACCCCAGAAGTTCCGCCCACTGTTTGGGATTTTAATTACAAAGACCCCGGTGTTCGAGTAAATTTCGTTGTGCCGCCCGACCCTCCGGTTGCTGGTTGTATCGGAATGATTCCAACCGGGCGATGCTCAATCAGGATGCCTTTGCAACAATCTTTAACCTTGTGCGACAGGCTGAAATTCATAGCGCATTTTGTGGAAGACTCCGCTGTGTATGTTTGGGTCGAACTGGCTCGTGAAGGCGTCGCAAAGGCGGAGGTCAAAATAATTGGATTGACGGTTGGGAATGGCCCCCCAGTCCCCTGTGGCAACGGCACCAGCGAATGGAATCTGCCAGTACCGGGTAAACCAGTTCAAGGCTTATGGCGGGAATTCGAGGTCTCGTTGCCGGATGCGGTGAAAAATACATTTGGCCCTGCCGGGTGGCATTACCGAAGGCTGATGATGCTCAGCATTCGCGGCTACATTTACATTTCGCCAATCAGTCTTTACGAATCACAAGCCTGATTCACGTTAGGCTGGTGTCAGCGTTTGTTCTTTTTCTCTGCTTCTTCCAATTTTTTCAAATCTGCTGGTTTGACCCGCAATGCCGCCGCCAACGCCTGATCTGGCGTCAGGGGCGCAAGTGAAACGGCGATACCGCCACGACCGGGATGCGTCTTTTGATGTTCTGGCATTTTGGCTTTCACGCCAAGAAAGAGCAGCGCCTTGGGCGCAGGCGTGCTTTTGTTGGCCGCTTTCTTTTTCATTATCAGAACGGAATTTCTGCGAAATGAGCCTGACTGTCAAAATTTTGTTGACGCGGTACGGAAGTAATGAAATCATCGTCCTCTCGCGTAAGCGAGAAGAAAGAAGGTGTGTTATGAAACACATTTTGATGGTGGCTGTTGCGGGATGACAAAACTGGCAATGTCATAGACCTGTTTGGTCTTTTATGGAGAGAGGGAGCCAGAAAATAGTTGGCTTTTGTGCCAACTCATTGTTGTTAACTCACCGCCAGAGTTAGCGCGGTCGCCCTTGGAATCCGCTTGCGGGCCAAGGTCTCGCGGAACGCCGAATAAGAGTCCGGGATTTCTCAGTTATTGAACGGCCCCGGAAGCAGCCCAATTATTTTTGTTGAGTCACTGAACCTAACCACAGCGTTCAGGCGCAATAATTTTTGTTTGCAAAGTCCTGTATTACTGCCATTCATTGAGTGTATGCTGCCAGAATTTAGAGGCCCGTTTCCACTCAATGTGGAGACTGTTGACGTTGAAATTACGAAAATTTCTCCCGGCAATTATCGCGTGGGGTTTAAAAATGTCGGTGGCGATTTCATTCCCTATTACGTTGGTCGCTCAGATGAAAATCTAAACCAACGTCTCAAGGATTGGGTTGTGAAATACGATTTGTTTACAGCAGCTAGTATGCGCCATCGGCAAAAGATGCCTACGAGCAGGAGTGCCGCGACTACCACAATCTCAACCCGCAGGATAACAAGGAGCATCCAAAACGTCCGGCAAAGACGAATTTGAAGTGTTCGATTTGTGGTGCATAACGCTGATTTCACAAGCTCTTGAGAGCAACTCCAAGTGGCTGGCGGCACACGCCAAATCTATAAGCGCACGTTGCCATACCGGATGTTGCACGTTTTCCGCGCAGCACTGTGCCCGGCCCTGTATTTTTTGAAGGAAAGAAACAGGTAACAAATCTTCAACACGGCTACGCGATTCGCTGTTTACTCCGTGTTCCGCCGATTCAATTTCGATTTTTGCCATAAACTATCTACACTTGACCATTCTCAGGTTGCCGATACATCAACCGCTTTCCCGGTGCCTGCTGTAAAGCCAGCGTCCGGCGTTCCACGTCATTCAGTTCCCGCCCATTCCAGCGAAACTCAAATTCATCGCAATAGCGGTGCAGGTGTTTCTTGCTGACATGATGGAAAATCCCGTGAACACCGCGTTTCAGCAAACTGAAATAGCTTTCCGCCGTGTTTGTATTCACCCCGTCATGGCTGTATTCGCCTTCACAGTGGTTGACAACTTTATGCCCACCGGCAAAATACTTTCCAATCCCGATGTAGCTGGAAAATTCGTCCGTGTGAATGGTGGCGGATTTATGCACCAGTTCTTTGATGGCTCCCTTGAGGTTCTTGGCGTTTACGGCGTCAACCGGATGACACCGGGCGTCACCGCCTCGTTCCACCAAAACAATGACCGGCGCTTTTTTGGTGCCGCGACCCCGTTTATGTGGCCCGGTGCCGGGTCTTGGCCTGCGCGGGCCTATGTAACATTCGTCCACCTGAACAACTCCCTTCAAACCGCCCGCCAATGGCTCGCATTTCATCGCCAGACGGATTCTGTGCGCCATGTGCCATGCTGTCCGATAGGAACCTAATCCTAAGTTGCGTTGTAGCTGCGCGGCACTGATGCCCTTTTTACTGCTGCACATGAGATGAAACGCCTTGACCCATTTGGCCAGCGGGATATGGCTGTCTTCAAAAATCGTGCCCACCGTAACGGTGAATGGCTGTTCGCACTCCCGGCAGCGATACAACCCGGCCCGGATGGTGTCGCCCTCCATTTTGTAAACATCTTTGCTCTGGCAGTGCGGGCAAATCGGGCCGTCAGGCCAGAGCAGCTTTTCAATGTGTTTACGGGCTTCATCTTCCGGCATTTCGGGCACATCCTGCCCTTTGGCAGTCCAGATTTTCTTCTCTTTCATGCCCAAACACTACACCTTGTGGGTGGTTATGTCAAGTGCATAATTCCGTTTCATTTTAGCCGGACTATTTTTCCGCCCGCTAAATTACGTGCCTAAAAAAAATCATAGTCGTCTAAAAGTGATACACCCGAAGGAAAAGCATCCAGCATTTGAAGTGACAGCCGATGGCATTAAAGCTGCGCTATGCTGGGGCAGACAGTTGAAGGAATAAATTGATTGCGCACATGAGTAAATCGCAAACATCCTGAAACCAGGGGAATCAAATAAAATTTATGAAAATCAGCAACTCAATGGCCCTCGTGGCTTTGGCCATCACATTAACCTCCTGCGCGACCCAGCCGCCGCCGCCGCAGGCGTTTCACAATACTGACAATACTGCGTTGGTCATCGCGTCTTTGGATGATAAAACCTGCCAGATGATTCAACCAACAACCTCCAGCGGGGAGAAAAACGAGATGGTTCTGGCAAAGGCCATGACGCTGCCCCAACATCAGGCAGCAGTGGTGATTCTTGAGAATTACACCGAGCCGCAGATCGGTGACCAGTTCCGCGACCGCGGCACAGCCTTGTTCGTTGGACTACGGAACCTCGGATATCAGCACATTGTCTTCCTTCAAGGCAATGGCGTCGCCAACCCCGAGGGATTAATAACACTTGCCGAATACAATTAGCGCAATCGGGTTACAAATCCCGCCCGCAGGATTCTGAGCCCCATCCTGCGGGCGGGTCGCTTTTTCAGATCCCACCTTCGCAATCAATTTCAAGGATGAAAATGACCGGCAAAACTTTGACACCGCGCGTTCAGCCTTTATTCTTGGTCCGTGCGCACCGTTTCCGTACAACTGGGAAGTCGCAGTTACGCGATCAAAATTGCGCCGGGTTTGATTGACCAACTCGGCCGGGAATGTGCGCGCCTGAAACTCGGCGCTCGCTGCGCCATCATCACGGACACCAACGTTGGCAGACGGTTTGCCAAAGCGGCCTTCAATTCCCTTGCTATGACAGGCTTTTCACCTTCGCTGATTGTTGTTCCGGCGGGGGAAACGGCCAAAAGATTGAAAACTGTCCAAACCTGCTACGACCTGCTCGCGGCGCACCGGCTCGAACGCAAATCGTTCATCGTTGCGCTCGGCGGCGGCGTGGTCGGCGATCTGGCCGGATTCGTCGCCGCAACGTATTTGCGCGGCATCGCGTTTGTGCAGGTGCCGACGACGCTGCTGGCGCAGGTGGACAGCTCCGTCGGTGGCAAGGTCGGCGTCAATTTGAAGGCCGGTAAAAATCTCGTGGGCGCGTTTTATCAGCCGCGTTTGGTGCTGTGCGATCTCGATACCATGCGCACTTTGCCCGAACGCGAGTTTCGCGCCGGTCTCGCCGAAGTCATCAAATACGGCATCATTTACGATGCCAGACTGTTCGCGCAACTGGAACGCGATTTGCCGAAGCTGTTGCGGCGCGAACCCCAAACCCTCGCTGCCGTCGTTGCGCGCTGTTGCGAAATCAAGGCGGACATCGTCGGCCAGGACGAAACTGAAAACGGCTTGCGCGCCGTTCTGAATTTTGGCCACACCATTGGCCACGCCATCGAAAACATTTCCGGTTACGGGAAATTTCTGCACGGCGAGGCGATTGCCATCGGCCAGGTTGCCACCGCAAAACTTTCCTCCGGACTGATGGGTTTGTCAGGAGACGATGCCGGGCGGATCCGGGATTTATTCAAGCGTGCCGGCCTGCCGGTAGGCATCAAATTAAGCACGCCGCGGCGAAGGAAGCTTTTTGCCGCGATGAGGCTGGACAAAAAGGTCAGCGGCGGTGAAATCAGATTTGTGCTTGCTCGAAAAATCGGCAACGTAACCTGGGGGCAGCGCGTGCCGGAAAATCTGATCAACCGCGCGCTCGATGAAACCGTAAATCGCAAATCGTAAATCCAAAATCAAACATGGTTCTGGTCATAGACAATTACGATTCGTTCACCTACAACCTCGTGCAATATCTCGGCGAGATGAACGTCGAGTTGCAGGTGTGGCGGAACGACGACATCACGCTTGACGCGATTCGCGAGTTGAAGCCGGAGCGCATTCTCGTGTCGCCGGGACCGTGCTCGCCGCGCGAATCCGGGTTGTCGAACGAAGTCATTCGCACGTTCGGCCGGGAAATGCCCGTGTTCGGCGTCTGCCTCGGGCACCAGTGCATCGGGCATGTGTTTGGCGCGGAGGTGGTGGTGAATTACCGCATGATGCACGGCAAAACCTCGCCAATAAAACACAACGGCAGGGACCTTTTTGTGGGGATGGCCAATCCCTTTGTCGCCACGCGCTATCATTCGCTCGTTATCAAGCGCGACACGCTGCCCGATTGTCTCGAAATCACGGCCGAGACCGACGAGGGCGAAATCATGGGCGTGCGGCACAAGGAACTGCCGATCTGGGGCGTGCAATTTCATCCGGAAAGCATCCTGACCGGGAATGGGCGTCAGATTATCAAAAATTTTCTCAAGTTGAAGTAACGGCGAAGTACGCTATAATCAACGGCTCATGCAGATCCATTTGCTGAAATCAAAAATTCATCGCGCCACGGTGACGGGCGGCAACGTGAAATATGAGGGCAGCCTCACCATTGCCATTGACCTGATGGAAAAGGTCGGCCTGTGCCCTTATGAAAAGATACTCTGCGGCAACATGGCCAACGGCGAACGGTTTGAGACTTACGCGATTCCCGGCAAGCGCGGTTCCGGCCAGATCATCATGAACGGTGCGGTGGCGCATCTGGGCAAAAGGGGCGATTTGCTGACGATTATGAATTTTGCGACGTTCGACCAGGCGAAGGCGAAGAAATGGAAACCCCGCGTTATTGTCCTCGGCAACGGGAACAAGATCGTGGACAAACGCGGGATTTGATTTGCGGATTAAAGCAGAATTGAACCACGGATGCACACGGATGCACACGGATAAAAAATTCTTCGACGGTAACCGAATCGAAACTAAGCGCCCCTCGCCCCGTCCCTCTCCCCGCTTGGCGGGGAGAGGGTGTCCGCAGGACGGGAGAGGAGAGTGTGGTTTTTCAACAAAAAAACACGCCAGTTTGACCGGCGTGTTGCGTTTCGAAATGGCTTCGTGATTTAGAAATTCCTGGCGACTTCGTTCCAGTTGATCACATTCCAGATCGCCTTCAGATAATCGGCGCGTTTGTTCTGGTATTTCAGGTAATAGGCGTGTTCCCAAACGTCCACGCCGAGAATCGGTTTGCCTTCGCAACCGGCGATGGCTTTGCCCATGAGCGGATTGTCCTGGTTGGCGGTGGAAACGATTTCGAGTTTGCCGCCGTGGGAGACGAGCCAGGCCCAGCCGCTGCCGAACCGGCCAATACCCGCCGTTTCAAACTTGCCCTGAAAATCGGCGAATGAGCCGAACGCGGCCTTGATGGCGTCGCCGAGTTTGCCGGTGGGCGCGCCGCCGGCCCGGGGGGCGAGGATTTTCCAGAAGAACGAGTGGTTCCAATGGCCGCCGCCGTTGTTGCGCACCGGGCCGCGGATATTGTCCGGCACAGACGCGAGATTGCCGATGAGCGCGTCGAGCGGTTTGGCTTCGAGGGCGGCGTTGCCGGCGATGGCCTTGTTGAGGTTGTCCACGTAAGCCTTGTGATGACGGTCGTGATGGATTTCCATCGTCAGCGCGTCAATATGCGGTTCCAAGGCTTCCTTGGGATAGGGCAGGGGTGGTAGTTCGTGTGCCATAATTTTTAATCCTTTCTTTTCGTTTCGTTAATCTTAAACTGCAAATTGCGCCAGAGTCGAGGAAAAAGCAAGTGGGATCATCAATCTCAACTGGGATTGGCTTCACTTCCTTTTTTGAAGTTCTTCAACAGCGTTTTCATTCAAGAGACGCTGTACCTCGGGTGGGAGCTTTGCGTCTTTTGGTAAAGCGTTTAAGTCAAAAATTTCAACAGAGGAATCGTACCGGTGGTTCGCTGGATAAAATCAAGATCTTCCAACAAAGCAATCAAGCGGGGTTCCGGCAATTTTGGGGGAGTGGTATCGGTCGAATCTGTACGCCATTTCAACCATGGTACCGGTTTCAATCGTCGCTCCACGACGAAACAGGCCATCAGCACCGGAACCACGGGATAAATCCCGTGGCCACCACCAACGCATCGCTCCGCGATACATCAATTCGTCTGGTATCTAAAAACCCGTCCGGTTTTCCCCGGCTGAAATTATTTCTCAATGTAAGGAATGTCCCAGCGCGGATCCTTGTGCACGGTGCCTTTCTCCTTCACCTCGCGCATGATGTCCAACACCTGGTCCCAATCCAACTGAAGCGTGGTCTTATCCGGCCAGTCCCTTTCCTGCGTCCAAAACTCCAATTGCAACTCCAACTGGCCGTTCTTTTCCGCCGGGGTCGCCAGGCTGAAAAGCTGCACGGCCTTCGCGAAATCCTTTCCCGATGCCTTCGACCAGCGCCATAAAACCTCGTCGGTAATGTCCAACGGCAGGCCGGGTGACCGCACCGCAAACAATCGCGGCTTGGTGCCCCGGGGATCATTCGGGTCCGGCGACACATAGGCTTTGTCGCCCACAAATATCGCCATGTCGCCATTGATGACTTCGCCAACGCCATACAAGGAAGGCCAGATCAGAGTGATTTTGCCGTCCGGTGCGCGGTATTGAAATGAAACCCGCATGTCGGCGGGTGCAGTTGTGGATCTGTTCGGGTGGCCTTTTTCTTCATAACCGCTGCCCAAGGGCGCAACCGTGCTGGGAGACGCGCATCCGGCCAAACCGGCGCACAGAATCGCCAGTGAAAGATGGACGATCGGATTTTTAGTCAGTTTCATGGATGTGTTGGTCATCGTTACTTCAGCTGATCCCTTAATTCGTTGTAGTGTCGAGCCTGTGGCTCGATTTGTTCGGCGCACAGCGCCGACGCTACACCCCAATCAGAACGCTATTTGGCCGTCAGTTCCACAAAATTCTTCAACAGTTGCAGGCCAACTTTCTGGCTTTTTTCCGGGTGAAATTGCGTGGCGAAAACATTGTCGCGCCAGACCGATGACGCGAATTTGTCACCGTAATCCGTTCGCGTGGCGATGATGCCTGCATCCGCCGGCTGCGGATAAAAGCTGTGGACGAAATAAACGTAGCTGCCCTCGGCCACACCGCGGAACAGCGGGCAATCCGGCTTCACAATTTCAAGCTGGTTCCAGCCAATCTGTGGAATTTTCAGTCCATGCTTTTCCGAAAAGCGGACGACCTTGCCTTTGAAGATTCCGAGGCCGGCGGCGCAACTGTTAAATTCCTCGCTCTTCTCAAACAACGCCTGGTAGCCGACGCAGATGCCGAGAAACGGTTTGCCGGATTGGATGAATTCGCGCGCGGCTTCGAGCAGTTCCTGCCTGCGCAGGGCGTTGATGCAATCGTCGAACGCGCCAACGCCGGGCAGCACCATCGCCCGCGCATCGCTGATTTCACCCGGTCGCTGTGCGATGCGCACGTCCGCGCCGACCTTGAGCAGCGCCTTGTGGACGCTGCGCAAATTGCCGGAGCCGTAATCAAGCAAAGCAATCACACGCTCAATTTAGCCGTAAATTGACAAAGATGGAACACGGATTTTGCCCTCACTCCGGCCCTCTCCCGTCCGACGGGAGAGGGAGAATTATCCGCCGATGGTTTGCGAATGTGTAACTGACAAAGGCGGGATGAAACGCGGAATTTTTCGGAGGGCGGAGTTCCACGATGCCCAAATTTAGGGACTCGCGGAGCTTGTCCCTCCGGATTCCTTTTCCGTCTTCAACCGCAACTGGCCGCACGCGGCATCAATGTCGTGGCCTTTTTCGCGGCGCAAGGTGGCGATAACCTTTTGTTTTTTCAGCGCGGCGAGAAATTTTTCCTGGGTTTCCTCGTCCGGGCGTTCCCACGGCAGGCCTTCGACCTGGTTGTAAGGAATCAGGTTCACCTTCGCAAAAAGTCTGCGCGCGAGCGCGGCCAGCAGTTTGGCTTGCTCAATCGAATCGTTCACACCGGTGATCAAAACATACTCGAATGTGAGCATCCGGCCTTTTTGTCCCTGGTAATACTCGCACGCCGCGACCAGCTCCTTGAGCGGATACTTGCGGTTCACCGGCATGATTTTGTTGCGCACTTCGTCGGTGGCGCCATGCAGCGAAATGGCGAGGCGAAATTGCAACGGTTCATCCGCCAGCCTGCGAATCTGCGGCGCGAGGCCGCTGGTCGAAATCGTAATTTTCCGTGCGCCAATGCCGCCGCCCCACGGCGCATTCAAAATGCGCAACGCCTTGAGCAGGTTGTCGTAATTCGCCAGCGGTTCGCCCATGCCCATGATGACGAGGTTGTCGATGAGACGTGACGGGTGACGGGTGGCGGGTGACGGGGTTCCAATTTCCGCCACGCGCCACTCGTCACTCGTCACATTTCGCTCAACGGCGAGGACTTGCTCCACAATTTCGTCCGGCGTCAGGTTGCGTTTCCAGCCGTCGAGGCCGCTGGCGCAAAATTTGCAGCCGTAGGCGCAGCCGACCTGGGTGGAAACGCAGAGCGTATGGCGGTCGCTCGCGTCGCCATAAAGCGCGGGGTTGGCGGGAATCAGAACGCTTTCGATGAGCAAATGGTCGTGGAGCCGCCAGAGAAATTTCTGCGTGGCATCGCGTCCACCTCCGTCCCGCATTGCGGGACTACGGAGGACGGGTGCGCCCTGTTTGCGGACGAGTTCCAAGGTTTGAAGCAAAAAGTCCTTGCCGAGCTTTTCACGCAGGGACTTGGGCAGGTTTGTCATTGCATCCCAGGTTGCGACACGGTGGACGTAAAGCCATTCGAGCAATTGCGTGACGCGATAAACCGGCTGCTCCCATATCTTGAACCGGGTTTCCAGTTCATCGCGCGTCAGTGACTTGACATCGGTCGGCACAGCTCAATAAGTCAATAATTCGAGTTCGCGGATTCCCGTGTCGGTCAATTGCCAGCGACTGCCGCGCCGAACAACGAGGTGGCGGCAGGGATTGGCCTTTTCCTCGTCCTCATTGACCGAAAGCAGTTGGAACCGGCCCTGGCCGTGGATTTCCGAGGCGGCGCGCGGCATCAGCGCGAACGCGACGCAATTGTAATTCAGGGCGATTTCATAGCCCGCGACGCCCTCTTTTTGGGCGATGGGATTGGGCAGGACCAGCATCGGATACCGTTTCAGGTAATGAAAATTCGTCGAAAGCACCAGCACGCGGCAAAGCTCGGTCTGGCCGCGGATAAAATTCAGCAGGCTGAATTTGACGGCGGGGTTGTGTTCGGCGAGCAGAATTTCGCGCGCGTCGATGCCGTTGAGGTTCTGTCCGTTCCAGATGCCGTGGTCGTTGCGCTGTTTGGGAAAGGTTTGTTTATACCAACTGGCAAAGCCCTCGTTGACGAATACGTTCAACTCAAAATGCACATGCGCCCGGTCCTTGGTGATGGTTTCGCTGGTGTTCGATGTGCGGCCCATCGTGGCGATGACTTCACCGGCGTTGACCTGTTTGCCGACGGCGAGACCGGGCTGGATTTCGCTCAGATGCGCGTAGAGCGAATAAATTTCAATCCCTTCGATGATGTGACGGATGACGACGTATTTGCCGTAATTCGACAGCGCCGGCTTGGTGCTGAAATAAACCACCGTGCCATCGGCGGTGGCCATGACGGGATCAGTCGGCTCGCTGTGCCGGTCGCGCTGAAGGCAGCGGATGTCGATCCCCTCGTGCATTTGCCGGCCGTCACTGCGCACGCAGCCGAAACTGCCGGTTGTCCACGGTTTGTCCGGCGCGGTCGGGGCAAAGAATTTCAGTTCGTCTCCAATTTCATACAAGGCGTGATTAGCGGTGGGAAATTGGAACGGCTGTTGCGCGAAAAGGCTGGCGCCCAATCCCAGGGACAGCGCGACGGCGGGAAAAATGGCGCGGTCAACAGCGGGGAAAATCATTTTAGCATGGATTTGTGGGCTTCCTTCGCAGCTTCGTTGAGGTTGCGCACAAACTGTTCGGCTTCTTCACGGGAAGAAATATCAACGTTAAATGACAACACGCCGTTACTGATGCGGTGTATGATGATTGGTGCGGCGAGCCAACGGCTGTCGGCCGGCTTTTCGCTCCATTGACCCCAAATGACGAAATGACCTCCTGGATTGGCGGCGGAATACTGTTCGAGCAGCCACGTGCCATTCTCGTCAAAATGAATTTCCAGGGCAAAACCACCTACATTGTCAATGACTTTGGCAAGCACGATGTTGGCTTCGGTCAGAATCGGTTCCCGTTTGATGGTGACCAGCACGGGGTCGGAGCGCAGCACGGAAATTTGCAGGCTGGTGCCGGCGGGGTCGGGGCTTGTTTCAATGTGCACGCGCAAGGCGGCGGTTTGCGTTTTCTTGCCGGTCTGGCAGCCGCAAGCCAGCCCCAGCAGGAATGCCAGCGCCAAATAGATGTTGAATCGTCGCGCCAAAACTTTCATAGTGGGCCTCACAAAACCGCAACCCGTGAACAAAGTAAAGACACTTATGGGCAAACAATCCAACAAAGTTGAAAATCGAAGACGCCGGAAAAGCTACCTCAAACGCAAAAAGACGGCGGCGAAAATGAAAAAAGCCGCGAAGTCCAAACCTGCGACTTGAGCGCAAATCTTTCGAGGAATCAAAAGGCCATCCGAACGGGTGGCCTTTTTTGTTTTTGCACAAATTGTTTGATTCTTCAAAACACAAACTTCTTCACCGCGCGGAATTTCCGGCGAAAATCCGGTGAATAATTCTTCGTTCAAATTGAGCGAACCGTCTGATTCCATTGGCTGATTCGAGTTGTTCGCAAGTTGTTCACGGGTCGTTTTCGGTGAACAAACTGTGCATATCAATTCGTTGCCGGTTTGGGGATTTGAGTTATGCTGTTCCCAGTTCATTGAAAGAACGAAGCGGGCGGTAAAGATCGAAAAGATTGAGTTGTCCGTTTCAGGATAATCCCAGGTGACTGGGGAAAGGTCGGGTCAGGCTGGTTGGCCCGGCTCCTCTGAAGTTGGATCGCAAGGTTTGATGAGGAGGCAGAATTCACCAGTTCCTCTGGCGGTGTTCGCACACCGTCAAATGCGAATGAGGGACTTGGCGGCGAGGGGCGATGAGAAGCCGCTCCGAGCCGGGTCAAGTAGTCCAGGCCGGTTTCGAGCCTGGGCGAATCGCAGTTACCCAGAGGGTATCCGGTTGCTACTGCGCATCAGCACGGACGGGCGACTCTGGCGGTCACGCAAAAAAACGGGATCAGCCAAAAGAAAGACGCCGAAAGGCGGGACAAAATGAGCGTTCGCACCGGGAAGGACACGACGGCTCGGCAGGCCGCGTGAAAACGTTCCAAGCGTCGGCGATGTTAAAAACGACACCGCTGGGCTGTGAGCAAAAGGCAACCTGAGAGTGAAGAGGCGAGACCCGTGGCTTCGGGCGAACGCACCGTCAAAAGCGGTGGCTGACCCGGGGCTAAGTGGTGAAGACGCGAAGAGCAAATCACAGACGTGTCTTCATCTGGTTTGCAAGCTGGTGGCGCAACCATCAGTTAAAGCAGGCTGAAAAGCCTCACTCGAAATCCAGTGTCCGCAAGG
>Ga0187868_1001244_pt1 | contig 18366 bp, 14 predicted proteins | sample June2016WEW_13_4_FD_133014 | JGI IMG/M metagenome (GOLD analysis project Ga0187868, IMG submission 133014) | Peatland microbial communities from SPRUCE experiment site at the Marcell Experimental Forest, Minnesota, USA - June2016WEW_13_40 | ecosystem: Environmental > Terrestrial > Soil >... | reverse complement strand
TCCTGGTCTGATTGCTGGTCTCGTTGCCGGGTCCGAGGTAGGTGAACCCCCAGCTGACACTGGCGGCGGTGCTGTTGAGCCACGTGACGCTCCAGCCGGTGAGGTTCTGGGGGTGCTGTTGGAGCGCGACCGAGTGGAGGGCGTTCACGTAGTTCTCAAGCGAGGCGTCGGGGCGGAGGCCGAGGCCGCTGTAGAAGTTTGGCGTGTAGGTCCACGTGACCGCGAAGATGGCCACAATGAGAATGATGACGATGGCGATTGTGGCGATAACGCCCTTTCGTGTGGTGAAGAATGCGGGGAGACTAACTGCCACAGATGTTCGACTCCGCTGTTCCAAAGACGATCAGCTCGCTCGCCTTCAACGCCTGGTAGCTGCTGCCTCCCGCTTGGACGTTGTAGTTGATGAGGGCGTGATTGACCGGTGCGCAGGCGAAGCCCCAGTCTTTGGAGTTTACCGTGGATGAGATCGTGGCGGACTGGCCGGGCTGGAGCGTGGTTTTCGTGCCGTTGACGGTGCCGATCATCGAATCCACCGAGCAGACGGACTTTCTGAGCTGCACCGGGTTGGCCGCGGGGCTCGTTAGGTTCGCCGCGGGGTGGAGCTTCAGGAAATCGTTCCTGACGGACTTCCCGATGATGGGAGCGTTGTTGGTAGCGGTCGACGACGTGGAAGTGCTGGGGAGGTTCAGGGTGGAGACCTGGAAGTTCATCGTTACGAAGGTGCTGTCGTGCGTTCCATCCACAGCTGAGGGCTGGGCGGAGGTGAGCGGGTCGGAGGTTAGCGACGATCCGACATTGACTGACGGGGCGCTCGCGGGGCAGCCCTGGGAGGCTCCCGCAAAGACGTAGGTGGGCTCGGTGCCAGTTCGCATCATGTCGCATCCGAAGAGTTGAACGTACGGCTGGATCGTCATCGGGACCTTGAGGTTGTTCGTCACGTCCCACTCGAAGTGCCAGACACCGGTATGGGTGTCGTCGACGACCCTGAACCCGTCGGCCTCATAAGTGATGATACCGTTGGCCTCAAACGTTTGGAGACCCGTGATGTCGTGGTGCGGTGTGCCGCCCGAGGAGATCACGGCGGTGTCGATAGGGGTGTTTGGATCGGCGGTGCCAGAGCTCGTCGCCGTAGGCGCGTAGGGACTTAAGGCCGTTTGACCAGTCGCTGTACGTACGTCGTTGTTCGCGATCGCGGCGACAGCTACCGAAACTGAGAGAACGATAACAAGCACGAAGCACACGAATCGCGTTTTTCTGCCGGGATGACGCACGACTTACACCTTTCTCGTCAAAGCTGACTACGTTTGACAGAGCCAAACACAGAACATACGCAAGTCGATATAGAAGACTCTTCCTGCCATTGGTCGAACACTGCACCGCTCTACGCTCGCCGACAAGCTGCACGACGTCCTCATACGAGGCCTGGAACACGCTGACAAGGTGGTCGTCTCACAAAGCGACAGCAAACTCAGCGTGCGCCTTCAACATACTCCTTATGTCGGAATGTGTCATTCACTCGAAGAAGAAGCTCCGCAAGTCTGCGAGCAGATTGGCTGTCGCTTTGTAGCATGATCGCGTGCGTCTACACGGAATATGTCGATAAGGAAGTCGTGATTGAGGCCGCGAAGCGCGACGGCGACGCGATCACCATTACGTGCAAAACGCTGTCTGCAGCACCGCCAGTGTCACCGACCACGGCGCGAGCGGAACCCCACCAGCGAATGCGGCGACTTGACGCATTCACCCAAGGCAAATGGCGTTGGCAAACCATCTTTTTTACACCCGATTCTTTCGCGGCGATCAAAACCTTCCCAGTGGCGTTGGACTGGTTCGACATCAGCGGTTCGTCGCTGCTGCGCTGACCGCTGGGAAGCGCCGCTAGAAGAAGACTCTTCCTGCCCTGTGTCGAAAAACGGCGCCGCACGTCAGTTCAGTTTGGCCGTAACGCTTGACGAACTGATCAATCGCGTACTGATCAAACTCAGCGACGTCAAAGAAAGCCCGCACCAGCGAGTCACCGGTCTGATGGTCACTTACTCGCGCGGCAATGACATCGTTGACACACGTAATATTCCGCAATTGTTACCCGTCTGCGTAAATTTGAACCGCGCGCTGCCCCGACCTCATCGCCACGACGAACGTGACCTCGGGACGTCGCAGTCCCGTCACCCATTTGGCGCCAACACCTCTGTAGATAAACACAAGCTGCGTAGCGCTGTCTGCGTCGAGACATACCGCCCGTCGACGATTATTAGGCACGCACGAGATCCTTGATTTTACGCACGTCGAGCCCAGCGAAATCGCGGTGTGTCGTCTCGAGCACGAACGCACCGGCAGAAATCGGACAATAAAAAAGGGAGCCAGCCTTGCACGCGCTCGTGGTTGGAGAGCAGGGGAAAGGTAGACCCCAACAAATCTGATATCGCCTTCGCTTACGACTTTGGACGATGATTCGACGCGCTCACCCGAGAGTGCAATGTGAGCCCCGACTGGCTCACCGCGACAGGGTCTCTCACCCACTGATCGGAGTGCGAAGACGGGCCTTAGCGTGAGTACACTAGAGGGAGGTTGTGCCACATCGCGTCTTTACGAGCTGCAGTCAATGCCGGACAAAAGCCAACTGAACGACTTTGTAGATTTACGAAAGCCGTCAGCCCTCGCAACTGCGCGGAAGCGGCAATCGAATCTTCGAACTGGAAGGACCCACTACTCCGCTTTAGGCGTTGCGCTCAGCGTCTCGTTCAACCGTCGGCCGGCGCGCGTTTTTGCCCATTCCCTCTTCTCTTAGGTTCGATGACGAGGTGCGTCACATCGATCAGGTTTTGTCTCGCCTCAGAGAAGATCTCATCATCGCAACCGAGAGGCAGCGAGGTGTGGACAGGCGCTATTCTGTCGACCTTCGCCTTCTTGAGCTCCCGCTCGCTGCGAATGCAAGCGCCGGAACACTCGTTTTCTAGCGCCTTACGCGCGTCTTCCTCGAGCTCGAGAAGCTTCTCCGTTGGAACGTCTGCAAAGCCGCGCTTATCGATCTCTGCACTAATCAGCTCGATTCGCGCTGTCAGTTGCTCCAGGCGCTTTCGTTTCGAGATCAAAAACGCCTCACGTAGCGTGTCGAGTTCTATCGCCTTGAGGTTAGCGACCTCTTCTTCGCAATCGATGAGCCAGTCTGCGACCGTCTGTCGTCGTACGCCGACGCGCTCTGCGATCGCGATTAGTGAATTACCCTGCGCGCGAAGCTCAATAGCCCGCAGCTTCGTGTCTAAGGCTTTCATAGCGCACCTCCCGCACGCCTGTGGAGCATGCTCTGAAGATGCGCTGTTACAAAAGAGCCCGCAGCGCCGGGCTCCACGCTACTCAATGCCGCGCTGCAACTCATTGGATCGCGCGACGCATTCCGTCTTGGTTTCTTCATTTCTTACACTTCCCAATTTTCTGTTTCTGGTTGCCTCGCGGCATCGGCCGACGTGTCGACCGTATTTTTTCGAGCAGCGTACGAGTCGTACGCAAAACTGGTGCGGCGAGTTATGCTCCCCACTGTCCAGCTCTTTCGATGACCCGCAACCATCTCGCTTTTTACTGCGAGACATCAGGCGAATTGCGCCGAAAAGCGCTTTGTCGCTCAAATCGTACTTGCGAGCGTATTTCGCCCTTAATCCGGGGATGTCATGTGCCTATTGATAAATCTTTTGGTAGCATGCTAAGAATTCATATGGACGTCGCAGGGCGTGTGCGCCAGCGGCGGATCTGAAAAGCACAAATAACGTCTCTGCCATTTAACGATCCTCATGGAATTTAGTTTAATTTATAAAAATCTTTTAATAAAAAATTTTAGATGTAAAGCGAGTCTCCAATGGCGCGCGTGCGAATGCCATCACAGAGACTGACATTGACGTCGTCAAACTGGGAATGGGCAAAATAGTCGTGCACAGGGTGGTCAACGGCGTGCTTAGAACAGATCCCGCAGTGAGGTCTACTCGCCCTGAAAGGCTCGATCAGCGCGTTGACTGTCATTTCCAGACGGTTCATTCGCTCGCCAGTGAGTAAGATTTAGAATTAAGTATAAAAATAACGCAATAATATGAAAAAGTGAAGCACGGGGTGAAAGGAACGAAGAACGAGATCACCTCTTTGTGAGTGCACTCCACGTGAAAATGAAACGTGGTTAACTTTTGGTGCGGTTTTGGTGCGGTTTTTTATACCGGTCGTCGACGATCAGCGTGATGCACAATATCAAATGCGCGCGATTGAACTGGTGCCTACACGAGCTACGCGCGTGGGCGCAACGTATCGACACTTCTGCTGCAGGGGATACGTGTTTCTGGTGCGGCACCGACATCCGGAAAATGCCGCCACGCGACGCGCTGCACCTTTGCGCCCCAACGAGGTGCAAACTTTTTTATACTCTCGCGAGCAGCTCTCCAAATGAACACCTTTTTAACTCCGTTACCCATCTGAACGACCGATTCGAACGAGTGGGGCTCTCGAACGTGCGCTGCCAAAAAGAGGTGATGGCATAGAGAAAGTACCCTCCAATCACACCGCCGACGACGCGCCCTCTGAGCTCTTCGCGCTGAGCGCGCGCCTCGCGGACCGAGACGGACGCCTCGAGAGCGGCGACATCACCGAGTTCGCGCGAACAAAGCTCAAGGAGTGCTGGACCGAGGCGAGAAAGGGCACACCGACCCCGTGGACCTTCTACCGCATGGGACTCACCTATTTGTACCTGAAAAAGCCCTATCCCGCGTTCGCCGCGTGCGCCAAAGCCATTCAACTGAGTGAGTCAGCGTCGGTGCTCGACGCCGCGTATCACGCTCTGCGCGCCCTTGACGAGTGCGAGGTTACCGGATGCGAATGGCTTCGCCGGCTGCTGCTTATCGGCGCGGCGGGCAAGTTCCGCTCACTGGCCGCGCTCTCACACATACGGGTGTTGGTTTCGGACGCGCCTCCGATCGCGCCTCCGGTCACGGTTTTCGCCGGCGGGTGCAAGGAGAACGACCACGGCTATTTCACACTCTTTCGCCCGCTCATGCTCCAGGCCTTCAGCACCTATGCCGGCACGATCATCTCGGGAGGCACGGCCATCGGGGTCAGCAGCCTCGCCGGAGACGTGCAAGAGGCGTTTCCCGAGGCGATCCATTCGATCGGCTTCGTCCCGCGCGACACGGCGGAGGCCCCCGTCGACGACCGCTATCGCGAGATTCGCTACACGCCCGGCGCCGACTTTAGCGTGATGGAACCGATCCAGTACTGGTGCGACCTCATCGCCTCCGGCGTCCCGCCCGCGGACGTGAAAATCTTCGGCATTGACGGCGGCCCCATATCAGCGAGCGAATACAAGATGGCCCTGGCCCTCGGCGCGTCCGTCGCGTTGTTGGAGGGAAGCGGACGCGAGGCAAAAGCGATTCGGCATAACCGCCAGTGGCGCGCCTCGCCCGGGCTCATCTGCGTTCCGGTCGATCCCTACGTGATCGAGGAGTTCGCCAAGCCCCATCCCGTGCGATTCGACCTCCCCATGCGGGAGCAGCTGGCGCGCGTCATTCACGCCGCGTATCGCGAAACTGAGCGCGACCTCACGACGCCTGATGACCCCGCCATCGTGGCCTGGGATGACCTGCCAAGCTATCTGCGGCATTCCAACTGCGCACAAGCAGATCGTATCTGCGAGAAGCTGCACCGCGTCGGGTACGTTGTGGACACGTGCGGAAGCGCGGCGCCCGTGACCACCTTCACGCGCGAAGAGCTTGATATCATGGCGCAGATGGAGCACGGCCGCTGGGTGGTAGAGCGCCTCGAGGATGGCTGGAGGCCCGGACCTGACAGGGATGTGCGCCGGAAGATTAGTCCCTATCTTGTGCCGTGGCAGGCGCTGCCAGAGGACGTGAAGGACAAAGAGCGCGAGATGGTGCGTGCCATACCGAGGCTCCTCGCCGAGATCGGGTACCAGGTGTGCACAACGCGCGAGCAGTATCACGCTTGCATTTCATGAACTCCAGCGTAAAGAGGGCTATCCGTGCGTGGTGGGAAACTAACCGACACTCTTTGTTCCTCCAACGCGTGTAGGCTATATCTCAATACGTGTAAGGGCCGCGCCCCGATCGAACGATCTGCAGGCTCCGTGTAACAAAAACAAGTCACACAACTACTTTATAGGATACGCGTTCTTTGCTACAGACATTTGATATGCGGCGGCTGACCCCACTGTGCAAGGGAGGTACTAAATGAAGAAAAGTATGAGTGAATTGAAAAGCGGACGCGCTCTCGGAGCGCTCAGTGTAATGGTCGCATCGGTGATGCTTCTCGCTACGAGGCAACCATGCACGTGAACAAAATCGTCTCATCATCTGTAGTCATTCTTCTCATTACAGTGTTATTCGCAGGCGCTGTAACCGTTCCTGCAGCCGCCCAACCCATTGGTACGATAGGTACCAATCTCACTGTCAGCTTCTCCACGGCCTACGCCAACGGACAGAACTTCACGATCATCGGCACACTCAACGACACGAACGGTAACCCTATCGCAGGCGCCACCATCCAGCTCCAGCAGAACGTCAGCGGCACGTGGACAGATCTCAGCGGCAAGACCAACACCACTCAGTCAGACGGCTCCTACGCCATCAGCACTGGTGAGCAAGCGGTCGCAAGCAGCTACGAGTATCGCACAACCTTCGCCGGCAACGCCACCTACGCTAGCGCCACGAGTAACGCCGTAGGGATCGTCACTGCCCCTACCACGTCAACCTCCACATCGTCGTCCACATCCACATCCAACACCTCAACCACATCCACATCCACCCTTGCCGTGACGACTGACAAGCCTTCATACAACGTTGGCGATACAATCACGTTTTCGGTGACCGTTCCTGCCTCCAATCAGACTATTCCGTGGACGGACACGCCACCATCCGCAATCACGATGGCTGCCACGTCTGGCAGTTTGCCAGCTTCCAGCAGCCCACAGACGTTCAAGATCACCGCAGCGGCGAACACCCCAGGGACCGGACTACAGAATAAACTGACGGCAGCGACCGTTTCCACTCAGGTTACCACTCAGGTTACCACTAATGTTACCACTCAGGTTACCAGTGAGTTCGTCCCTGTAACGGTCGGTTGTTTCACCCTCGGATACGTCGATGTTGTCAACACGAATACCAACACGAATACCAACACGAATACCAACACGAATACCAACACGGACACTGGAACGGGGACGGCGACGTTCAATATCGCAGCCCCGACCAGCGCCAGCGTGAAGCTCGATGTCTTTCCGACCCTGATCCTACCAAAGACCAATGAAATAATCGCCGTTACCATCGAGTCCAATAAGACGACTGGCTTCAACCCATCAACGGTCATTCCCTCGACGGTCAGGTTCGGTCACTCAGGCACCGAAGCATCCCCCCTAGCGGGGTCTATCACGTGGCACGACGACAACCACGATGGCATAAAGGACTTGACCCTCTTATTCTGGGCCAAGGATACGAAACTTCTCCCCACGGACACGCACGCGATACTGACCGGTAAAACGACCGCTGGCACGTCAATACAAGGGACGGTCAAGGTGCTGGTTATCCATTAGCTACCACGCAGCCGTCACCCCGCCGTAACGGCGTGCGTATCTTGCGCACGGAGGCACTCCCAATGGATCGTTTGAGGCAGTACGCCGTCACTTTCGCGCGACCAACGTTTTTAAGGCCGTCACTCCATCCGGCGCGACAGGAGCCGCTACTACGACAGCCCCGTCATCCGCCGTACCGGAACGTGGCTTGCGCATCGACCGCACTCGAAGGAGTTAGGTGTGATCTGCATGGCGCCATCATACGCTGAGACCGAAGATCAGGGCGCACTCCCGAGCGACTATCGTGAAGAGCGCAAAGAAGCGTCCGATGACATGCACGACACCCCCGAGGAGATGGCGCAATGGAAACCGCTTGCTGCCGCCCTCCAAAGCTGTCACGACGTCGTCGACCCGGCGTATCGTGCCGCGGACCGTCCCGCGATGCACTTTCAGAGACGGCGCCAGGTCATCGCGATTTCGGCTGCCATCGCCGGCACCGTCGCCGTGCTGCTTGCGACCTTCGATGCCCTCGATTTTTCGCGATTTATCGTGCCGATTCTCTACTTCAGCGTGGCGACCGCCATCGCGTTTGTCGCCGTCCTGCTCGGCATCGTCACGCTCCTGCACGTGCAGTGGATGTTCCTGCGGCACAAGGCGGAGCGGTTCCGGTTTCTCAAGTTTCGGTTCCTCATCGACCCGCACCTCTGGGGCGACGACGCCGCTCAGCGGGAACGCACGGTGCAATGGCTGACGTACGCGGCGGACAAGGTCACGGAGCTCACGAACGAGGAGTTGAAAACGTGGGCAGAGCGCGGCATTCTCCCCGAAGAGCCGCCTGGCTTGGCGGGTAGCCGGGCCGACGCCCACACCCTGTACAGCCTCGTCGACTACTACCTCACAAAGCGCTGCAGGAATCAGCTCCACTACTTTGAGCGCAGGGCTCGGCAGTTTTCGAGCACCGACCGTTATATCAAGGAGCTGCCCCGCCTGCTGTTCTTTGGCGCCGTCTTAGCCGCGCTCGGGTACTTCTCCCTTAACCTCTTTGATACGTACCTTCAGCCGCAGGTAGCTGCGGCGCAGGGCTCGGCGCCCATGATTACCCTTGCAATCGTTTTTATCATTCTCGCCGCGTCGTTCCCGGTCATCAGTTCGGGCGTCCGGACGTTCCGCTCGGCCTATCAGCTCGCCCGCAATACGAGCCGCTATAAGGCGGCGTTCGAGGCGATTAAGCTTCCTGCGCAACGGCTGGAACACCATGCCGAGCGCCTGTACGGGCTCTCCGTGGAGGGCCATGCCACCATCGACGCCTACGACGTCTTCCGCGACCTGTGGCGCTGCGAGCAAATCCTCGAGGCCGAACACCGTGAGTGGCTCCGCCTCATGATGGAGGCAGAGTAGGTAGGCCGCCCCGCGACAGCATCCGAAGCGCACAGGCGAGCGCTGCCCGTCCCCGCAAAAAGTCGAAACGCTTAAGAGGGGGAGCGTTCAAACATAAAAAAAATAACTGGTTGCTAATAATTAGCACGGGGAGGGAAGCACATGGGCGACCATATCTTCATCAGTTATTCGTCAAAGAATAAGGTCATCGCTGACGCCGTCTGTCATAAACTCGAAGAGCGCAAGATGAAGTGCTGGATGGCGCCACGCGACATCACGCCGGGTGCGAACTACGCCGAAGAGCTCATTAAAGCGATTGACGCCAGCACACTCTTCGTGCTCATTTTTTCCGAGGACTCCAATAAGTCGCCACACGTGCTCCGCGAGTGCGAGCGAGCCGTCTCCCGCGGGATTCCCATCGTGCCGTTTCGGATCTCAGACATTCTCCCCGGCGAGGCACTCCAGTACTTCATCGGTCCACAGCACTGGCTCGATGCGATCACCGCCCCGTGCGAAGCCCACATCAACCGACTCGCCGACACGGTGCACATCCTCCTGACGCAGGAGGACCTCACGAAAAAGAGCGCCGGTGAAGCGCTTGCCGACGCTGAAGCGCTTGCCGTGCAGCGAGAACACCAGGTCGTCCGCATGCGGCGGACCATGACCGTGCTTGCCGCGGTGGTGGTGGTTCTCGCCGTGGTGGGCGGCGCGTGGTTCTACACGCAGCAGATGAATCAGGCGAGTCTGAACCTGGTGTCCTTCACGGACAAGGCGGCAGGGTTCCAGATGCAGGTTCCTCAAGGCTGGACCAAGGCTCAACCGAGCGCCGTTTCTGGCCAGCCCCCGATCGCCGTGATCGTCTACCTCCCGACGAATAATCAGTCAGAAAACGTGTTTGTGAACAACGTATCTGCAAATGGGGCCAACTTTGACAACGTTACGAGTACAAACCTTAACACCGCGCAGAACCTGGTTAACACCAACCAGATCACCATGCAGGAGTCAGGCCTCACGACCTGGGCGGGACAAAACGCGTACAAGCTCGTATATACGATCAACAGCTCAGGCCTCCAGTGCATGCAGATCTGGACGGTCAATAACGGTACCGTGTACCAGCTCACGTACAACGCATCGCCCCAGCACTACACCCAATACTTGTCAACGGTCCAAAGCATGGTCAACTCGTTCCAGGTCACCTGACGTAGCACGTGAGGTGCGCTGAAGGACGTCACGCATTCTATTGGTATAACCAGTGAGCTAAGGCGCCCCGATCGCAACGAGCGAGGAGTAAGCCCGTTGCTCGCAGATTAACGTGTTGTTGTCGGTCCGCGCCCGAAACGTGTTATGCCGGTTAGTTCAGCGCGATTGTGTGAACCGATAGTCAGCACACGTCAGAAAAATAGAAACGTTTATCGTGCTGAGCCCTGTCTTTTTTCTATCCTTATCTCACGCTCTGTGGCGAAAGCGCCACACTATAACGAGGTAGTTTCATAGTTTCACAAGGCGATAAAGATGCGTAACGACAGCAACGTAGACAGTCTCATTGCGGACTTGGGGAGTTCAGACTGGCACACACGGGGGGAGGCCGTGCGAGCGCTCCGTAAGCTCGGCGACACGCGTGCCGTTGAGCCCGTCATCAGCATGCTGAACGACGAGAACAAGGTGGTGCGCAAATACGCGGCATACACGCTCGACAGACTCGGCGACACGCGTGCCGTTGAGCCGCTCATCACCGCGCTGAGCGACGAGAGCACGAGCGTGCGAAGCATGGCCGCCCAGTCGCTCGGCCACCTGGGCGATACACGCGCCGTGGAGCCACTCCTCAACGCCTTAAACGACGACGAGGAGTGGCTCGTGCGCGACGCGGCGGCGCACGCACTCAGTCACCTCGGCGACAAGCGCGCCGTGGAGCCCCTCATCGCCGCCCTCGACGACGAACACTGGTTCGTTCGTGAGGCGGTCGTGCACGCGATAAGCACGTTGGACGATCAGCGGGCCCTTGAACCGCTGATTTCCGAAGCCTTTGACGACGAACACTGGTTCGTTCGTGAGGCGGCGGTGCAAGCGCTCGCGTCGCTTGGTGACCTGCGTGCCGTTGAGCCGCTCATCACGATCCTTACGAGCCCAAAAAGCGAAGGAGACTGGGGCAGCAGCGGCGACATATACGTTCGAAAGGCGGCAGCGCAGGCGCTGGGCGAGCTCAACGATACGCGCGCTGTTGAGCCGCTCGTCGTCGCGTTGACCGACGAGTACCACGCGGTTCGCAAGGCAGCGGCCCGTAGCCTCGGTCAGCTCCACGATAAGCGTCCCGTTACTCGCCTCATCCGCGCGCTGGAAGACGAATATTGGCTCGTGCGCGAAGAGGCCGCCCACAGTCTTGGCCAAATTAATGACGACCGCGCCGCCGACGCCCTTTTTGACACCGCTATGGGCAACCGGCCGTGGATCCGTGACTTAGATGATGAGGACAAGTACGTGCGCAAGGCGGCGGTGCAAGCGCTCTGGAAGCTCGGCGACATGCGCGCCATCGACGGGCTGATCGATAACTTACGGGATGATGACCGCTTTGTTCGCAAAGCCGCCGCCGAAACACTTGGCCAGCTCGGCGATGACCGCGCCGTTGATGCGCTCATTGACGCTCTCACCAATTCCGACAGCGATGACCGTGCTCACGCTGCCGACGCGTTGGGAAAGATCGGCGATGCGCGGGCCGTTGAGCCTTTGATCCGAGCCTTGGGCGACAATAATGCCGTGGTGCGCAAGTACGCCGCGTACGCCCTTGGCCAACTCAACGATCGGCGAGCGATCGATCCACTCACCCGGGCTTCAAATGATGCGGACGTCGACGTGCGAGATTCCGCTGCTCACGCGTTGTGGCGGCTTCAACGGTGAGAAGATCTCAGAGTGATTCCATTCGTCCAGGCCGCGCACCGCACTCCCCTCAACGCCCAGTCAGACTATTGTGGTGGATGCCACGTTGGGCCTGAGGTTCTGCTTCGGTGTGAGAGCGCGCAGAGCGGAAGTTGCGCGCAAGGAGTGGACGAAAAAATAAGGTTCGCAAACTCGTCCTTGTGGACGGCGACAACCGTTGTGGAAACAGTACCGTGCTCGATACAGCTGCGCGTTCGTTTCTCTCAGGTCGCGACCGCGCGCACGCCCTGATCTACGGCAGCTACGAAATTCTGGACCGTTTGGATGTGTTTTCCCTTCGCAACCTCTTTCGTTGTGGTGTAAAACGTCGCAATCGGAGGTTTTCCCATGAGCTCCTGCATATCCTTCAGCGTAGTCTTGTTCCCTGAGGAGTCGTAGGTGCAGAAGAACGCCGCGTTTTTAACTTTGCTAGCGTTTTGCGCCATATACGTCCTGACGGCACAGGCCATCGTATACGCCCACACCGGACCGCCGAGTATCACGAGGTCGTACAACGAGGGATCATGCATCGTCGGCTTGATCGGGGCCTGTTTCTTCTCTAACGCCTCTTGGTAGGAGAGCTTGTTGCCTGCAGTGCCCGCACGATTGGTGGGATCGATGAGCTCCTCGAAGTCACATTTGAACGACGTCTGCTGTCCAATGGTGCTCATAACCGTTCTCGCTACCTTTCGTGCCGTTCCGGTTCTTGAATAGAATACGATTAGGCACTTCATCTGTTTAGACGGGCCTGAAATCGTATTTAACGTTTTCGAGAACGGCCTCGTTTGTTGCGGCGCATTGCTGAAACTGCGTACTCATCGCGATTGTGCTGGGACTATCCGTAGTCTGGACGCATACGCGATGTGAGACGGCCATCGTCTCGTATTGCGCGGCACCGACCGAGCCACTCAGGGTGCGAGCGTCGTTATCAATCTTTGAAGTGCCCTTCCTGCACATGAGCGTTCTCTCGTCGGGCGCGCGCTCAACCGGTGCCCCATTCCGCTACGCCAACAACGCCTTCCGCACTTCCTGCGCGTTTTCCTTGGTCGTCATTAGTTCCACAAGGTCGATGGCAAAGTCAATAGCGGTTCCAGGACCCTGGCTTGTGATGATTGTACCGTGCCGCACGACGCGCTCTTCTACGCGCTGCGCGCCCGGGATGTCGATCCCTGGATAACACGTCGCCTTCGCCCCTCCCATGATACCCGCCACGCCGAGCACGTGCGGGGCAGCACAAATCGCGCCGACGTATTTGCCGGCGTCGTATGCTGCGCGTATGAGCGTGAGAACACGTTGATCGCGCTCGAGGTTGACGTACCCAGGGCTCCCGCCCGGAAGGACGAGGGCGTCGTACGTCGTAACGTCGTCAATAGAGAGATCGGGCACGACTTTGATCCCGTGCCCCCCTTCTATGGGCGGAGGTGCTATCCCGGCGAGGAGCACAGAGATACCAGCACGGCGCAGCACGTCAACGATCGTGACCGCTTCCAGCTCCTCAAACCCGGTGGCGAGAAGGACAACTACGTTCATAGATCTACCTCAGGGCTTCACGCTCTTAAGCGTTTTCGACGTTCGGGGCGGCAGGCTCGCCCGCCTGGGAGCCGCGCTCATTTGGAGAGCGTCGCCGTTGCCCGCAAGTAAAGTCACCCGAGCTATCGCAAGGACGCTTCTCGCTTGATTTAACTAAATACGATCTGTACAAGTTTATATACCAAATTGCAGTAAGTTCAATCTGGTTTACCCTACGATGTCACCTAAAGATTTTGCATACCGCTTGCTCAGCACGCCGTATGAGCTCATCTTTAAGGAAGGATTGGAGCATCGAACCGCAGAATTTTTCTTGAGCACGTCGTACGTGGCGGTTGGAACGCTCTTTGGATCGGCGCTGACCTTTATTTTTCTCATCCTTGGGGCGCGCATCTTGGGACCTCAAGGGTTTGGCGAGCTGAGCCTCGTCATGTCAATAAGCCTCATTGTTGGAATCTCGATGGCGCTCAACCTGGTCGCGACCGTCAACTATGGTTCTGGAGCACACGACGATTCAGTTCGGACTAACATAATCTCAACCGCGTCTATTGAAGCGCTGCTGCTTGTCACCGTTTCGACGGCGTTCTTCGCCCTCCTTTCCCCGCAACTATCCTATCTGCTGGGGGTCTCTGCGGCCGTATTCCTCTTCGCGGTCGCATACGGCGCGGCCTTTACGTGTTACACATTTGCGATGAATGCGCTGCGGGTGGTATTCAGCATGAAGGCGTACGCGCTTTCCGCCGCTGCCCAATCGGTAGTGTGCATTGCACTTTTCCTCGCCCTTGTCACGGACGGCATGAAGTCGTGGCAATCGGCGGCGTACGCGCTGTCAGTGTCAAACCTCGCAGTCAGCCTCATCGTGATTTTCTATGTCAGAGCTCATGTGACGCGTCAGTTCGACTCGTATTGGGCGCGAAGAATAATGCGCTACTCGTTCTTTGCGGTCCCTGGACTGATTGCTGTGGCATTCATGGGGCTCGATCGGATACTCATCAACCTATTTATGACAACCGCTGCTGTAGGACTGTATAACGCGTATTTCTTGCCGTCAATCACCATAGCGGCAACGCTCTGGGGCATCGTTAACACCACCTTTTTCCCCTATGCATCGCGGAGCACCGACAAACGGGCGCTTCTCCGTAAAATAAACACAGTGACACCGTATCTGGCCGTTGTGCTTGTGCCACTCATCGTTTGTGCGGAAGCGATCGCCTTCGTTCTCTACGGGCACCAGTACGCATTCAGCCTGCAGCTATCGTTCTTTTTTGCACTCGCGGCAACCGTCTATGCTGTTTTTCTAAGCTACACGTGGCTTGCGGCATCGGTCGGTGCGAGCGGAGCAAAAATGAGCACCGTGTGCAACGTCCTTGCGCTGCTTGTGTTGATCTGTTTGGACGTCGTATTAATTCCGCGTATTGGCATCCTGGGCGCAGCGATCACGCTCATCTTTTCATATTTAGTGCCCACCGTGTTTCTCTATTCACGAAAGCAATTTTGGGAGCGGATTTAAAAAATGAGGCAAAACAGTCTCGAATCACAACCCCTATGTATCGCAGCGTAGACGTCTGCGTGTGGAAGTAGCAGGGCGGAGAATAACGAAGCGGCATCCCATTGCTGGGATTAACATCAAACGAAAGACCTCGTGACTTTCTCAATCACGTGGGGTTCGCTAGGCGTCTCGGGGCCAACCATAGCACCATCCGCAGCGCCTTGACAATCTCGTTCCTGGAGATCTTGGAGGCCCCCATGCGGCGATCTTGGAAAATGATAGGCACCTCCCCAACCTTCCAACCAAGTCGCTCAACTCTGAAAAGCATTTCGAACAAGAAAGAATAGCCGCTCGATTTGATGCTATCTAAATCTAGGCTCTCTAATGCCTGGCGGCGATAACAACGAAAACCTGCCGTCGTGTCATGGGCGTGCAGCCCCAGTAGTACACGTGTGATCGTATTCGCGCTCCAACTGACAACTTTGCGGTCGAGAGTCTGCGTGGACCGCCCACCCCGCACGTAGCGCGACCCGATGACGAGATCATACCCCTGGTTGATTTTGTCTACGATATCGGCAACACAACGGGGGTTGTGGGAAAAATCGGCGTCCATCGAACAAACGAGATCGGCTCCTTCGGCCAGCGCCTCTTTAAAGCCGGCGATGCAAGCTGTGCCTAGCCCCAGCTTGCCAGGATGGTGAATGACGCTCACTCGTCCGGCATTTTCCGCAGCTAACCAGTCGGCGATTTCGCCGGTGCCGTCGGGAGAATTATCGTCCACCACAATGATGTGCATTATCATCGGCAGAGCGAGTAACTGGGTCACCAGGGACACAATATTTTCTTTTTCGTTATAAGTCGGAACGATAACAGAGACCTGCATAGTCTCCTATACTCTCTACTGACATTTTATCTCGATTTCTGTTCTTGCCTTATTTTATCATAGCGGGCTGTATCCGCGAGTTTGCCGCTATCGGAATAGCGGCTTGACATTTGTGGCATCGTTAACGCCACCTTTTTCCCTTATGCATCGCGAAGCACCGGATAAATTGGCGCTCCTCCTAAAAATAAACACAGTGACACCGTATTTGGCTGTTGTGCTTGTTCCGCTCATCTTTTGTGCGGAAGTGGGCCTGATACAGAACCGGGCCAGCAATTCCAACAGAGTTATCGCCTTCAAGAGCGGCGATGAACTCACGTGCGATTTTAGGGTATTTGAGCGGTACCAACGACGATCGTCAAGCCCCAGATCAGCAGTTCGCTCGCTGTCTGCCTACACGGGTCCTCTTATGGAGTTCCGACCAATGGATATAAGTGACGGCCGCGATTCTCTCTTGAGGTACTGCTATGCTAGAAATTACGGTGCACGAGATCCGAGGGACGTGCCCAGTGCATTCCGTTGGGGATCGTATCATCATTGACGGGCCCAATATTGTAGTGGCAGAAAGCGACGCACTTTGTACCCACGCGCTCTCGACCCTCCTCCATTATACGACGGTCCTCGAACACACCTGGTGCCCCGTTGCCCTTGGCTTGACGACGTCTGAAGACCCCGCGCACGCATACATGCAGTGCGTCGATCCGGGGCCGCCGTACACAGAAGGGGGCACGGTCATCTTCCGGTGCCGTAAAATAGTGCGTGAATAAGAGCAGCCGCACACGGCGCCGATAACCACAGGCGTCACCTAAGAGACCGGTAAGCCACAACGACGTCTGCACGTCGGGAGGGCCCGGCTGGCCATGGTGGCCGCGAGCGTGCTGTACGGTTTCGTCTGCTACGCCCAGCGCAGCCACGAGCTCAGAAACTGATGACCGCTCAGGGAGGCAGTTCACGCGTTACGTTGGTGCTTTTAGGCGGATTGCAGGTCAGGAAAAAAGCCTTCGGTTTGCCGCCGTTTCCGCGCCAAAGCACGACCAGGATCTGCGACCCAGCCGTTTTTCACCCGCCTCGTTTTTTTCAGCATTTCCTCGACTTGTTACGGCGGCGCGCTCGCCCGCAAAAAACGCGGCAAGGGCCTATCTAGGTGGGCGAACGTATAGGGTGCGTGTGGATGACGTCGATTACGCGCCATCTGCGCAGCAAACGGTCAAACAGGTGACACACGTGGCTATTGAAGAAGAGGAGACAACCTCAGTCCTTCTGCACGAGAGACGGGTGTTTCGCCCGAGCACAGCGGTCGTCGAGGCGGCGCGCGTGAAAGACTGGGAAGCTGAACTGAGGGCAGGGCAGGACCTCGAGGCGTACTGGGCGGCGAAGGCGCGGCAGTTTGAATGGTTCGCGCCGTGGACACAAGTCCTCGACTCACACGAGGCGCCTTTTTACAAGTGGTTCGTTGGTGGCAGGACAAATATCACGCACAACGCAGTGGATCGGCACCTCGCTACCGAGCGTCGCGACCGCGTCGCGCTCCTCTACGTTAACGAACGTGGGGAGGAATACAAGCTCACCTATTCCGAGCTCGCGAGCGAGGTGAATAAGATGGCAAACGCGCTTAAGAAGCTCGGCGTACGAAAAGGGGACCGTGTGGCGATGTACCTCCCGCCGTGCGTCGAGGCTGCCATATCGATGCTCGCGTGCGCGAAGATCGGAGCTGTGCACAGCGTCGTGTATGCTGGCTTTAGCGTGCGAGCGTTGGCTGACCGAATTCACGACGCGAACGCCGAGATCCTTATTACCGCCGACGGCACGTTCCGCCGGGGAAAGGTAATCGACCTAAAAAGCGTGGCAGATGAAGCTGTCGGCGCAAGCCCAAGCATCAAAACGACCGTGGTGGTGCGGCACGCGGGTAACCCGGTCTCTGAACCCATTGGGAGAGAGATTCTTTACGACGAGCTCATCGACGGAGCAAACACCGAATGCGCTGCTGAACCTATGGACGCAGAGGATGCGCTCTTTATCCTCTACACGTCCGGGAGCACCGGGATGCCAAAAGGCGTCGTTCACACGACCGGAGGCTATATGGTTGCGACGGCTACCGCGTTACAAACCGTATTTGACATACACGACGATGACGTGTGGTGGTGCACTGCTGACGTCGGATGGATAACGGGTCACAGCTACTGCGTCTACGCACCGTTGCTCGCCGGCACCACGAGCCTCATCTACGAGGGCGCGCCTGACTATCCCGAACCGGACGCCCTGTGGCGAGTGGTAGAACGCAACGCTGTGACGAAGTTTTATACCGCACCGACCACCATCCGCCACCTCATGCGTTTCGGGGAGAAATGGCCGCAGGGTTGCGACCTAAGCTCTCTCAAGATTCTCGGCACGGTCGGAGAGCCGATCAACCCAGAGGCGTGGGTCTGGTACTACGAACACGTCGGAGGGTTGCGCTGTCCAATCATGGACACGTGGTGGCAGACGGAAACCGGCTGCTTCATGATTTCACCACTCCCTGTATCGGCGCTCAAACCAGGGTCGGCGACGAAGCCTCTCCCCGGCATCGAAGCGGATGTCTTGGACCTAGACGGGAAACCCGTGCCGCCAGGGCGCGGCGGGCTGCTCGTT
>Ga0187868_1001240_pt1 | contig 18420 bp, 16 predicted proteins | sample June2016WEW_13_4_FD_133014 | JGI IMG/M metagenome (GOLD analysis project Ga0187868, IMG submission 133014) | Peatland microbial communities from SPRUCE experiment site at the Marcell Experimental Forest, Minnesota, USA - June2016WEW_13_40 | ecosystem: Environmental > Terrestrial > Soil >... | reverse complement strand
GAAAGTCATCGCCAGCTCGCTGCGAAAAGGCAATATCGTTGAGGTCGACGGCAAGCTCGGCGTCATCGTCTCGATCGAGAATATCCATCCCGGCAAGGGCACGCCGGTGACCCAGATGGACGTCCGCCGGATCGCCGACGGCGTCAAGGTTGGCTTGCGTTACAAGACGACCGACCAGGTCGAACGGGCCTTCGTCGAGGATCGCATGCACCAATACATGTACCAGGACGGCGACGGCTTTCATTTCATGAATATGGAGAGTTACGATCAAGTCGCGCTGCCGGCCGACATTATCGGCGACCAGGCGGCCTATCTGCAGCCGGAAATGGAGGTGACGATCAGCCTGCACGAGGGCGTGCCGGTCGCCATCGAACTTCCGCCGCGCGCCACCCTCGAAGTGGTCGAGACCGAGCCGACCATCAAAAGCCAGACGGCCGCCTCGTCCTACAAGCCGGCGCTCCTCTCCAATGGCGTGCGTACCATGGTGCCGTCCTTCGTCACCGCGGGCACCAGGATCGTGGTGAATACATCCGACGGCAGCTACATCGAGCGGGCGAAGGAATAAGCCGCGCCTGGCCCACTTGTCCTCGCGAACACGGGGACTAAGAACTCGGCCTGATGCCCAGACGTTCCGGTCACATCTGAACGTTCATTCATCGTGGGCATCCCGGTATTACCAAAACGCGGCGATGGAGCAATTTTTGTACGAATTTCGCGCGGCGCCGCGACGGCACCGCTTGGCAGGGCGCGCGTTGGTCACGATAGTACGGCGTTTGCATTGGATGAGCCGTGTCTATTGTGATTAAAGTCGGCAGCCTTCCGCGGTTGCGCCTTCGCGCAAAAACCGTCTTCGGCGCTTTCGCCGATCGGCGCGCGCGCGCCGGCTTTATCGCGACCGGTTTAGCTTGCGCCATGGTCTGCGCCTCGTCTGGCGCTGCCTTGAGCGCGGACTGCAAACCAAATCATTTCCGACCGGCTTTTTTTGTGAACGGTATGGGCGCTTGCGCCTTCGACCCGCAGACTTTGAGCTATTCCGGCGATCCGGTTGCGCAAGCCAAATGTCTAATGCGCGGCATGGACGCGACGAGGAATCTCGCGCCGGCGATGGAAAGCTTGCCGCCCGCACTCGCCAGCCGCGTCGGACAAGATAGCGGGCTGCCGTCGCGGGAAGCGCTGAGCACCTTCCTATCGAAAGAGAATCTCGAATGGGATTTCGCCGCTTATCTCTGGCAACCGGTGTCGCGCGCGCACGACAACGATGCGGATGCCCCGCCGGCGCGTTATTTCGTCATCCACGACACCAGCGGACCGAATTACGGACACCGGTCCTTTCCCGCCGACATCGACGTCAGCGCCAAGCTCAACAATCTCGGCAGCTTCAAGTGCTCGGATGGCTGGGGCAAGGCCCACGTGGTCGTCAATCGCTCCGGCGGGATGCTGCTCGATCATGATTTTGCCATTCCCTGGCGCGAGACGCGGTTCGAGCAAGCGGCGAATTTCGCCGGCGCCTTGAAGGGACTCTTTCTCCATGTCGAGCTCATCCAGCCGCGGCGCAGCGAAGCCGGGCGCGGATGGCGCAACGACGCGCAGAGCCCCAATCCGGGCTTTACCGCCGTGCAATATGACCGGCTGGCGCTACTCTACGTCATCGCCAGTGTCCGCGCCGAGCACTGGCTCATTCCGGCGTTCCATGCCGCCATCGATTCCGGAATCCGCAACGGCCACGACGATCCGTTGCATTTCGATGTCGGGAGCTTTGCCGCCGGCCTGGGACGGCTCATGGACGAACTTGACGGAGGGATGGCAATCGCGGCGGCTAATTCGGACGCAAGCCGAACGCGGGTGCCATGGGGAGAAATCGATTCCACATCCGAGCCCAATTCTTCCGTGACGACCTCCGCAAACGCGGTCACTATGCCGAGTGTCGCAGCGCGCGACGCGACTGGGGAAGCCGCGCCGGGCGCGGAACGCCCCACCGAGAACGGTCAAACGGGTCGAACCGGGCCCAAAACAGAGAGCAAGAGCGAGGCCGGCCTTGAGCATCGCATCGTCGCCAAACATTGCCAGACGCGCATCGCTCAAGGTCATCGCCGGCGCGTTTGCTGGACTGCTGTTGCCGGGACGCGCGCGCGCGGACCATACTTCGTTCGATCAATGGGTCGCCGCGTTTCGTACCAAAGCACTGGCACGCGGCATCACGCCGGAAACTTACGCGCGGGTCATGGACGGGTTAAGGCCGGACACCGCCGGGCTTGAGGCGATCCGCAATCAGCCCGAATTCGACGAACAGCTCTGGCAATATCTCAACCGCCGCGTCTCCGACTGGCGCATCATCGCCGGCAAGGAGAAGGCCAAGGAGTTTGCGCCGCTGTTTGCCCGGATCGAACGGGATTTCGGCGTCGAGCGCTCGGTCATGCTCGGCGTCTGGGGCGTCGAATCGACCTATGGCGATCCGCTTGTGCAGAAAAACCATATGCGGCCCGTCATCCCCTCGCTGGCCGCGCTCGCCTGGGGCGAGCCGCGCCGGCGCAAATATTGGGAAGACGAACTGATCAACGCGCTGCAAATTATTCAGCGCGGCTGGAGTACGCCCGCGGAAATGGTCGGCTCCTGGGCCGGCGCCATGGGCCATACCCAATGGATGCCGGAGGTCTGGCTGCATCTCGGCATCGACTATGACGGCGACGGCAAGATTTCGCCGTTCGGCGCGCCGGACGACGCGCTCGGCACGACGGCGCGGTTTTTTGTCGAGCGCAGCAAATACCGGCGCGGCGAACATTGGGGCTACGAGGTCCGCCTGCCGACGGCAAAAACCGGCGGCGGGGCAGCGCGCCGCTACGCCGAATGGCAAAGCCGCGGCGTCGTGCGCGCCGACGGCGAAGCTTTCCCGCAGCCGAACGCGACCGCGCGCTTGTGGGTCCCGGTGCCGGGCGGCCCGGCTTTCCTGCTCGGCCCAAATTTTTTTGCCGTGCGCAGCTACAACCCGTCCATGAATTACACGCTTGCGCTTCTGCATCTCGGCGACCGGGTGATGGGCGGCGGCGCATTCGTGCAGCCGTTTCCCGGCGCCGAACGCGCGCCCACGCTCGCCGAGGTGCAGGAGATTCAACGCCGGCTCACCGCGCTCGGCTACGACACCGGCGGCGCCGACGGCCGCGTCGGCAACGACACCATGCTCGCGGTGCAGAATTTCCAGCGCAAGATCGGCATGGAGCCTGCCGACGGCTATGCCGGGCTCAAGCTGCTGGCCCGGTTGCGTCAAGGCTTGTGATCCTCGGTGCAAGTCGGCGCGTGTGGATCAATGAGTTGAACAAGCATTTCCCCGGCGCGCTGTTCGGCGACTACAAACAGTCCGGAATCGGCCGCGAGGAATGTATGGAGGAGATGCTCGCCTATCGGCAGGAGAAGACCATCCACGTCCGCTTACGGCCGGGCAAAGCTCGCGGTCTGACCCACGCGGGCATATTTCAACCGGAGCGACAAATACCCCGGCGTCGCGCGGCGTGGATCGTCATCGCGGAATGCGCCGACGATGCGGCTGCGCGCCTGAATCTCGCGAAAGCCCGCGGTAGGAGCACCGAGTCGGATGCGAAAGATTCTTTTTGACTGTTGATTCCTCCCGCATAACGTGCATTAATTTAAATATTCCGCTCTTGTTGCATAAGGGGCGAATGCAATGCCACAATCTTCCAGATTGGCTGGTGACGCCGGTGTCCAGATTTCCTTGCCTGACACTCGTCACCGCATCAAGCGGTCGATTAAGTAAACGACTAAGAATCGACGGAGGGATCCATGAGCCGATTAGTTCGAAAGGATGTTACAGTTGGAAATAGTCTTTTCAGGTTGCAGGCGAGTCCAGTACGAGCCAACATAGCTACAGTCGCACCTGCCGTGCAAGGTGCGGCAACTCAGACCGACACCGACGATTACACCACACGCATCGTCAAATATATTCCGGCTGAAGTGGTGGCATTCTACCTGGCAGCGGACAAGCTCTTTGCCAAAGGTGCCGAGTTAGCAGACGCCAACATAGTCCAGAATTTTGTTGCGAAGCACCTCTATTATTTTTCTGCGCCGTATTCGTAATTGCGCTTGTGGGTACACCGCTTTATCTAAAGCAGCAAGCCACCGCTGGCGAACCATGGCAGGTTCAGGCTGTGGTTTCTTCTGCTGCATTCGTGATCTGGGCTTACGCAGTTCAAGGACAGATGTTCGTACCGGTATATTCCTCGGCAATCGCCGCCTTCATGATTCTCGTCTTCACTTTTGCAAGCGGATTTGTAAAACCAGCAAGATGACGGCGCCGCGCGGCGCTGGACAGACGGCCAAGGATTGCGAGCCGACTCCGCTATGTAGCTCAGATCAGCTCAGCTCAGCTCACCACTCCGCCACGTTCCGCACTACGTGCGCGGCAGCGTGCTCACACCTTGAATGTCTCGTAGGTCGCCGGGTGAAACAACTCGTCGACGGAAAGCCGCCGCGAAGACAAACCCTGCCCGTGATGCTGGCCGAGGAAATAATCGAGTACCTTGCGGTTCGGCGCGACGCCGTAGGACCAGAAATCCTCGCCCATGAATGCACGCGCGTCCCGGAGCATTTCTTCGACGAACGGTAATGTCACTTTGGTCGCGGCGGTGTCCGCGAGTTTCTCCAGCGCGATCGCCTTCGCGCGCTCGAACGCCTTGAGCACGGCCCCGGGGAGCCAGGGGTGCTGCTCAGCCAAGGCGCGGCGGATGCCCAGCACGTGCATGATCGGGAAAAAGCCGGTGCGCTTGAAGTAATCTTTTTCCACCGCGGCCGGGTCGGGAAACAGCCAGCCGATATGCGGGTGCGCTTTCTCGATGCGGCTGGGCGGGCGTGGCGCGATGAAGCCGTCGATCTCGCCGGCTTCGAGCAGGGCGGAAATCGTCGCGCCTTCCGGCGCGTTGTCGAGGCGTACGCCGGCGGGCAGCTTGACGGTGAGTTTTTCCGGCCGTCCCGGCTGTTCGATGCCGCCGCGGATCCAGTGGATGTCGGCGGGCTTGACGCCGTAATCGTCATCGAGGAAGGCGCGCGCCCACACATTGGCCGTGAGCTGATATTCCGGCACGCCGACTTTCTTGCCCTTGAGGTCCGCGGGCTTCTTGATGCGATCGGTGCGGACATAGACCGCGTTATGGCGGAAGGCGCGCGAGACGAAGGCTGGCACCGCGATATAGGGACAGTCGCCCTGCGCGGTTTTGATCGCATAGCTCGACAACGACAATTCGCAGATGTCGAATTCGGCGGCGCGGAAGGCGCGAAAGAAAATCTCTTCCGGGACCAGCGGCATGTAGACCGGATCGACGCCATCAATGGCGACGCTGCCGTCGACCAGCGCGCGGGTGCGGTCATAGTCGCCGATGGCAACCGAAAGACTAAGCTTGGCCATTCAAATTTCTTTCAAGGCGCAGTGAGGAGTTCTACATAGCCGCGTGCGGGGATTTGTGCCAATAGCTGGCGCCGTTTGCTACAATCACCGCGAATGGAAATGATGCGCCTGCCGATCTATCAGGTCGATGCGTTCACGGACAGTCTGTTCGGCGGCAATCCCGCCGCGGTGTGCCCGCTGGACGCTTGGCTGCCGGACGCCACGATGCAGGGCATCGCGGCCGAGAACAATCTGTCCGAGACCGCCTTCTTCGTGCCGGAGGGAAGCGATTACGCGCCGCGCTGGTTCACGCCCAGCGTCGAGGTCGATCTGTGCGGCCACGCCACGCTCGCCAGCGGTTATGTCGTCATGCGTTTTCTCGAACCGCAGCGCGAAAGCGTGAGCTTCCATACCGCGAAAGCCGGCACGCTGGTCGTGAGCCGGCGCGCCGACATGCTGGTCATGGATTTTCCGGCGCGGCCGGCCGTTCCGGCTGCGGCGCCGCCGGGTCTCTTCGCGGCGTTGGGCGGCACGCCGCGCGAGGTGCTGCGCGCCCGCGATCATCTCGTCGTCTATGGCAGCGCGGCGGAGGTCGCAACGCTCGCTCCCGATCTTGCCGCGCTCGCCAAGGTCGACTGCTGGGCCGTGATCGTCACCGCGCCGGGCGAGAACGGCGTCGATTTCGTCTCGCGCTTCTTCGCGCCGGCGCAAGGCGTCCCGGAAGATCCGGCGACCGGCTCGGCGCACTGCACGCTGGTGCCCTACTGGGCGAAGCGCCTGGGCAAGACGGAATTCGAAGCCCGCCAGCTCTCACGGCGCGGCGGCGCACTGTCCTGCGCGTTGGACGACGACCGCGTCAGCATCGCCGGCCGCGCCGTCCTTTATCTCGAAGGCCGGATCGAGGTGTAAACGCCGCCAACACGCCGCGCGGTTTCGACGTCGGTCGTTAACCGGCGATAAAATCCAAAAGCGGCGGCGCGCGCGTCACAGGAGGCCGCCGCCTCTTGTTGCCGGCGCCGGATTTGGCGGTGCCGCAGTCGCCGCCGCCGGGTTCGCGGATAGCGAGCTCGTCGGCACCCCGCCGACTTGCACATTGATGCCGCCAAAAATGCCAAAACCCGGCCGCAGGAAGCCCAGCGGATCTTCATATTGCTGGTTGAGCAAGTTGTTGATGCGGGCAAATACGCCGACCCGATCGGTCACGGCATAGTTCGCCGCGAGATTGACCAGCGTATAGCCGGGCGCCATGAGCTCCGCCGTTCCCGGTCGGTTGTAGTCCAGCCAGGGTCCGACGTAGAGCGCCTGCGCGGTGACGGTCAGGCGATCGGTCGCTTTCCACAAGGCCGTGACGCTCGCCTTGTTCTTGGGGCGGCGCAGCAATTCCAGGCCCGTCAAATCGTCCCTTGCCTCGGTATAGGTATAGTCGGCGCGCAGGTTCAGTCGACTGCTCAAGGCGAACGCCGCGAAGGCCTCAACGCCTTGGGTCGTCGCCTGGCCAACGTTCACGTAGGTAGAGACGAAGGTGGTCGGATCGGTCGTCCCCTCGATGAGATTGGCGATGTCGTTGTGGAAGTATGTCGCGCCGAAACGCAGCCGATCGTGCAGCAGCGGTTGCTCGAATCCGACATCGTAGCCTTTGCTGGTTTCCGGCAGGAGATCGGGATTGCCGACGACCATGAACGACGGATTGTTGACGTAAAGCTCGGTGAGGGTTGGCGCCTTGAAGCCGGTCCCATACGTGGCCTTGAGCTTGGTCTCCATCCCTGGAACGATAAACGCCGGTGCGACGCGCCACGTGGTATGGCCGCCGAAGCTTTGGTTGTCGTCGTAGCGAATACTCGACACGACGAAGAACCGGTCGGCAAATGCCGACTGCAGCTCGACCCAGCCGGCTTTGTCTCCCGTCTGCGCCGTCGTTGTCGTCGGCGTGTAAATGCCGAACGCGTTGAAGGCGCCGGTCGAGTTGGTCCACAGCGATTCGGTTTTGTCCTCCAAGCCGAAAACCAGCGTCTGCCCCGGCGCTACTTTGGCTTCGCCGCGCCAATCATACTGGGTGCGCTGCCCCAGATTGGTCGTCGGCGGGGCGACCGCGGGCGGCGCGGTAAAGCTGTCCGGATTTGGGTCCAGGGTCCAGCTCCATGAATTCGTATAGTTCACGCCGAAGAAGTTCTTGAACCGGCCGTCGAACAGCGACCAGACGGCTTCGCCGCGGCCGTAGAATTGACGATCCACCTGCATGCTTTGCAGTGCTTCCGGCGCGGGCGGATAGAAATCCACGTAATCTTCACCGGTAAAGCCGAGCCTCGAATCTGTATATCGGCCGACAAAATTGACTGCGAAATTGTCGGTCAGATTGGCGCCGAGTTTCGTCGAATAGGTCCAGTTGTCATAGGTGTCGTTGTTTCTATGCTCGCCCGACGCCAGCTCATTGAGCGGCGTCACCGGAGTGTCGGTCGAGGAGAAATGCTGGACGTTGAACACGTAGTTGAAATTGCCCTGAGAGCCGCTCAAGCCGACGCGCTGGTTGAACGTGCCGAACGACCCGCCCTCCGCAGTCATCGTCAGTTTCGGCGGCCCCTCCCCGCTTTTTGTCGTGATGGAAATCACGCCGCCGATGGCATCCGAGCCGTACAGTCCGCTTTGCGGGCCGCGCAGGATTTCCACCCGCGCGATATCGCCGGTCAACAGCTGGCCGAAATCGAATGATTGGGTGGGATTGCTGGGGTCGGAAACGTCGATGCCGTCGATCAGCACCTTGACGTGATTGGAATTGGTGCCGCGAATGAAGACCGATGTCAGGCCGCCCGGGCCGCCGGCCTGGACAACATTGAGACCCGGCACTGCCATGAGCGCGTCGGGAACCGTGCGCCATTGCTGGCTTTCGATATCGGCGCTGGTGATGACCGTCACCGAGCTCGCCGACTGATCGGCGGGGGTGGGAACGGTCGTCGGGCTGACCACGACCGAGTTGCCGGCGCCCTGGTTTGTCGGCTTCGACGGCGGCGGCACCGTGACGGAAATGACCGGTAACTCGACCGGCTGTGCGGCAAGCGTTTGCTGCGCCTCCTGTGCGTAAGCCGGAAGCGCCGGCCAAAGCAGAAGCGACAGAGCGACAACGCGCGCGAAGAGACGACCGGCGCAGCTCGCGCTGCGCCGCGTGACGGCGGTACTGGGAAACATGCAGACACCTCGGGTAACACGCCCTGTGGCACGTCACCGCGAACTTGGTGTCCCGCGCATCCGGCAAGGATGCTTGGTTCGCCCATCACCGGTACACCCCGACCGACAGCGCTCGCGCATGACCACGGCTGACGGCAGGTCTCCTGGCTCGCGGGTCTTCACCTTTCGTCGCCTTCCCGGGACCCGAGTCCCAGTGGACATGTGACAAAAGATTCGCCGCTTACAGTTGCGGGGGCAGCCGCAGCATTGGGCGATGCCTCGCCCGCACTGCGTTCCCATTTGATCCCCAACGGGGAACCGTCGGGCGCAGATAGGCATGGACGCGATCAGACGTCAAACGGCGTCCGGCCTTCGAGGTAAAGGATGCCTTTGCCGGCGATGCTCACCCGAGCGCCGTCAAGCGCGTAGCGTCTCGCGCGATCTCAGGTGCCTCGCGCGCCGCGAGAAGACCGCGTATCTGAGTCCTCTGTCGTGATTCGCTCCTTGTAGAAGGGAGTCATGTCTTCGGGGGGATTGGTGATCGTCAAATAGACGAACGACCCCTGCCCGGTATTTTCGACGCCATGGATGTCACCGCAAGGCATGCGGATGACATCGCCGGCTGCCAGCTGTTCGGTCCGGTCGCCGGCCAGGAGGAGGGTGGCCGATCCCTCCTCGACGATCCAAATCTGCTCGGAGCGAGCGTGGCTGTGCCTCGGCGAGATCGCGCCCGGCTCCATTGTTACGCGCGTTATGGTCACCGCGGCGTCAGGCGCGTTCTCCGGCGAAACGATCTGCATCGATTGTTTGCCGGGGTTTCGAAGCACCACGGCTTGCTTAATGGTCAGGCGCTGGACCGCCATCTTGGCCTCCCGTCTAGCTTTTCAACGCCCCGCAAACGGTTCGGCGGGCGCGATGTCGGTGAGGCGGAATTGCACCCGCTCCTCACCTTGCCAGCGATCGAGCGCGAAGGAGCCGGCGGCGTGAACCTGCCGGCCGCGGCTCGCCAGGAGCGCTGAGCCGAGTTTTTGCCCGGCGGCGCGGAAGGCGATGGCATTGACGCCGGCGCCGTCGGCGGATTTGAGCCGCACGCGCATATGCGCCTGGCCGACTTCCTCGGCATAGACGAGCGTGTGCGCCGGCAACGCGATCACCGGCTCCGGATTGCCGGAACCGAACGGCCCGGCGCGTTCGATCAGCGCGACGAGCGCCGCGTCCGCACCCGCCGCGCTGACCGCGCCGTCGATCAGAAGACCATGCGTGCGCCGCGCCGCTGCCACATCGGGACCGAGCGTCGTTTCGAGAAAAGCGCGCAACGGCGCAAGCGCGTCCTTGCGCAGCGTCACGCCCGCCGCCATGGCGTGGCCGCCGCCTTTGACGAGGAGGCCTTCCGCCACCGCGCGCCGCACCGCCCGGCCGATATCGACGCCGGGAATGGAGCGGCCCGAGCCGGTGCCGATGCCGCCAGGCTCGAGCGCGATGGCGAACGCCGGTCGGCCAAATTTTTCCTTCAGCCGCGCCGCGACGAGACCGACGATCCCGGGGTGCCAGCCTTCGGCGGCGGTGACCACCACCGCGCCCTTCTCCTCGATGCCGAGCGCGGCCATCGCTTCGGCCTCGGCCTGCGCCAGGGTTTCCAGCTCGATGGTTTGGCGCTCGCGGTTGAGCCGGTCGAGCTCGGCGGCGATGCGCGCCGCCTCGATGGGATCGTCCTCGAGCAAAAGCCGCACGCCGAGATCGGCGCGGCCGATGCGCCCGCCGGCATTGATGCGCGGACCAAGCAGAAAACCGAGATGCCAAGCCTCGGGCGGACCGGAGAGCCGCGCCACGTCCATCAGGCTGACGTGGCCGGCGCGCTGGCGACGGCGCAGCGCGATCAGGCCCTTGGCGACGAAAGCGCGATTGAGCCCGGTGAGTGCCACCACATCGGCGACGGTGCCGAGCGCCACATCATCGAGAAGCAACAGGAGATCGGGCTCGGGACGTTCCGTGGTCCAGAAACCGCGGGAACGCAACACGCGGTTCACCGCCACCACGGTCATGAAGGTCAGCCCGACCGCGGCCAGATGCCCGAGGCCGGAAAGGTCGTCGCGCCGGTTCGGATTGACGATGGCCACGGCCGGCGGCAGCACCTCGTCGGCCTGGTGGTGATCGATGACGACGACGTCGACGCCGAGCGCGCGTGCTTCCATGAGCGGCTCGATGCTGGTGGTGCCGCAATCGACCGTCACCAGGAGCGTCGCGCCGCGCGCGGCGAGCGCCCGTACCGCCTCGACGTTCGGGCCATAGCCTTCGAACAGCCGGTCGGGGATGTGGATCAACGGGTCGATGCCGGCCTGCCGCAGGAAGCGCGCCAGCAGCGCCGCGGAGGTCGCTCCGTCGACGTCGTAATCGCCGAACACCGCGATGGTCTCGCCACGCATGATCGCGTCGGTGATCCGTGCCGCCGCCTCCGGCATGGCGGTGAGTACGTTGGGATCGGGCATCGACTGCTTGATCGTCGGATCGAGGAAGGCCGCGACCGCATCGACCTCGACATTGCGGCCGGCGAGGATGCGCGCCAGCAGTTCGGGCAGATCGTGCCGCTGCGCGATGGCGAGCGCCCGCGCCGAACCGCGCTCGTCGAGCCGGTTGCGCCAGGCGCGGCCGGTCGCCGAGTTTTCGACGCCAAGGAACAGGCGACTCTCAGTCATCGGCGCGATTGTAGAACGATTTGCGTCGGAAAGATTTTGTTATCGCTGAACGGCCCCGTGTCTATATCGTCTGGTCTGGGTCAAATTTGAAGATCTCACGCTGAGCAATCCGCAGGCTGGCGTGCCGATTGGGAGGCAGCGGGCTCGAGCGTGTGGCGCCCCCATCCATTTCTCCCTTCGGTATCTGCTACTCGATCACCATCAACACCTGATTGGATTCCACGTGATTGCCCACAGCGACCTTGATCGCGGCGATTTTCCCGTCGACCGGGCTGTAGATGGGATTTTCCATCTTCAGGGCTTCGAGGATTATGAGCTCATCGTCGCATTGCACGGTATCGCCGACCTGGACGAGAATTTTCCAGATATTCCCCGACACCGGGGCGGTAATTTCCTCGCTCATCGAATCCTCTCCTGTTGTAGGCCAAGCACCGCTGATCGACCTTGGTCACACGCACCAGCATTCCACATCACGCCGCTGCTGCTTTCGGTGTGCAAGGGACAATGTTAGAATTTCGTGGCAATTCACCCCCGAATGATCCGCGGCGTCAGCATCTGGTGGCGCGGGCAGATCGAGATCGGATTCTGATAAACCGCACCAGCGAAGCCCTTGAGATAGGCACGCAGCGACTTGAGATCGACGATCTCGTCGACGAAGCCGTGCTGGGCGCAATAGGCCGGGCGCGACGTGTCGTAATACTTCTTCGCCATCTCGTTCATCTTGTCGGCGATCGGCTGCAACGGCTTGCCGGAGTCCTTGTCCTTGACGGCGCGGCGGCCGTAGGTCGCGACCGCCGCGGTCTCGCCGTGCATGACGTAGATTTCGGTCGCGGCGCTACCGAGTGTGAAGGCGTTGTGGCGGTTGGCTGTCGGTCCGCCCATGACGTAGTGGGCGGCCGCGCTACCCTTGCGCAGCACGACCAGCATCATCGGCACGTCGGTCTGCTGAATCGAATAGATCAGCGATTGACCGAGGCCTAGCAGTTCGGCCCGCTCCGCGATGTCGCCGACGTCGATGCCGGAGGTGTCTTGGAACCAGACGATCGGCAACCGGTCGCGCCCGCACAATGTCACGAACTCGTTCATCTTGATCAGCCCCTGGCGGTAGAGCTTGCCGCCGATGCCGGGGTAATTGGCGTATTCGGGATAGCCCTTGGGCAGCAGTCCCTGGCGGTTGCCGATGGCGCCGATCAGCATGCCGTCGATCTTGACCAGGCCGGTGTAAATCTCGGGCCCATAATCGGGGCGGAACTCCATGTGTTCGCTGCCGTCGACCAAGCGGGCGAGGATTTCGTCGAAGACATAGCCCTCCTTCTGATTGGCCGGCAGTAGATGGTAGAGGTCGTTGGCAGCAAGCCGCGGCTCCTTCGGCTCGGCGACGTGGAAGAACATCGGGTCGTAAGCGGGAATCGCCCGCATGTATTCCTTGATGCCGTCGAGAACCTCGGTTTCCTTCTCAAACACGCGGGTGAAGAAACCGGTCGCGGCGTAATGGGTCTCGACTTGGCCCGGCGCCTGCCCGCGCATGTCGCGCGTTTTGGCGATCAATTCCTCCAGGCCGGCCACGTCGAAGCCGCCCTTGGGCGACATCCCCGATACGATACCGACCCCGCCGACCGCCATGTTGGCGTCCTTGTGGGCGAGCAGGATGGTGGGACTGATGCTCTGGTAGCCGCCGCCGGCCGGATTGGTCCCGTAGATGCCGGCAAGGATGGGAATCCCCATCTGCTCCAGCTCAGCGTGACGGTAAAAGCAGGTGCCGCTGCCGCGGCGGTCGGCGTAGAACTTCTCCTGGTCGGTCATTTTGACGCCGCTGCACTGGACCAGCCAGACCAGCGGGATATGCAGGCGCTTGGCGATGTTGGTCACCCGCAGGATGTTCTCCGGTTGACCGGGGATCCAGGCGCCGGCCAGCAATTTGTTGTCGAAGCCGATGATGACGGCCCAGCGGCCGCCGATCTTGCCGAGACCGTCGACGACGTTGGTGGTGCCTTCTTCATTGTCTGCCGGATTGTAGAGGCTGTGCAGCGGCAGGAAGGTGCCTTTGTCGACGAGGTATTCGATGCGCTGCCACACCGTCAGCGAACCGCGCTTGTTGATCTCGGCTGCCGGGACGCCGACGTCCTGGCGCGCCTTGTACAAGGCGGCGATCTCGGCCTCGACGGCCTCAAGTTTGGCACGGCTTTCCTGCGTGCGGGTGATGCGGTTCTCTTTGAGCTCCTTGCCGAAGCTCGGCATCGTCTCAAAATAGGGCCTCATTCCCAGCTCCCCTACGTCGTCATGCCCGGCACGGGCACGGCGCGACGTAACGTCCAAATCAGTCTCATGGGCGAAACTATTCTCGGTTCGGCGTAAAGCCGCAAGCCATGCCGGAGATGATGATCTTTTGGATGTTGGACGTGCCTTCGACCACCTGTAGCGACTTGGCATCGCGATAGAAGCGCTCGGCCGGGTATTCGGTCGAGAAGCCATAGCTGCCGAAAATCTTCATGCATTCGTTGGCCGCATGAACCGCCGCTTCAGAGGCGGCGAGCTTGGCAACCGACGTCTCGTACTGGTTCGGCTTGCCCTGATCCTTCAGCCAGGCAGCGCGGTAGACCAGCATTTGCGCTGCATGATGCTCGACCACCATTTCGGCGATCTGCGCCTGAATCATCTGATGCTGGGAAATGGCCTTGCCGAACTGGGTGCGCTCGTTGGCGTACTTGATGGCAAGATCGAGCGCCCCGCCTGCAACACCCAAGGCACCGGCGGCACAGCCGAGTCGGGTCTGGTTGAGCTGCCACATGCACACCCGGAAGCCATCGCCGACTTGGCCGAGCACATTCTCCGTCGGCACCTGCATGCCTTCGAAGACGAATTCCCCGGTCGGGGCGCAATGCAGGCCGAGCTTGGTTTCGATCGCCCGCGCCGTGCAACCTTTCATCTTCTTCGGCTCGATGATGAAGGCGGTCATGCCCTTGTTACCCTTGGCCTTGTCCGTATAGGCGTAGAGCAACCCGGCATCGCCAACATGCGCCTGCGAGATCCACATCTTGTTGCCGTTGATCTCGAAATGGTCACCCTTGTTGATGGCGTGGGTTCTCATGCTCGCCACGTCGGAGCCGGTATTGGGCTCTGTCATGGCAAAAAATCCGAGCTGCGTACCGGCGACCCAGCCGGGTACGTATTTCTTCTTCTGCTCCGGCGTGCCGAACTTGGCGACCGTGAGCGCCGGCCCCAAATTCTGCATATTGAAAGGCAAACGCCAGGAGGCCGAGACCCTGGCGATCTGTTCGGCCATCAGCGCCGATTCCATGAATCCCATGCCGCTGCCGCCCAGTTCTTCCGACAACGCGCAGGAGAAGAAACCGAGCTCGCCCATCTTGACGACGCGTTCGGGCTTGAACGCGTGCTGACGCTCTTCCTCCTCGATCGTCGGCGCGATTTCTTCGTCGGCAAACCGCCTGGCCGTATCTTGAATCTGCCGCTGCTCCGCGTTCAGCTCGAAATCCATAGCTTCCCCGTTTCGCGCCATCGCAATCGGCGCATTCTGGATGATCGATTTGTCATCAGATAACGCCGCCCTTTGAATCCCGCCCGGCGCCCCTTGATGTGAACAGAGCGGCCATAATGCCGGTCTAGTGCAACGTAACTTAACCCGCAATCGGCAGGTAGGGTTGACTTTAATCAAGAAGGAACCAATTTCGCCGCCTTATGGTGAGCTTGGAATTGCTCGCCGGCCGAGAATTCGACGGCTTCTGCGGCATGTCCTGTCGTTCCGCCGGATGGTCCATCGGTATCCCGCCTGTATTGCGATTGTGATTGGGCGCAAACTGAATGTCTCTCGCGCAAGCGTTGTCTTTTTCCAACGCCTGCGTTGGCCAAGTCCGCCACAATTGGACCCGCAACGAAGTACGGGCTGTTCCAGCTGCCGTTTCTGGAGCCGATCCACCGCGCGGCCAGCGTGCACCGGCGTGAAGGGCGAGAAAGTGATGTAGGTCGAGAAGGTGCTGGCCGACAGTGACACAGGCGCAGCGACTGAGGAGAATTGCAAATGCTCATTCCTGACACCCTTCAAGGCGCTCTTATGCTCAGCCTGATCGATTTTTTCCTGAGCTTCGTGGTGATTGCCGCGATCGGGTTGGTCCTCGCTGCCTTTCCCTGGCTTAACCGAATAGCGAAGCCACGCGTGAAGGATCCGATCCAAGAGTAGGGCGCTGCACCGAACATTTCCTGAAGAGGGTTAGGACATGCACGACCAGTTCATTCTCTTCCTCGGAGCGTTGCTCAAGCAGACCGGCCTCCAGGAGCTGTGGTGGGGCAACTTGGTCATGATCGCGGTCGGCTGCGCGATGATTTACCTCGCCATAGCCAAGCATTTCGAGCCCTACCTGCTGATCGGCATCGGCTTTGCGTGCATCGTCGCCAACGTTCCGGGCTCCGACCTGATCAGGCAGGGTGGCCTTTTCCACTACGCCTATCAGGGCGTGAACCTTCTCATCCTGCCGCCGCTGATTTTCCTGGGCGTCGGCGCAATGACGGATTTCGGCCCGATGATCGCCAATCCCCGGCTGGTGATCCTGGGCGCCGGAGCGCACCTCGGCATATTCGTCGCGCTGGTCGGCGCCAAGTTGTGGGGCTTCAGCATTCAGGAATCGGGAGCGATTGGCATCATCGGTGGCGCTGACGGTCCAATGGCCATCTTCGTCACCGTCACGCTCGCGCCCCATCTGCTGCCGCAGATTTCGGTCGCGGCCTATTCCTATATGGCGTTGATGCCGCTGATCCAGCCGCCCGTCATGCGACTTCTCACCACCAAGCAAGAGCGGCTGATCCGGATGGAGCAACCACGCCAAGTTGGCAAGCTGGAAAAAGTCGCCTTCCCGATCGTCATGGCGGTCATCGTCAATCTGTTCCTTCCGCCGGTGGCGCCTCTTATAACAATGCTGGCGCTCGGTAATCTGCTAAAGGAAGTCGGCGTGGTGGAGCGTTTGTCTAAAACCGCCGCGAACGGCGTCATGAATGTGGTCACGATCGTTCTGACCGTCGCGATCGGTTCGACCATGTCGGCCGATACGTTTCTCACCGTGAGTACGCTGCAAATCGTTTTTCTCGGCCTCGTCGCCTTCGTGGTCGGTACGGCCTCAGGCGTGCTCACCGCAAAGATCATGAACATCTTCCTCACGAAGAAAATCAATCCGCTGATCGGCTCCGCCGGGATCGCCTCGGTGCCGATTGCCGCCCGCGTCTCCGCTGTCGTGGCGCAACAAGAAGACAAGAGAAATTACCTGATCTATCAGGCCATGGGCCCAAACCTCGCGGGGGTATTCGGAACCGCGATTTCGGGCGGCATCATGCTGGCGCTGCTTCGTGCCGGATGAGCAGAGGCCGTCATCGAGGCCGCACAGGAGGCATCTGCCGCTATCGGCACTTTGGGGTTGATGTTGGCGCCCTGCCCATGATCCGAGTTGCCAACGGGAGCCTCGGATCACGCGCCACACACGCCCATCGCCGAGCTTTCGACGCCGAGAAAGAGGCTATTGTTGTTCACCGCGAAGTCGCGTGATTCGAAGCCCATCAAATTACACTAGCCGATTCACGAACGATTGGCTCGATGGCCTGGACCGCGTGGACTGAGAAACGCACAGGGAATGCTGCTTTGCGGGCAGAAGCAGATCACGTCTGCTTTTGACCCAAATGCGACTTTGTAGCGCCGAATGGCTGAACGCAATCCGGTCAACGCAAACGGCAATCCTTACGCCGCTGTTGATGAAAACTGAAAATCCCGCCGCCTAGTTTTCCTAGGCCTCAAAGGTCGGATCCGCATTGATCCACATCAATATGCGCAGCGGGTTCATGCATGCCAGCCATCTGATTGTTCGATGCAAATCGATTTGAATGGCGACTACATGGGGTAGGCGTTGCATCATTGTAGACACGGAGCGAGCCATGAGCACGAAAAGCTTGGACATCACGACCATTCGTCCGCGTCGCGTGTTGCCTTGGGCAGCCAGTAGCGCGGCGATCGGCGTCGCGATAGGACTACTGACCGCCGGATTTTTCTCGTACACTGCGACAAACCCAAACGCAGGCGCTAGCGCCAGCCTGAGTCAGCCGGTCGCAGCCCTTGGGCCAGTAACTTTCGAAATTGTGCCCTCCCCCGTCATTGAGGCCAATGGCCAATTCTTCTTCGGCACCGGAGACGGGAGCGTGGGCTATTACTCCGAACGACCGGTTCAATAAATGCCGGGCGTGCAGTAATTCGACCGGTGTTGGGGTAAAGCGGACGTTGCGCGGACATCGTGAATGTGTCGAGTTTGACCCTTACACGACATTGGTGGCGCGATAGACACTCCGCCCAGTGAGCCATAAAGTCGTATCGGATCGGAGCTTCCCCGGAGAGCGGTCAATATGGCCGAAGCGCCTCCAAAGCGGCTCACCGTGAGGTCATGGTCGCGACGGGCGTCCAAATCGGTTCGACCAAACCCCGGCAGTGCTGTACTGTGCATCATGAAAGTCGAAGAGATCGCCGAAGCCATCGTCAAGCTGCCGCCGGAGCAATTCGCCCGCTTCCGCCGGTGGTTCACCGCATTTGAGGCGGGTCGCGCCGACCACGCCAAGGAACTCGACTCCACCGCGACAAAACTCGGCCGCCTCGCCGGCCGCACGTTTGCCGAGTTGAAAAAGCGCGTGAATGAATCATGAAAGCATCATGCGCTGGTGTCGGCCTGTGTGGAGCGGCGATTGACGCTGAAACGACCCAGCGTAAGATATGTGGCGACAGGAGGCGGCCGGCTTTGCTGGTCGATTGTGCCGAGCAAGTTCCTTTAGGGTCTCGAAAAAATGACAGATGCCCTCATTACTGACCAGGAAATTGCGATCCTTTGCGACGTACTGGAAGGATGGGGCGCAAATTTGAATGCAGATAAAAAGAAGGTCCTTGACCAGCTTATTGCAAAGGGATTTGTCATGCCGGCTGGACAAGATTCGTCTGCAAAATACAAGCTTACCGGCAAAGCTCAAAAACTTCTCGCCGAACGTGGCGTTGGGCTAAGTGGCGGCTAACCGAATTGCTGCCTAGAGTCTGTCCTAAGGCCTCGCCCGTAATCAAGTGAGTCAAAATTGCCAGGGAGCGAGGAGGATACTTTGGAGGGGATTCACAAGAGGGAATCACCTGACGTAGCGTCGCAGCATGAT
>Ga0187868_1001227_pt1 | contig 18585 bp, 15 predicted proteins | sample June2016WEW_13_4_FD_133014 | JGI IMG/M metagenome (GOLD analysis project Ga0187868, IMG submission 133014) | Peatland microbial communities from SPRUCE experiment site at the Marcell Experimental Forest, Minnesota, USA - June2016WEW_13_40 | ecosystem: Environmental > Terrestrial > Soil >... | reverse complement strand
CCCGCGCTCGATCCGAGAATTCTTATAAGCAATCGATGATCCGCCCGCCCGGCTCGAAACTCGCTCGACCGTCACGGTCCTCCCTGAACGCCATTATGCGCATGCCGCCATAAACGAGACAAGCGCCACGTCGGCGCATACGCTCCGTGGCGGGTTCTCGCCGAACGGCTCGTCCACAAGCTCGTTCCCGCCAACAACAAGCAGCGCAACGCCATCGAGATAGCCAAATGGCGCTTTGTTGGCTGGACGGCTTGAGTCGATGCGTCCCCCAAAACCATGTCGACCGGCGCGTCTGCGCCCAGTCGCAAAGGTCAGGCCGCCAGCCGGGGGCATCACGGACGCCACGCCAATGTCACCGGCTTGGGAATACGACCGCCCGCCTGTCGCCGACTTGGGATTGCCAAAGTCGGTCGAAAGCGACAATCTCACCATGGGCGAGGCTGGCGTCTGGCGGATGTCCGTTCAACAGCCTTCGCAGCCGATAACGACAATTTGCCGACATCAAACCGATACATCGGACCAGAAAGGGCCAATTCAACTCCGGAACGCTTCGTTTCAAAGAGCGACCGCCCCTGAAATTTCGAACGCCCCCTTTACCGCGTATCGGCGTGGACCTCCCGTGGGTCTCTTTGCTATGACTGCCAACTTTGGCGCCACAACCGGAGCGAGTTGATGAAATTATTCGACGCCGCCCCTTTGGCTAGGAAGCGCGCCTCGCCGCCCTTGGCGCCCGTCGCGCCGGACGCGATTTCAGGAGAAAAAGTCATGAAGGCTCGGTGGCTCGCCTTGGCGTCGTCAATCCTTCGCGGCGCGCTCCTGACGTTGCTTTGCTTTTTTGCGTTCGCCGGGCTCGTCCGCGCGGCCGACGTTTCGCCTTTCGCCACTGTCGACGCCGCCGCCTGCGAGAAGCTGGACGACAAAAACTTGCAGGTCGGCCCGCCCGACGCCGAAATCGTCGAGGCTTGCGCGGCTTTGCGCCGTTCCGCCGTTTTCGGTCAAAGCTTTTCCGGGGGCCCGGGGGCGCTGGCGCTCGCCCTCTTCGGCATGGTTTTGGTCTATGCGGCGTTTGGCGTCCCCATGCGCTCGATCGCCGGCCTGATGGGGCGATTCGGCGGGCGGACGATCGGCGCCATGTCGATCGAGACGGCGCTGGGGTTGATCCTGCGCGGCGTCATCGGCCTGTTGCTCGTGGTGATCCTCAGCCTTCCCTATGCGATGGCGGTGGGCTGCGTCGTGATCGTGGCCTTGCTGATCTTGCAGTTTCGACCGTCGCGCGTCGCGCCGATTCCCCTCGCGCGCGAGGGCGCGACTGCGCCGCCATCGGTCCTGAGCGTCGTCCTGGCCGATTTGACCAATGACGCCGCGGCCAGCGCCGCCGGCCTTCTCGGGCTCGCGTTGCTGGCGCGTCGGGACCTGTGGCTTCTCAGCTTCGGAATTGCCCTCGCCATCGTCGCATCGGTTCCCGCAGTCATCGCGGCGCGCCGGAGGCTGCGGCGGGATCATATCCTTCTGCTTGCGGTCGCCGCCGTTCTGGGCGCGATCTTCGGCGTCGTCGCCAATGCGGACCCCCTGCTGGCGCCGGCCTTCGCGGAAACCATGCTGCCGGGTCTCGTAACCCCGCTGCTGTTCGCGGCGGCCGTTTTGGCCGCGGTTCGCATAGGACGCCGCGGCCGCGCTGCTGACGCGGTTTCCAGCTGATCGCCTATTGCTTCCGTGAAAATAGTTGAGGCCGGACAGGTCGTCAGACCGCGCGTTCGCGCTTGTCGCCGCCAAAGCGCCTGCGTTCAGGTTGAGTTGTTCGCTTTATCAGCGAAAACGACCGCTCGCGCGCCTAGCGCGACGGCGGGCGCCATCAGCCATCGATCCGCGGCAATGACCAAGCGAAAAAGAGATAGGTTCGTTCCCGAACCCGCCGCAATGGCGAAGACGCGTCGAACTCGCGCGGCCCTCGTCTACGACGGCAAGTTCAAGTCAACAATGCCACGCGCCTGAACCCCGCGCCGCTCCGGTTCCCCGATGGAGAAAGGATCGAGCAATCCATCGGCCGACAGCCACAACCTCGAGTCGCGCCTGCCTTCCAACCGGCCTTGCGCCGCCGGGGAAATGCGACGACAGCGCGTCTCACCATCCCGACGGCGAATGCTTCAGATCTTGGCGGATGCGTAGCTCGTCACTTCCATGCCGACGCATTCTTCAACGATCACCGGAGTCGTCCAAGACATAGTTAGCTCCCTTGGGTTATTTGTGCGGTCAACGCGATCTCACACAAAGGTCTATATAACAGGTCGCGTCGATCTGGCAAAGCAAGGCTTGACTGTGCGAAATTGTGGTCGCTTCGTCATCCTTGCCGTCATACGCCAATTCGGCTGCGAGAAAAGCGCTTATGATTCAACGAGGTCGAGCGATCTCTCGGTCGCTCGCCGTGAAGTCGGCGATACGAAATCGCGGGCCCCGGCGATGCGCGAAAGCGTGAGACGACAAACTATTCCACGATGCGGGAAACGGGACGACGGCTCCAGCGCGGAATATGGTGTGCTGCGCCGCGATAACCAATTATCATCGCTTAGCAATTGTTGCGTTTTCCACGATGCGGGAAATGATCGCTGATTTCTGCGGCGACAGCCGTATTCATGTATCTTACAAAAACGTCGCGACCTCGAGGGCGATAACCCAGAGGGCGACTGTGAAAACGCGACACGAGCAACGAAGCGCGTTGCCGGATGCTTGGCGAACTTGGGAGGAACGCATGATTTCATGATGAACTTTAGTGAGCGGAAAATTCCAACTTCACAGTTTGGATCCGTAAAGCTCGCGCTGAGCTGATAAGACGTCATGGCGCGAACATGAAATCGGGTACGTCGATGCGTGCAAGCCGAAGTCGGCGCTGCAACTTCGAATTGGTCCTAGCCAAAATATGCACAAGGGAGGGTTCAATGAAACTACGCTTTGCCACCGCGGTGGCGGTAGCCACACTGGCGCTTTGTCCCGTCGTCGCGCATGCCGACGATGTTCTCGACACATTGGGCGGTATGCATAAGACGGCGCCGATCGATTGGCCGACGATTCCGCAGACCGGACCGAAGGCCGATCAGGTCAAGCAGATCCTGACCAAGATCAAGCTGCCGCCCGGGTTCCACATCGACCTTTACGCCCTTGTTCCCGACGCCCGCCACATGGCGGTCGGTCCGCAAGGCGTGGTCACCATCGTTGGAACGCGCAAGACCAAGATATACGCGGTTACCGACCGCTCCCGCAGCGGCGTCGCGGAGGAGGTCAAGGAGTTCGCCCCCTCGATCCCGAAGGTCCTGCCTAACGGCCCCTGCTGGTCCAAGGATGGGTTCCTGTATATCGTCGAACAGAACCGCGTTCTGCAGTATCCGGCCGCCGAGTTCTTCTATGAGAGCCCTGACGTGGCGGTCGGCGTCGTCGTCCCCCAGGGTCAGCTGATCCCGGTGTCGGAAGAAAGCTACAACCACACCGCGCGTGAATGCCGCGTCGGACCCGACAACAAGCTCTATATTCAACTTGGCCAGCCCTACAACGTGCCGCCCAAGGAGAAAATGGACTTGTACCGGAAAATTGGGATGGGCGGCATCATCCGCATGGACCAGGACGGCAAGAACCGCGAAGTCTATGCGGTTGGCATGCGCAATCCGGTCGGCATGGACTTCAATCCGAAGGACAAGACGCTCTGGAGCAACGACAACCAGGTCGACGGCATGGGCGACGATATCCCTCCCGGCGAGATGAACCGCATCGACAAGATGGGCGAGAACTTCGGTTTCCCGTGGTATGGCGGTGGGCATACGCGCACGAACGAGTACAAGAATGACACTCCGCCGGCCGACGTCGTGTTCCCCGAAGTCGAGCAAATCGCGCATGCGGCTGACTTGGGCCTGTCGTTCTACACCGGCGACATGTTCCCGGCGAAGTACAAAGGCGCGATCTTCTCCACCCAGCACGGTTCTTGGAACCGCACCGTGCCGGTCGGCGCTCGCGTGATGGTGACCTTCCTCAAGGAGGACGGCCATGTCGCGGGACCGTCGATCCCGTTCGCCGAGGGCTGGAATGAGAATGGCCATTATCTGGGCCGTCCGGTGGACGTGCAACAGTATTGGGATGGCTCGCTCCTGGTCTCCGACGACCTCGTGGGCGCGGTCTATCGCATTTGGTATGATGGCAAATAAGAGCGGCGTGACGCTGCTCGACGGCTCCGGCGATAAGCCGGGGCCGTTATCTTTCGTTTCGCGCAATTGGGCATGGTTACGATGAAGTTGATGCGACTGCTGGCGGGAAGCGTCGGGATTTCTATGCCGTCGTTAGTCTTTTTGCTCATGATGCACGGCGGCGCCGACGCCCAGGGCGACGTCAAAGCGGGGCGCGCGACGGCTCAAAAATGCGAGGCCTGCCACGGTCTCGATGGGCTAGCGAAGATCGCGGAGGCGCCGAACCTTGCCGGGCAGAACGCGCAGTACCTGATCGAACAGTTGAACGCATTCAAATCCGCGGAACGCAAGAACGATATGATGTCGTTGATCGCTCCGACACTTTCGCCGAGGGATATCGAGGATCTGGCGGCCTATTATTCGGCGATCGAGATCTCGATCAAGAAGCTCCCAGGCGAATAGCGCCCACAGCGGGCGGAGCATTATGTTATCGTATTAATCGTCAGTTCGTGGGCACGAGGATACCGAATAGCAGCCGTCTGGACTTGAAGAATTCGGAGGCGCCTATGATAAATAGAGAACGCGGGCACCCTCACGATATCAGTCGGTTGAGGTCTGGCGCGGAATTGATGTCCCTCGGAGAAAGCCAACAGGCCATGACGCCGAGCCGTGTGGACGCCCGCCGCAAAAGAACGACCGAAAGGGTCGACGGCGTCCAGTCGCTCAGACGCGCCCTGGCGATAATGCGCGTGATCGCCGACGCCAGCGACGGCGTGACCTTGACCGAGATCGCGCGCGCCACCAGCCTCGCTTCGTCGACGGTCCACCGCCTGCTGACGACGCTCCAGCAGGACCGCTTCATACAGTTCAAGAACGATGGCGCGCGCTGGACGGTCGGCGTGGACGCCTTCACTGTCGGAAGCGCCTTTTTGAGCGTTCGCGATATTGCCAGAGCCGCGCGACCGCTTCTACGCCGCCTCATGGAGCAGAGCGGCGAGACCGCCAACCTGGCGATCCTCAGCGATGACATGGCCGTGTATATGGAGCAGGTCGAGTGTCTGCAGACGGTGCGGGCCATCTGCAAACCAGGCGGCCGCGTGCTGCTCCACTGCACGTCTCTCGGCAAGAGCATGCTGGCCGCGATGCGGCCGGAGGAAGTCAATCGCATTCTCGTGGCCAAGGGGATGACCCGCTTCACGCCGAAGACCGTCGATACGCCCGCCCGAATGACGATCCATTTGAGCGAGGTGCGGGCCGTCGGCTACGCCGTCGACGATGAGGAACATTCGCCGGGCTTGCGCTGCCTGGCGGCGGCGGTGCTGAACGAGCACGGCGAGCCGATCGGCGCCATCTCCATCTCCGGACCGGCGATTCGCGTCGCGCGTGAACGCGTGCCTCAACTTGGCTCCCTGGTGCGCTCGATCGCCAGCGAGCTCACCTTTGAACTTGGCGGAAGGTCCATCGCTCCTGGTCCAAACGGCGCATTGGAAGTTTCGACGAACCGCAACGGCGGAATCGCCGCCCGGCGCGGCTCGCTGATGAGAATTTTGGATGTCTGATCGCCGCGTCCGCGCAAGCGCGAGGAGAGTCGACCGGATCGCCGCCGGCGGGTCCGAAAAAAATGCGCTAACGCCGCGCCGGAGAAAGACGGACGCGAAGAAGCCAAACTGGGGGAAACATGTTTCAACAATTATTGACGCCGGTCTCCGGAAGCCTCGGCTTGTCGTTCGTTGTGGCGATCCTGCCGATCCTCACCGTGCTCGTCATGCTCGGCGTGCTTCGCCGGCCGGCCTGGCAAGCTTCGCTCGCCGGGCTGATCGTCGGCCTCGTCATCGCCGTCGGCGTTTGGAGCCTGCCGGTCGGCCTCGCGCTCGATTCGGTGTTCAACGGGATCGTATTGGCGCTCTGGCCGGTGATGTGGATCGTGGTCAACGCGCTGCTGCTCTACAATATCGCGGTGCGCTCCGGCCGGTTCGAATCGTTTCGGGCCTGGCTGATGGCCAATGTTCCCAACGATCGCCGGGTGATTCTGGTGGTCATCGGCTTCTGCTTCGGGGCTCTTCTGGAAGGCGTGGCGGGGTTCGGCGTGCCGGTCGCCATCACCAGCTCCCTGTTGATCCTGATCGGTTTCCCGCCGCTTGAAGCGCTTGTCTTCGTCCTGATCTTCAACACCGCGCCGGTGGCTTTCGGCGCGCTGGGCGTGCCGATCACCGTGCTCGGCGCCGTCACCGGCCTGCCGGCGACGGCGCTCGGCGCGATGGTAGGACGGCAATTGCCGGTCATCGCGCTGATCCTGCCGTTTTACGTCATGGCCCTCTATGGCGGCGCGCGCTCGATCCGCGCGCTGTGGCCGGTGCTGTTGGTCGCCGGAGCGAGCTTCGCCATTTCGCAGTTCGTCGCCTCGAACTTCCTCGACTATTCCCTCACCGACGTGCTCGCTTCGCTCGGCTCGCTGGTCGTCACCTTGCTGTTCCTTCAGGTCTGGCGCCCGGCCCCCGATCCTGAATTTGCGGTCGAGCACGCCGCGTCGGCGCCAGGGAAGGGCGAGGCGTCGCCGGACTGGCATGGGTGGCTGCCCTGGATCATCGTTTCGGCGGTCGTCATTCTGTGGACATCGTTCAAGATAGCCGCTATCGGACAGGTGAAGCTCCCGTGGCCAGGGTTGCACAACGCCATCTCGATCACGCTTTACGGCAATAAGCCCTATGCGGCGATCTGGACTTTCGAGCCGCTCGGGACGGGAACCGCGATTCTTCTTGCGGCGATCCTGACGGCGGCGATCTTCCGGGTGAGTCCGGCGGCGTTTTTCTCCTGCGTCAGGGACACGATCCGCCAGATTTGGCTCGCGATCATCACCGTCTGCTGTATCGTCGGCCTCGCCTTTCTCATGAACTACTCGGGCCTCGCCTACACCCTGGGCAAGGGCGTCGCGTCGACCGGGGGCCTGTTCGTGCTGCTGTCGCCGTTCCTCGGCTGGGTCGCGGTGTTCCTGTCGGGCAGCGACACGTCCGGCAACGCCCTGTTCGGCAACCTGCAAGTCGTCGCCTCCAAGCAGCTCGGCCTCAACCCCGTGCTATTCGCGGCGACCAATTCGTCGGGCGGCGTGATGGGCAAGATGATTTCGCCGCAAAATATCGCGACCGGCGTTTCGGTGACCGACCTGAAGGGCCATGAAGGCGCCGTGTTCGCGCGCACCTTCGTGCACAGCATCATTCTCACCATCCTCCTCGGCCTGCTCGTCGCCTTGCAGCAATATGCGATCCCATGGATCATCCCGACCGTCGGGGGAACGCCGTGATCGCCACGCCATCGGCGGAATAGGCGCGCCCAACCCGGCGGCCGGCGCATCGCCGCGCCGCCGCGACAAACTGGTGGGCTCGGTCGCCATCGCCGGGCTTGTGGGCGCACTCGCAGGGTTCCTATGACCGATTTCGGCTTCGATCCTTTGGCGGCTTTTGCGACCCTTCTCGTGCCGCTGCAGATTCTGTTCATCAACTTACTTCTAAGCGCCGACAATGCGCTGGTGATCGCCATGGCGTGCCGAGGCCTCCCCGCCGAGGACGTGCAAAGAGCAACCATTTTCGGCATCGTGGGCGCAATTTCTCTGCGCATCGCCATGGGCTCGGTTGCGCTGATATTGCTGCGCGCCCCCTTTCTCCAACTCCTCGCGGGGGGCATTCTGCTATTGATCGCCGTGCGATTGACTCTCGTCCGAGACGACGAAGAGACTCGGGCCGCGCTGGGAGCCAATCCGTCAACGGAAGAGGCGTCGCGTTGGGGCGGGCGCATCGATTTGCTCAGCGCGGTCTGGGCTATCATTGTCGCCGACGCCGCCATGAGCCTGGACAATGTCGTCGCGATCGCCGCCGTCGCGCAAGGCAACCTGATGTTCATTGTCCTGGGCCTGGCGATGAGCATACCGATGCTGGTTTGGGGCAGCGCCCTGATCCGGCAGTTTCTTGATAAGAGCGGCGTCTTCGTGCTGTTGTCGGGAATGTTCCTTGGCTGGATCGCGGGCCGAATCGCGGTTTCGGACCCGACAATTGCGCCATCGATCGAGGTCAACGCGCCGGCTCTCCCGTTTGCCGTGCCGCTGGCTTGCGCGATCTTCGTCATCTGGCAGAATCTGATCTTGGACCGGCGCCGAGAGACCCCTGGAGGCGAACATGGAAAATGATCAGGACGATTTTGGTCCGGTTCTCGTGACGGCGGCTCAGGTCCAGTCATGGCTATCCCGATTTGGTCGCAGACGCGTGCAGGAGGCCGCGCCGGCGCCGGGAGCGGCGCCTGCGCGGATGGAACGCGCAGACGAGGCTGCGCCCCGGCGCGCGCTTCCGATGCTGCGCAAACACAGCATCGCGGCGACTCTTGTGCTGGCGCTGGCGGTGTGGGCGGCAAGCGGCTTTTACAAAGTGCAACCCGATCAGGTGGGTCTGGTGCTGCATTTCGGACGTTGGATCGACACGCGCGGACCGGGGTTGAACTACCACCTTCCCTATCCGATCGAAGTTGTTCTTCTGCCCAGAGTCACGGCGGTCAATCAGCTGAAGATCGGCAATGGCATGGTCATGCAAATGCTCACAGGGGACGAGAATATCGTCGAAGCGACAGCCTCCATATCCTGGCGGATCAAGGACCCCGCGAAATTCCTGTTCAACGTCTTCGATCCCGAAGCGACGGTAAAGCTCGCGGGGGAGAGCGCGGTGCGGCAGATCATTGGACTCAACCCCATTCAGTCGGGGCTGTCGGACCAGCGCCAGAAGATCGCGGACGACGCCCAGGCGCTGTTGCAGAGGATTCTTGATTCGTATGATGCAGGGATACAGATCACCCAGGTCCAGTTGCAACGGGTCGATCCGCCGTTGGCCGTGATCGACGCCTTCAATGACGTGCAGCGCGCCCGCGCGGACCAGCAACGCGCGCGCAACGAAGCCGAGGCCTACCGCAACGATATTCTGCCGCGAGCCCGCGCGGAAGCCGACCGTCTCGACGAGGAGGCCCAGGCCTACAAGGAACAAGTCCTGAACCAGGCCCATAGCGACGCCGACCGGTTCTCGGCCTTCGATTCGGCCTACAGCAAATCTCCCGACATCACCGCGCGGCGCCTCTATCTCGATACGATGGAAGACGTCCTGAAATCGGCCGGCAAGATACTGATCGACCCGTCCGGCCACGCGGGTCCTTCGATCATTCCCTATTTGCCGCTCGCCGGGCCGCAAACCGCCGCCCCGGCAGCTGTGAAGGTGACGCCATGAGCGCGCGGGCCGCAATCCTGGTTTTGGCTGCGTTGGCCCTATTGGGCTGGATCGCATCGCAGACTTTTTACATCGTCCAGCAGGACCAGCTCGCCCTGCTCATGCGTCTTGGCAAACCCGTGGCGACCATCGCCGAACCCGGGCTGAACGCGAAAATCCCTTTCATCGACACCGTCGTCGTCTACGACAAACATTTGCTGGCGCTTCAGCCCCCGCTCGACCAGATTATTCTCGGCGATCAGAAGCGCATCGAAGTGACGACGTTTTTGAGATTCCGCATCGACAATCCGCTGCGATTCTACCAATCGGTCGGCACGGAAGAGCAAGCGCGGATCAACTTGGCGCAAATCGTAAGCAGCACGGCGCGCAAGCAACTCGGAAAAGTCGCCTTGCCAGCGTTGCTGACGGAAAAGCGCGATCAAATCACGGATCGGATCCGCGACGAGGTTGCGACGGAGGCCAATGCGCTGGGCGTCGTCGTGACGGATGTCCGCATCCTTCGCGCCGAACTGCCGGCCGAGACGAGCCAGGCCATCTACGACCGGATGACATCCGAGCGCGTGCGTGAAGCCAAGGAACTGCGCGCCCAAGGCTTCGAGGCAGCTCAGCAAATCCGGTCCAAAGCGGATCGCGACCGCGCCGTGCTGCTGTCAGACGCGCTGCGCGCCAGCCAAACGGAACGCGGCGTGGCTGATGCGGAAGCCAACACCGTCGCCGTATCGGCTTACGGCCGGGACGCCGAATTTTACGACCTTTATCGAACTCTTCAGGTCTATCGCTCCTCTTTGACGCAAGGCGCCCCGGTATTGGTCCTGGCGCCTTCCAGCGAGCTCATGAAATATTTCGACGCCGGGCCGAATGCGAGAAAGCCCGCCACCCAACCTCCGGCACTGCAGTCGCAGCCTCCCGCCAAGGAGCGCGAGCCATGAGCGGCCTTCCGCCGATGCCTGTCTGCGGTCATCGGAAGCGCCGCGGCGCGCGCTAATGACCGCTGACAAACGCCTTCCGGCTCGGCATCTGGATCTCGGGCAGCGATTTCGCGTCGAGAACCATGTCTTCGGGAACGAGGTGATTGAGGAAGAGCACATAGGCGCTCACCGCATAGACTTCATCGTGCGACAGCGACTGCGGCGCGTCGAACGGCATCGCGCGGTTGATGAAGTCGTATAGCGTCGTCGCATATGGCCAGTAGCTGCCGACGGTCTTGACCGGCTTATCGGCGCCGATTGTGCCGAGCCCGCCCGCGAGCCGATCCATCGGCTTGCCCTGACCCTGATCGCCGTGGCAGGCCGCGCACTTCTCGGCGAAAATCGCCTTGCCCTCGTGGACGCCGCCATGGCCAGGCGGGAGGCCCCGGCCGTCGGGCGAGACGTCGATATCCCAGCCCGCGATCTCGCTCGGCGTGGCGATCCGGCCAATGCCGTAGGCCTCCTGCGCATAGGACGCGCCGACCCAGATCGTCCAGATCGCAAAAAGAGCTGCGGCGCGAACAAAGCTAGCCGGCATTGGCGACGACCCCGCTCGCGGCGACGCTCCAACTCTGGATCGCGTTATAGTGGTAGTACGATCGCGCGTCGCGCTCCTTGAGGAGCGCCTCGCGGGTGGGCTGGACGGAGCCGCTTTCGTCCGTCGCGCGACTCGACAGCAGGGCTGGCGCGCCGGACCAGCGCCAGGGCAAGCGGAATCGCGTCAGGCACTTCGAGAGGACGGGCTCCTGCAGGGCCGCGTCGGCCCAACTCGCGCCGCCGTCCGTACTGACTTCGACCCTTGCAATCTTACCGCGCCCTGACCAGGCGAGACCGGAAATTTCATGGAAGCCTTGGGCGTCCAGTTTGCGCCCGCCCGATGGAAACGTAATCACCGACTTGGCTTCCATAATGAAATTGAATTGGCGGATCGTCCCGTCCGGCATGATCCAGCTGTATTTCGACGTTTCCTCGCGCGTTTGCCAAGGCGCGTCGCCGAATTTTAGGCGCCGCAGCCATTTGACGCTCGCATTGCCTTCGTAGCCGGGCAGGAGAAGGCGCACGGGATAGCCCTGCTCGGGGCGCAGCCGCTCGCCATTCTGCGCGTAGGCCACGATCGCGTCATCAAAGACCTTTTCTATCGGAATGCTCCGCGTCATGGCGGCGGCGTCCGCGCCCTCCGCGAGCATCCATTTGGCCTCGGGCTTGACCCCGATTTCGCCGAGAATCGTTTTGAGCCATGTTCCCGTCCACTCGCAGCAACTGAGCAGCCCGTGCGTGTCCTGGACCGTCAGTTCGGGAGCCGGCTTGCCCCAATTTTGGGTGTTGCCGGAACACTCGAGAAAATGAATTCGCGACACCGAGGGAAACCTCACAATGTCGTCCATCGTGAAAATCATCGGTCTCTCGACCATCCCGTGAATGATGAGCCGATGCTCCTGCGGATCAATGGTCGGCACGCCCGCGTGGTGGCGTTCATAATGCAAACCGTTGGGCGTTATCACCCCATGGAGGTCTTGGAGCGGGGTCAGGCTGACCGCCGCTTGTTTCGTCGGATAGGGGGAACCGCCGGATCGTTCGCGCCGGACGACGCTCGCCTCGAATTGGGAGGGCGCGCCGTATGGCGGGCTCATGACCTCGCCGCCCGGCTTGGTCTGCCAATCGGGAATATGGGGGGGCAAATTATCCGAAGACGCCGCGGCGGCGGAGATCGCGGCCTGGGAAGCCAAGGCCGTTCCCCCCGCCAATGAGGCCGCAGCGCCAAGAACGTCGCGACGCGTAACGGCTTGGCTCGCGATTCGATTAACGGGTCGCTTGGGCTCCCTCACTGCCGACCTCTCCATAAGGAATCGGGTTGACGCCCCAGTCGGCATCAATGCCCCAAAGTTGCGGCGGCGCCAATCGCCCGCGCGTTCCTCGGTCGGTCGACGCCATCGAGAGTGTCGATCGCACACGATATGACCGGTTTGGGCGGCGCACGATCTGTCCGGTCGTGATGTTGTCGTGCGACGAACGGAAAAGGTCTACGACCGGGCCGGCGATTTCCAGCACGACATGGAATTCGCGGCTTCGACGCTCGCCGTGCAAAATGTCGCGGCTTGAAACGACGAAAGCGTGCGCGCCGACGAGTTGGCGTTGTAAAAAGCGATCGAATGCGACAGTCTCGGCGCCGATGCGGGCCTCATCGGGCGGATCGCAGTCGGCTCCTCGACGAAAAGTCGGCCGTTGCTTTGAAATCCGCGGTTTCCGCGAGGTTTGCCGGGAAAAGGCGACCCGGCGAAAATGAATAGCGAGCCGGCTCAACGGCGCCGGACGTTGCGCTGCGCGTCGGAATTTGGGGGACACTAATTGTGTTGAGCGTGTTCGAACTTGCAAAAGTGATCCTATCGAACTTTCCCGCTCTTCACGAACGCATCCTCGATGTAAAATATTTCAACAGACCGCTTCCGTGCAATAAATATGAGGTAAACGGGGCGGATTCCGAGGCGATATTCCAAGATATACTTAAGTTTAATAGGTGGAATGACACGGAGTCCGTTAGCGGCGTTGGCTCGAATAGTAATTATACTATAAATATTCGCAATAGAATTCCTGAATTACTGATAAAATACCATATTAACTCGATTCTGGATGCCCCATGCGGCGATTTTGCGTGGATGAAGAAGGTTAAATTCGATCCTGGAACGTCTTATGTCGGCGGCGATATCGTTCGCGAACTCGTCGAGCGGCTTCAAAGTGACTTCGGATCTCCGCAAAGACGCTTTATTCACCTGGATATAATTTCAGCGGAGTTGCCGAAGGCGGATATATTGCTCTGCCGTGATTGCTTTATACATTTGTCAAATTCTCAGGTATTGGAAGCGCTAAGGAATTTTGTGAGATCCGATATAAAGTACATTCTCACGACGACTTACAGATTCGGGCGACGCAACGCGGACATTTCCACCGGACAATTTCGCGCGATAAATCTTCAAGCCGCTCCGTTTTCGTTGCCCCCGCCCATCGAAACAATTGTCGACTACATTTATCCGTTTCTCCCGAGGCGTTTGGCGCTTTGGTCGAGGGAGCAGCTTGTGGCTTGGCTGCATGAACGGGACAAGCTGGACGCGGACAAGTTGTCGTCTAAGTCGAAGACGTAATTCTGTTGCGACATTCTGTTGCGACGCGCGGGGGTGGACATCGTCGATCGATCAATCCCCACCCGAGCGGTCCGCCGGGAATGGCGGTGGGCGCGCGGTCTCGAGGCGAGTGCGGGCGGCGGCGGTGCTGGTTTCGCTCTTGGCGTTGGCGCCAAAACTGTCGCGAATTCATCACATGGGTGTTCCAGAGTTCCCGATAACGCAACTCGGGCGGCGAAGTCGCCCCACCAGAGGAATCTCGGCATGACCGCGGACGAAAGAAACCCTCCGGGCGCGCTCTATCGGCGCATCCACGGCGAACTCGTCGACAGTTTGGACGAAGAGCTGGAAATGGAGATCGACGACGATCATCTCGCCGCGCTGCTGAGGGATGTCGCCGACCATCCCGAGCATGAAACGGTCGAGCGCCAATTTTATTTCCGCGAGTTGCTTCGCCTCCAGCGCGAACTCGTGAAGCTGCAGGACTGGGTCGTTCACAAGAAGCTGAAGGTCGTGGTCCTTTTCGAAGGGCGCGACTCCGCCGGCAAGGGCGGCGTGATCAAGCGGATAACGCAACGCCTGAATCCGCGGGTCTGCCGTGTCGCCGCGCTGCCCGCGCCGAGCGAACGCGAACGCAGCCAGTGGTATTTCCAGCGCTACGTCCCGCACCTGCCCGCGGGGGGAGAAATCGTCCTGTTCGACCGCAGTTGGTACAATCGGGCGGGCGTCGAACGCGTCATGGGGTTTTGTACGGAGGACGAATACCAGGAGTTCTTCCATTCCGTTCCCGAGTTCGAGCGGATGTTGGTGCGCTCGGGGATCGTCCTGATCAAGTATTGGTTTTCCATCACCGACGACGAGCAGCATCTGCGGTTCATGATGCGCATCCACGATCCCTTGAAACAGTGGAAACTCAGTCCGATGGACCTCGAGTCCCGCCGCCGCTGGGAGCAATACACCAAGGCCAAGGAGACGATGCTGGAAAAGACCCATATCGCCGAGGCGCCGTGGTGGATCGTCGAAGCCGTGGACAAGAAGCGAGCAAGGCTGAATTGCATCGCCCACCTATTGACGCAAATCCCTTACGAAGGAATTCCTCACGAGGACCCGGTATTGCCCGCGCGGGCGCACAACCCGAATTACATTCGCGGGCCGATAGCCAAAGAGATGCATGTCCCGGATTTGTACGCGGCGGAATTGGCAAAAACATAGTCCCGCGAGCGCGCGGACCGTCCGAGGGAACTGCGCAATCGGCCGGACGGCGCCGAAAAGTCGACAGCGCGCGGTCAGGCCTGGAGCCGGGATTGGCCCGGTTCGAGCAGCGCCAGTTGCTCCCCCAAATGGCGGCGCAGCTCCTCGACCGCCAGATCGATGAAGCTCTTGGTGCGCGGCGGCAGCATGCGCCGCGTCGGATAGAGCACGCCGAGCGTCATCGATTGCGGGCGCGCCTCGGGCATCACCTCGACGAGCCGGCCGTCGGCGATATAGGGCGCGACCTCGAACAGCGGCTTCATCACCAGGCCGAGCCCATCGAGCGCCCATTGCGTCAGCACGTCGCCGTCGTCGGCGTCGAGCGGTCCCTCGACCAGCACGGCGGCGGCCTCGCCGCGGAAATCGAAGCTCCAGCGAAATTGCGGCGAGCCGGGAAAGCGCAGCAACAAGCAGTCGTGACGCGCCAAATCCCTCGGCGCCTCGGGCGTCCCGCGTCGCGCCAAATATTCGGGCGCCGCGCACAGCACGCGGCGCACCTCGGCGATCTTGCGCAACGTGAAGCTCGAATCCTCCATGCGGGCGAGACGAATCGCGAGGTCGACGCCCTCGCGCACGAGGTCGAGCAAATGATCGGAAAGGCGCAGGCGAACGTCGGTATGGGGCTGGGCCTGGCGATAGCGCGCCATCATCGGCGCGACGACGCGCCGTCCGAGCCCGAGCGGCGCGGTCACCCTGAGGACGCCGCGCGCCGACACCCCGCTGCTGTCCGCGACGCTCGCCTCGGCGCGCTCGACCGCTTCGATGATCTCGCGGCAATGCTCGAGAAACAACTCGCCCGCCTCGGTCAGGCGCATCGTGCGCGTCGTGCGCGTCAGCAGGCGGGCGCCGAGCGCGTCCTCGAGCATCTGGATGCGATAGCTGACCACCGAAGGCGAAAGGCGCAACATGCGCCCCGCGGCCGAGAAGGAGTTCGTCTCGACCGCCTTGAGGAAGATCCGCACGTTTTCGAGAGAGATCATCGCGGGCCATTTTCCGATTCAATAGCAAAATATTCCTGAATTTCGTCGTGGGCAAGCAAGGGGGCGGCCGCTATCCTGACCGGGCCGGGGCGAATGCGCGCGCGTCCGGCGAATGGCGGAGGATGGAATGGCGGCCTGGGGTCCGTATATCTGGGAATGGGGATCGATCCTCCTGCGCTGGCTGCATGTCACGGCCGCGATCGCCTGGATCGGCGCATCGTTCTTCTTCATGCATCTCGACGCCTCCTTGCGCAAAATGCAGGACATGAAGGCGGGCGTCTCCGGCGTTTCCTGGCAGGTGCATGGCGGCGGCTTTTACGAAATGAGCAAATACACGCTCGCGCCCGCCGTCCTGCCGGAGCATCTGATCTGGCACAAATGGCAATCCTATTGGACCTGGATCTCGGGCTTCGCTCTGCTGTGCTGGGTCTATTACGGCCAGTCGGGCTTTTTCCTGATCGACCCCGCCGTGATGGCGCTCGCGCCTTGGCAGGCCGCGCTGATCGGCGTCGGCGCGCTGGCGCTGGGCTGGCTGGTCTATGATCTCTTGTGCAAGTCGCCGCTCGCCAACAACGACGCGGCGCTCGCTCTGGCCGGTTTCGGCTATGTCGTGGCGACGAGCTACGCCTTCACGCTGGTCTTTTCGGGACGCGGCGCGCTGATCCATACCGGCGCGCTGATGGCGACCATGATGACCGCGAACGTGTTCTTCGTCATCATGCCCAACCAGCGCAAGTCCGTCGCCGCGCTCATCGCCGGCCGCGCCCCCGATCCCAAATGGGTCAAGACCTCGAAACAGCGCTCGACGCACAACAATTACATCACGCTGCCCGTGCTGTTCATGATGCTGTCGAACCACTATCCCCTGACCTTCGCCAACGCCAGCGTCATTCCCGCTGTCGTCACCTGCGTCATCGTCGCCGGGGCCCTCGTGCGTTACTTTTACAACCTCTGGCACGCCGAGCATGGCAAGGCGCCGTGGTGGGCGTGGTTCGTCGCGGCGATGGCGATCTGGGCGGCGTTCTGGATCGCGACCGCGGCTTCGCCAGGCATGCGGCCCGCGCTCGGCCTCGCTCCCTTGCCGCCGGCCAAGGCGGCGGGGCTCGGCGCGCCGCGCGCGCCAGCCGAAGTCGTGGACGTCGTGACGTCGCGCTGTTCGATGTGCCATGCGCCTGAGCCGGTATGGGAGGGAATCGGCGAGGCGCCCAAAGGCGTATTGCTCGATACGCCCGAGCATATCGCCGCCTTCGGGCCGGCGATCCGCATGCAGGCGGTGCTGACCCATGCGATGCCGCCCAACAATCTCACGGAGATGACGGCTGAGGAGCGCGGCGTGCTCGCGCATTGGCTCGCCGGCGCCGCCGTCGCCGGAAATTGACGGAAGACGAGCGCCATGACGCAAGACCCGACAAGCCCCGGCCGGCGGCTGATGGCCCGTCTCGACGAATTCGCCGCCTTCACCGACGATCCCCCGAAATTGACGCGGCTTTATCTCTCCGAGGCCCATCGGCGCGCCGCGGCGCGCTATATCGCCTGGGCGCGCGCGATCGGCCTCGAGGCGAGGATCGACCCGGCCGGCAACGTCGTCGCGCGCTATGAGGGCGCCCAAGCCGATGCGCCGGCGCTGATGATCGGCTCGCATATCGACACCGTACGCGACGCCGGTCGTTACGACGGCAACCTGGGCGCGCTCGCCGCGCTCGCCGTCGTCGAGGAACTCGCGCGGCGAGGCGAACGCCTCGACGTCGCGATCGAGATCGTCGCTTTCGGCGACGAAGAGGGCGTCCGCTTTCCCAAGACGATGACCGGCTCGCGCGAACTCGCCGGGCTGGTGCAGGCTGGCGCGCTCGACCAGAGGGACGCCGAGGGAGTCGTCATGCGCGACGCCCTGAAGGCGTTCGGCGGCGATCCCGATCGGCTGCCGTCGACGCGCGCCAGCGGCGTGGCCGCCTTTGTCGAGCTGCATATCGAACAGGGGCCGGTGCTCGAAGCCGAGGGCCTGTCCCTCGGCGTCGTCAGCGCGATCAACGGCGCGACGCGCTTCGACGTCGCCGTGAGCGGAATGGCCGGCCACGCCGGCGCCGTGCCGATGAACTTGCGCCACGACGCGCTCGCCGCGGCCGCCGAAATGATCTTGGGCGTCGAGCGAAGAGCGCGCGCGGAGGACGAACTCGTCGCCACGGTCGGGCGGCTCGACGTCGAACCCGGGGCGGTCAACGTCATTCCCGGCCTGGCGCGATTCTCGATCGACATTCGCGCGCCGCGCGACGAGCGCCGTCGGCGCGCCGTCGCCGACATCGCCGCCGCGCTCGACGCCGTTGCGGTCCGGCGCGGCGTCGCCCTGAAGCTCGTGCAGACCCACGAAGCGAGCGCCTATGTCTGCGACGCCAGAATCGTCGCGGGCCTGACGGCGGCGGTCGAGGCGATCGGCCAGAAGCCGCGGCTGCTGCCCTCGGGCGCCGGCCACGACACCATGATCATGGGCCAGCTCTGCCCCGCCGGCATGCTGTTCGTGCGCTGCAAGGGCGGCGTCAGCCACAATCCCCTGGAATCGATCACATCGGAGGATTGCGAAATCGCCCTGGCCGCGCTGATGCGCTTCGTCAGGGATTTTCGCGCGGGGTAGGGCGGGGGCGGAGTCCTCGGCCCGGCAGCGTCGGTCTGCGAACCTTCACCAAGGGATCGTCGTAGCGGATTCCGCGCGCGTGGCCGAGCGTCCAGAGACGGGTTAGCGTCCACGGAAGTGGTGGAGATTTTCGCTGAGGTCCGGCGGGCGGAGCTCCGCATATAGCGGAGCCCGCCGGACCGGCGCTTAAGGGTGGTCATCGCGTCTCTTCGATAGGATCGGG
>Ga0187868_1001224_pt1 | contig 18592 bp, 13 predicted proteins | sample June2016WEW_13_4_FD_133014 | JGI IMG/M metagenome (GOLD analysis project Ga0187868, IMG submission 133014) | Peatland microbial communities from SPRUCE experiment site at the Marcell Experimental Forest, Minnesota, USA - June2016WEW_13_40 | ecosystem: Environmental > Terrestrial > Soil >... | reverse complement strand
CCTGATGGCAGGTGATTATCGCGGCCCAGAAATATCATTCTCAGCGCGGGCACAACGAGAAGCAGCATGACGGGGCCGACCAGCATGCCGCCCACGATGACAGTGGCGAGAGGACGCTGCACCTGACTGCCGATGCCCGTGGAAATTGCGGCGGGAAGGAGACCAATGCAGGCTGAAAGCGCCGTCATCAGCAAAGGGCGCATGCGTGTGGAGGCAGCGTGGAACATCGCGCCCTCTGGCGCCAGGCCGTGAAGCCTCTCCTGATTATAAAATGTAATCATGAGGATGCCGTCCATGACCGACACGCCAAAGAGCGAGACGAAGCCGATAGCGGCGGAGATGCTGAAATTGAGACCGGAGACGTACAGCGCCAATACGCCGCCAGCGACTGCGAAGGGGATTCCGGCCAGCGTCAAAAGGCAGTCACGCAGCGAATTGAACATGCTGTAGAGCAACCCAAGGATCAACACCAAACTGATTGGAACAATGACCTCCAAGCGTTTCTTGGCGTCCTGCAGGTCTCCGAACTCTCCGGCCCAAACCAGCCGGTAGCCAGGTGGAAGTTTCACGTTCGTCGCGATTCTTTGCTGAGCCTCCTCGACAGTGCCACCAAGGTCGCGGCCACGGACGCTGAACTTGACCGGGATGAAGCGCTGTACGCTCTCGTGGTAAATCCAGGCCGCGCCTGTGTCCAATGTGATCGTGGCCAGTTCGCTCAAGGGTATATAGGCGTTGGCGCCGCTGCTGGTTTGATAGCCCACTTTGATGGCGCGGATTTTTTCGATGTCGTCGCGGTATTCAGGCGTATAACGGACCACCAGATCGAACTGCCGGTCGCCCTCCAAGACCGACGTCGCTGCCGCTCCGCCCATTGCCGCTTGAACGACCCCATTTACGTCACCGGAATTGAGGCCGTAGCGCGCGGCCTTGGCACGATCCACCTTGATGTTCAGGTTCGGCTGTCCGAGAACCGGAAAAATGCCGAGGTCGGCAATGCCGCGCACCTGGCTCATTTGGTCCCGGACCTGCTCCGCAAGATTCGTCAGTGTTTGGAGATTTGGACCGACGATCTTGACCGAATTAACGCCCTTGACACCCGAGATCCCTTCCTCAATGTTGTCCTCAATGTATTGGGAGAAGTTGAAGACGACCCCCGGCAACTCGTTGTTAAAGTCCGTTTGAATCTGGTTAGTTAACTTGTCCTTGGTCAAGCCCCGTGGCCACTCGTCAAAAGGCTTCAGCGGCGCAAATAATTCGACATTCGAGAATGGAGACGCATCGCTGCCGTCGTCCGGTCGGCCATGCTGAGAAACCACCGTGATGACTTCGGGGTGCCGCAGGAGAATTTCGCGCATTTTTCTCGACGCCGCCTCACCGTCTTCGAGCGAGAGCGTGGTTGGCATGGAAGCGCGAATCCAGAAATTACCTTCCTCCAAATGTGGGAGAAATTCACTGCCCAGCCGCAACCCCAGAAATGCGGACACCGCTAGGAAGGCGATACCGATGCCAACCGTGAGGGGGCGGTGATCCAGCGCGAAGCGCAGCGCAGGATTGTAAACACGGTGCAACAGACGGACGACTATCGTTTCTGCTTCCTTCACGTGCTCAGGGAGCAGCATGGAAGCGAGCACGGGTGTGACGGTGAACGTTGCCAGCAAGGCGCCGGCTAGCGCGTAGCCATACGTGCGCGCCATCGGTCCGAAAATCTGACCCTCGACTCCCTGCATGGTGAACAGTGGCACGAAACCGGCCACCGTGATGAGCGCCGAGAACAGAATCGCCTTGTCCACCTGTATCGCGCTGATCAGAATCAGCCGCAAACGATCCGTCCATCCGTGAGCTAATGTTGCCGGTTCGGTGGTTCGCGTCGGGTCGGGCCCCCAGGAACCTCCCGCCAGACGTTGGAGCAGACCCCGTCTTTCTTCTGGATTTCGTTGAAAATTCCGGAAGATATTCTCGACCAGGATCACAGCCGAATCCACAATGATGCCGAAATCCACCGCGCCCACCGACAGCAGGTTTGCGCTTTCCCCAAAAATCACGAGGATAATGGTGGCGAAGAACAGAGCGAACGGGATGTTCAATCCAACGATGGTCGCGCTGCGAAGATTGCCGAGGAAAATCCATTGAATCAAGAAGACCAGCAAGCATCCGAATATCAGGTTGTGCAGAACGGTGTGCGTGGTGAGGGCGATCAGCGATGAGCGGTCATAATAAGGAACAACCTTGACTCCCGGCGGCAGGCTCCCGTCGTGATTCAGTGTTTGAATTGCCGCCTCGACCTTTGGGATCATGTCGGCGGTCTGCTCCGTGCGCCTCATCACCACGATCGACCCAACGACATCATCATCATGGTCGCGGCCCAGAATGCCGAGTCTTGGCCGGTAGCCGACCGTGACCTTCCCGATATCCTTCACCAGCACCGGGACACCAATCGACTGGGTTAGAACAACATTCTCGATGTCGTCAACCTTGTAACCCTGGGCCAAATCATCATTTCCGCCGTCATCAATCAGACCGACACCTCGAATATTGACGGACTGCTGGCCAATGCGGATTTCGCGTCCGCCCACGTTGATGTTCGCGTTGCCGAGGGCGGTCAGGATTTGCGGCACGGTGACGCTGTAGGCTTCGAGCTTGTGAGGGTCCACCTCGACCTGAAATTCCTTTGTGGGGCCGCCCCAACTGTTGACGGCCGCGATGCCGGGAATGGTCAACAGCCGGCGCGCGACAATCCAGTCCTGGACAGTGCGCAGATTCGTGACTCCGAAATGCTTTGGGCCGACGACCTGATAACGATAGATTTCGCCAGTCGAGCTGTTAGCTTGGATGTTCGGAACCTGGCCGCCTGGCAAACTGACGTTCTGCTGCATCGCGACCGACGCCTGGGCGTAGGCGAAGTTATAGTCCACCCCATATTTGAAGCTGACGCGAACAAAGGACAGGCCATAGAACGAGGTGGAGCGGATGACGTCGATGCCGGGCGTGGTGTAGAGCCCAATCTCCGTGGGAAGCGTGTAGTAACGTTCCATCTCCTCGGCGGAAAGGCCCGGCGCCTGCGAGGTGATTTCCAGGATGACGGGCGTTGGGTTCGGATACGCCTCAATGTTGAGCTTCTTGAAGGCAACGAACCCGGCGCCGGCAAACAGCAGCAAACCCACCACTACAATCGCGCGGCGGCTCAGGCAAAATGCGATGAGAGATTTGAACATGGAGGTTTGTCTTTTAATGAAATGAAAGTGGCATTAGACCTAGTCGCTTGGTGGCGCTTGCAGCATATTGCTGAGGAATACAGCGCCGTCTGTTACGGCCAACTCTCCACGCTGCAAACCTTCGAGAATCTGGACCCGGCCGTCTCTACGCAGGCCAGTCTCGATGATTTTTTGTGAAAAGCGCTGGCGATCGGTGGTCACCCAAGCCGTCATCGTGCCATCGGGTTCGCGGACCACGCCATTAACTGGTATGGCAGTCGCTTCCACAGGGCCCTGGATACGAATGACGAAGTTGGCAAGCATTCCCGGACGCAGCTCATTCCGGGTATCTGTAATCTCGGAACGGATCGTTGCTCTATGGGTGTCCGGGTCAACTGCCGCGTAGATTTTGGAAATCTTGCCGTGAAACACACGATCCGGGTAGGCCATCACATTGATCTGAACCGGCTGCCCAACGCGAAAAAGCGGAACGTCGCTTTCGACAACGTTCGCTAGCATCCATTTGATGGAGACATCGGCAACCGTATAAGGCGCAGGCGGGTTCCCCGGTTGCACCAATAGCCCCGGCGGCCCGTTGAATGATGTGATCTGCCCGGATATGGGGCTGGGCACGACGAGTGCAGGGTCAATCTTGCGCGAAGCGATGATCTGATCTATTTCAGCTTCCGACTTGCCGAACACGCGAACGGCATCGCGTGCCGCTTTGAGAGCGCCCTCCGCAGTTTGTTCATCGGAAATAGCCTGCTCCAGCTCCCTTTGGGGGACACCTGCGTTCGTCGTGTAGAGATCCCTGGCGCGCACCAGTTCTTTGCTGGTCAGTTCCAAAGCTGCCGCGGCGCCAATCAGGGTTGACTCGGCTTGGATGAGATCGGGACTGTCAATCGTATAGAGCGGCTGGCCCTTTTGAACTTCGTCGCCCAGTTCCACGAGGGTCTTAATTATCTTTCCCTGATAAGACGGGAAGACCTGAACCGACAGGTCGTCGACGAAACTGATGCTGCCAACCGCCTCCTTCTCAACCGGAAACAGGTAACTCCCCACCGGTTCAACTTTAATTGCATTCAGTTGGCTCGGTGACAGGTCGAGGGTCGCTTCGGACGGGGACGTATTGGAATTTGCGCTTGATTTCTGCGGTGCATTCGCGTTTGTAGCCTGGCCATGACCGCGGCCAGATTCCAGGAGCCCCGTTGCGATAACAATCGCCGCAACTGCAAACATCACGGCGACTCTCTTGCTGATGTGAACCGGATATCTCATCGTTTTCGTTAGACCGTTATGCGCTGCGTTCTTGATGTTTACGACGCTTGTGTTTTTCCCACTTATACCGGTGGGGGAACATCGCTCGAATTCCCAGGCAGAACACACTGAAAATGCAAGTGATGCAGAGGATCATTCCAAACCCAAATACGAGCCAATTCCCTACATCTGACAGCCGATCCCACGGAACATAAGACCTCCCCGCAATCAAATGGCTCAGCGTCACACCAAGCTCTCCGGCGCATCAAAAGCTTTTGTCCATAGAGTCAGCATGAGCGCTGCGAAGGAGATGCGGGGCGACGTCGCGCATCACCCTCTGGCGGAGTATGAAGTCTCTGTGCACAGGGCAGAATCCTATCTTTCGGGGATCACCATTGTCTTTCGGGTGTTGGTACCTATCTTTTTGCTGTCGGTGGCTATCTTTTGGCCAATTTCCAAAAAGCAGGTTCCCTCGGGGAAAGGAATGGAGCAACATTGCGTGTGAATTATGTGGGACCCGCTGTCCATCTATGCGCCGGCCAGTCGGACGAAGCTCCTAGTTAGCGCTGGCCTTCTCATCACGGTAATCGCGCTGGTTGACTGGCTAACAAAGCCTTATATCTCGATTGGGTTTCTGTATCTCTTCCCCATCATGCTAATCGCAGGATTTCTCACGCGCTGGCAGATCGTGCTGGTCGCGCTCGTTTGCGCCGTTCTCCAGGAGCTGTTTAGCGAACTGCCCTCAGGCGAAGCAATCACAAGGTTGCTGATGGCTTCTGCCGGATTTGTTGGAACCGGACTCTTCGTTTCCGAGATCATTCGCAGCCGACAGATGGCGCTGGAACACGTGGCGGAAATTGAAACCCACAGCAAATTGCGACAGGAGGCGGAGGAACAACTTCATATCCTGGTGGACAGCAGCCCAGCGGCGATCGTGACGATCGATTCCTCCGGCGGGATCCTGCTGGCCAACAATGCCGCCCAGACTCTCTTCGCCTCCGAAGACACTCCCATCGTCGGCCAATCGATCGCGCAATTCCTTCCGGCTCTCCAGAGTGCCGTACAAACGCAGCGATCTACTCAGTTCCGGACTGAGCTTCGATGTCGCGGGAGACGGAAGAACGGAGAAGCCTTTCTCGGGGCTGTTTGGTTTTCCACCTACAATACGAGCCAGGGGCCCAGGCTGGCTGCGATTATCGTTGATCTTTCTGAAGATTTGCGGGATCGGGAGGATTTGAGTCTCGATCACTTGCTGAAGAGCACGAAGATTCTGATGGGAGCTGTGGCGCACGAAATTCGAAATGTATGTGGCGCCGTTCTGGCCGTGCACAAGAATCTCTCTCGCCTCCCTGCGTTGCAGGACAATGAGGACTTTCGTGCGCTAGGACTCTTGATCGACGGCTTGGAAAAGCTCTCTGAGATGGAACTCCTGCCACCGTTGGATAAAAACATGTCCTCGGTTGAACTCACTACCTTGCTCGACGAACTGCGCGTTCTCATCGAACCAATCTATCAGGAGGCAGGGATAAGAATTCTCTGGCGCTTGCAAGACAATCTTCCATTGGTCGTCGGGGATCGTTATGGATTGCAGCAGGTCTTCCTCAATCTTGCTCGAAACAGCCAGCGCGCAATGGAATCAACAGAACAGAAGCAACTCACGATCAGCAGCGAGCTCGAATCGAGCGCAGTCGTAATTCGTTTCGAGGACACAGGCGTAGGAATCCCGTCACAATACCAGCTATTCAAACCCTTCCAGCAGGGCGCGAATGCGACCGGTCTGGGTCTTTACGTCTCTCGCGCGATTCTCCGCAGTTTCGGAGGGGAGCTGAGATTTGAGCCACGTGCTGCGGGTTGTTGTTTTGCAGTCAGGTTAGCTAGAGTGTCAGGCAGGAAAGAAACTCCCAATGGCTAGGACTGCAACGAGGAATATCCGACTTCTCCTTCTTGATGACCACGCACTATTTCGGGAGAGTGTGGCGCGACTGCTCCAGGCCGAACCGGGATTCGAGGTGGTTGCAGATTGCAGTTCCGGCACCGAAGCGCTACGAATCATAAAGTCACGGGAAATCGACGTCGTGCTGCTGGACCTGGATCTTGGCGAAGAAAGCGGGGCGGATTTCTTGGAAAGCCTCCGCGCCGAACACTTCAAGGGGAAAGTTCTACTCGTAACTGCAGGCGTGAACGAGAGTGATGTCCCGGCCTTGATTCGAAAGGGAATCTCTGGGGTGTTCATGAAGCACGGATACCCGGCTGAATTGATTCAGGGGATCCGCGAGGCGATGGAAGGGAAGGCCCTGTTCCGTCAGGATTTGCTGCGGAAGGCATTAGAAAGCGCGGAGGAGCTTAGTACGCAGCAGACCGCGGTTAGATTTACTGAAAGGGAGCGACGAGTGCTTTCGTCTGTCTTTGAAGGTCTGGCCAACAAGCAGATTGGCGAACGGCTGCAGATTTCAGAAAGCGCAGTCAAGGCGTGCTTACAGCAACTTTTCGCCAAGACTGGCGTGAGAACGCGAAGTCAATTAGTCCGCATCGCGTTAGAACAGTATCGAGATCAGCTCTAGCCGGCCCCCGCACTCTGGTACCCAATTGCCGCGCACGTCCCTGAAGCTCTGGGCCCGCCCAATAACCTTTCTCCGACAAGCTTCGTAAGTGATTGAGCTGTCGCGCATGAACCTTGCAAATCCTATTGCCCACAAACACATGTTTTCGGACCACCTCCTACCTGATTTGGGAAAATACTTTACCGCGATTGATACTGTGTTTTGCTTTATGAATCGGTAAAACAAGACGCGGAACTCTGCGCGCCACTCTGCCGTGCTACAGTTGACTTCGTGCGACCCGAGATCGAGCAAGTCGTTCAACTGATCCAGCGCAAGGACCCAGAGTCATTGGAAGAAGCGCTGGAATTGCTTCAGAAAACAGTCTTTTCCTTCAGCATGAAGGTGTGTGGGCAGCGGCAAGATGCCGAAGACACGATGCAGGAAGTGCTTCTCAAATCGATTCCCAACTTACCAAAGTTCGACAGCCCCAAGGCTCTGATGGTTTGGCTTTACAAGGTTGCCAAAAACCGCTGTCTGATGAGCCGACGCAAGAGCAAATTTGCCCCCAAGCAAGATCTATCCCTCGAGGAATTGATGCCGGACCGTCGGGAATTGCAAAAACTATCGGGCAGTCCCGATGGGACGCCAGAGACCTCGTTGTTGCGTCGCGAGAATGCGAAGCGTCTTCGGGAAGCGGTGCGCAAACTGCCGCCGGAATATCGTCTGATTCTCGTGCTGCATGACATGGAGGAGTTGTCCGATGGGGACGTCGCCGAAATCACAGGCCTCCGGCTAGGCACAATCCGCGTGCGGCTGCACCGGGCGCGACTTTTCGTGCGAAAGGAACTAGCCAAACAGGATCAGCATCGTATTCGCCGTCAGACGGCGAAACCCTCTGGGGAAAATCGACTCTCGGCACAGCCCCGCCAACGGCGCTGCAAGGAAATATTCGCTGAACTTTCTGACTACCTCGACGACGAGCTTGATGATTCCCTTTGCGAAGAACTGGAAAAGCACATGGATGGCTGCGAGCCGTGCCTCGCATTCCTCGCCAGCCTCGAGAAATCGATCGAACACTGCCGTCATGCGCCCAACGAATTGCCCGACCCGAACGCCGCTGCAAAACTCAGACGGGAGCTGCTGTCTCAGTACCACGACCTGATGGCGACGGTCGCAAAACCCGGCAAGACCGCGTAAGTGATACGCAGCACACCGCTTAAGCTCTCTCCGATTGCCAGCTTTTTTCTGTAACAAATCTCGCTCGCGTGCATTCTTTCATCTGACTTCAGAGAAAGGGTCGTTCCAATGGCGGACCTACAAACCCGTCATCTAGCGAAGGGGAAGAAGAAATGCTGAACAATGTTGGAGGAGTGGATCGAGGTATTCGCATAGTTCTCGGAATTGCACTGCTGGTTTTGGGTTTCCTGCATGTTGTCACGGGGACCTTCGCGATTGTCGCATACATTGTCGGCGCGGTCGCCCTTGTCACCGGCCTGGTTCGATTCTGCCCTGCGTGGTCGATCTTCGGGATCAATACGCGTTCGGCAGAGCAAAAGTGATCTCCACCGAAGTGCGATCAGATATCGACTTGGATTGAATTGCTCTTTTCATGGTGCTGTACGTTCAGGAGGACAGAAATGGTCAGTGCTAAGGTTGTGCTATCTCAACCGCTGAAGGCCGAGCGGCAGTTCGCCGCGACAACTGGAAGCGAGCACCACATGCTGCTCGATGACGCGGCCGGGGGCAGCGGTCCCAAGCCCATTGAGTTAGTCGCGGTTGGGCTGGCCGGCTGCACAGCGTTCGATGTCATCACAATCCTTCGGCAGAAGTACCATCAGAAGGTCACGGGCTACGAGGTGCGTGTAGAGGCCGACCAGGCGGAGCGTCCGCCCCAGGTTTTCACATCTGTCCGCATCCACCACGTGGTCACAGGCTTCGAAATAGATCACGCCGCAATCGAGGAAGCCATCCGGCTCTCCGAGGAGAAGTATTGCTCAGTAGGCGCGATGGTGAAGCAAACTGCCAGTTTGCATACGACCTACGAGATCGTCGAAGAGAAAACGCAATGGCTCGCGCCAGCTTTGGCAACTGTAGAGGGCGAAAACCTCCGATGAGAAGCTGTGGACGAAAAGCCGGTGAAATAATTCAAAGGCTGCCAATGATTGATCACCGGCTCACGAGAGTTTCTAACTCCATAGCGCACGCTTTGCTGGCAACGCTCCTCGTACTGTTGCACTCCGGGCAACTCCACGCGCAGCAAGCACAGCAACCTTCTCTGCTTACGCTTCAACAGGCGGTCAATATCGCGCTTGAGAAGAACCCCGAACGCAAGGCGGCGCTCGCCGACGCCAAAGTTGCTTCTGCTGACGTGAAGGGAGCTCGATCCTTTCTCCTGCCGCACGCCACTTTGTCTGAAACGGCAACCATCGGAAACGACCCTGTGTACGTCTTCGGCGGCAAACTGCGACAGCAGCGGTTCACGACGGGAGACTTCGCGCTCAACGTCCTGAACACGCCAGCTCCCTTCGGCAACTTCGCGACGCGCGTCGGTGGAACCTGGAATCTGTTTGATTCGCTTGCGAGCTGGCATACGGTGAGTCGCGCAGAGCGCGTGAAAGACGCCGCCGGGCATCAACTTGAACGTACTGACCAGGAAATCATCCTCCGCGTTGTGGATTCCTACTACGGCGTGCTGCTGGCCAAGAAGCAACTCGACGTGGCCGAGCAGGCAATGAAGACGGCGCAGGCCATTCTCGATCGAAGCAAGGATCGCTTCGAAAGCGGCGTGGTCGTGGAATCCGACTATCTGAGCGCCCAGGTACGGTCGGCGACGCGAAAGCAGGAACTCATTCGCGCCCAAAATGACGTGGCGCTGGCGCGGGCACAGTTGAGCACGTCGATGGGCATATCCGCGGAGACTGAATTCGATCCAGCTGAGGTCCTCGCAGAGAAAAACCTTCCACCAACGGCGCTTGATGATCTGGAAAAACAAGCTGTGGATAGGCGCCCCGATCTGAACCGCATCCGCTCGGAGGAAGCGGCGCAGCAGCAGAGCGTATCCATCGCGAAATCATCATTCGGTCCGCGGGTAAATGCCTTTGGAGGGTGGGAGGCCGACAACCCGACTCTACTTGCCGGAGGCGGCGGGAATAGCTGGTTAGCCGGGATTGAGGTCCAATTCGATCTTTTCGAAGGCGGAGCCAAGCGGGCTCAGCTCTCCCATGAGCGAGCGATGGAGGAAAAAGTCTCAGCCGTAAAGGAAATGGCTACTGACGCGATCCGGCTCGAAGTCCGTCGCGCTTACTATGACTTGGACGCCGCCCATCAACAGGTGGACGTGGCTCGCGCAACGATCGCTGAGGCGCAAGAAAGCCTGCGCATCAATCAGGACCGCTACGACTCAGGTCTTTCGACGATTACCGATCTGCTCGCGGCGGAAGAAGCCGCACGGCGCAGTCAGACAGATTATTGGGAAGCGTTATATCGCTATCACACCGGCTACGCCAACCTAGAATTGGCCAGCGGAACTTTGGATCCCCAATCTCCCGTGGTGACGCCATGAGTCTCAAGAACCAAACAACGGTAGCCATACTTGTGCTGCTTGCAGGTTTGAGTGGATGGATGTCCGGATGTTCGCACGAAAATCGTAGCGAGCCCGCAGCGCCCGGAACGGTGAGCAACGTTTCGGTTATAGTCGCCCAGAAGACGACCTTACCAGACTGGCTTGAAGCCGTCGGAAGTGTGCAGGCTGCACAAACGACTCAAGTTTCCAGCCAGATGATGGGCAACATTGTTGAGATCCGTGCGCATGAAGGCGACCGCGTGCAGCGCGGACAGGTACTGGCGGTAATCGATGATGCGCAACCTCGATCCGGTGTCGACCAAGCCACGGCTGCCGCAACTGCGGCGGAGAAGGATGTTTCCGCCGCCGATTCGGACTTGGCACTTGCTCAAGCAACGCTGACGCGCTATCAGCAACTCTACGAGAAGAAATCGGTCAGTCCGCAGGAATTCGACGAGATCAAAGCCCGGTATCAGTCTGCGGAGGCGCGGCGTGATATGGCGCGGGCAGGGCAGGCGCAAGCGAATGCCGCACTAGCTCAGGCTCGAACTTCGCTCGGTTACACGCGCATTCGCGCGCCGTTTGCCGGCGCAGTGACGGAAAGGAAGGCCGATGCAGGCACGCTGGCCTCGCCCGGTATGCCGATCTTCACGATCGAAGACACGCGCAGCTATCGGCTCGAAACTCAGGTAGACGAAAGTGACATCCGCCTCGTCCATGTTGGGCAGGCCGCCCCAGTGACGATTGACGCCCTGGGGAATATTCCGCTTTCCGGCAAGGTGGTGCAAATCGTTCCGGCAGCCGATCCTGCCAGCCGCAGTTTTCTCGTGAAAGTCGAATTACCCTCTGATGCGCGTCTCCGCTCTGGCCTGTTCGGGCGCGCGCATTTCGCTCGCGGCGAGCGGCCAGCGATTCTGATTCCACAGACCTCCGTCGTGGAGCGAGGGCAACTCCAGGGCGTCTACGTGCTCGACGCGAACCAAATAGCGGGATTGCGTTACGTCACCCTCGGCACGAGTATCGGCGAAAAGGTAGAAGTTCTCTCGGGGTTGCAAGACGGGGACAAGATCGTGGCCGCACCCGGAGATCGTGAATTGGGCGGCAAACGAATCGCAGTACAGCAATGAGCGACACGTCAACCAAGCCGGGTAACCCCACTCACATCCTGCGACTAGCCGGCAAGATTGCGCATATTTTCATTCAGTCCAAGCTGACACCTCTGGTCATCGTGGGTGCTCTTCTGCTTGGAGCTTTCAGCATCCGGCAGACGCCGCGTGAGGAAGAACCGCAGATCGCCGTCCCAATGCTGGACGTCTTCGTCCAGATGCCGGGGGCCTCAGCCGAAGAAGTAACACAGCGCGCCACGGTGCCGATGGAAAACCTTCTCCGCGAAATACCCGGAGTTGAATACATCTACTCTATCAGCCACCCCGGACTGAGCATGGTTATCGTGCGCTTTTACGTGGGCACGAATGAAGAAGACGCGATCGTCAAGACATACAACAAGCTCTACTCGAATTTTGACCGGATTCCACAGGGAGTTTCGCAGCCGATCATCAAGGTACGTTCGATTGACGATGTGCCGATCCTCGCGCTGACGCTCTGGGGCAAGAACTACGACGCGTATCAGTTGCGACTTATCGCGGCGGAACTCCAACATTCCTTGAGGCAGTTGGACGACGTTTCCGAAACGACCGTCATCGGCGGGCAGCCCCGGAAGTTACGCGTTGTGCTGGACACCCAGCGACTCTCGGCGTACGGCCTTACACCGGGTTCCGTTGTCGCGCAGCTCGGGGCGGCGAACACACGCACTCAAGCCGGAAACTTTGCGCGCGATAATCAAGAATTCCAGGTCGAAGCAGGCAACTTTTTCACGCGCCCGGAAGAGCTGCAACAAGTCGTAGTAGGAGTTCACGCAGGACGGCCTATCTATTTGCGTGACGTGGTTGACAAGATTGAGGACGGCCCAGCGGAACCCGACAGCTACGTCATGTTCGCCAGCGCAAGGGGAACAACCGGAACCGCGGCAAATGCAGAATATCCGGCCGTGACAATCACTCTGGCCAAGCGTAAAGGCGCGAACGCCACGCTGATTGCCGAGAATGTTCTGCACAAGATCGACTCTCTTCGCGGCAACACGCTGCCAACGGATTTGAACGTCACCGTCACACGCAACTACGGAGAAACGGCCAAGGACAAATCGGACGAACTCCTCAAGCATCTCTTCCTTGCCACGATTTCCGTTACGTTCCTTATCGCGCTGGCGCTGGGCTGGCGTGAATCGGGTGTCGTTCTGCTGGCCATCCCCGTAACACTCGCCCTGACTCTCGCCATCTTTTACTTATTCGGGTACACGTTGAACCGCGTCACGCTTTTCGCGCTGATCTTCTCCATCGGCATCTTGGTAGATGATGCCATCGTCGTGGTGGAGAATATCGTTCGGCATTTCCGGCTGCCCGAAAATCGCGGGCACTCACTCGCCGACGTTGCGGTCGAGGCGGTGGACGAAGTCGGCAACCCAACGATCCTTGCTACGTGCGCCGTAATCGCGGCCATTCTCCCGATGGCATTTGTGCGTGGGCTAATGGGTCCTTACATGCGACCGATTCCGGTCGGCGCTTCGGCAGCCATGGTGTTCTCGCTGCTCGTCGCTTTTGTGGTTTCGCCTTGGGCTGCGTTGCGGCTGCTGCGCCATTACGCAGTTCGCCCGGAATCCGGGCATGAGGCCGAAAGTTGGACCACGCGGCTATATCGCCGCCTGATGAATCCTCTGATCCAGAAACCGACGCGGAGGTGGATTTTTTTTAGTGGCGTAGTCGTGTTGCTCGTGGCAGCTGCAGCGTTCATCCCGCTCAAGTGGGTGCAGGTCAAAATGCTTCCCTTCGACAACAAGAGCGAGTTTCAGGTAATCATCGACATGCCCGACGGAACGCCGCTTGAACAGACCGCTCGGGTGGCACAGGCTTTGGGGAGCTACCTGGGTCAGCAACCCGAAGTCATCAACTACCAAATCTATGCCGGGACCTCGGGGCCCTACAACTTCAACGGCCTCGTGCGGCATTACTTCCTGCGCAACCAGCCCAACCAAGCGGATATCCAGGTCAACCTTCTGTCTCGACACGATCGCAAGGCGCAGAGCCACGAAATCGCCCGCAGGTTGCGGCCGGACCTGGACAGGATTGCCGCTCCCTTCGGCGCACGCATCAAGGTCGCCGAGGTTCCGCCCGGTCCGCCGGTGCAGCAAACTCTCGTGGCGGAGGTGTACGGACCGGACTACAAGGGTCAGACGGAACTCGCCGCAAAGATAAAGAATATTTTCCACCAGACACCGGGCGTGGTGGACGTCGACTGGTATGTGGAAGATCCGCAGAAGAAGTACGACATGAAGGTGGACCTTGACAAGGCTGCGCTGCAAGGTGTCTCTGCAGCAGAAGTTACACGCACGGTCCAGATAGGTCTGGGCGGAGCCTCGGCGGGACTACTGCACGATCCTACATCGCGGGAAGATGTCCCAATCGAAGTACGTTTGTCGCGATCAGACCGCTCCGGCATCGAGGATCTGGAAAATCTGAAGTTGCCCACTCCCGCTGGCGCGCAGGTTTCTCTTCGCGAGGTCACAAGCACTCAGGAGACCACGATTGATCAGAGCGTTTATCGCAAGAACCTGCGACCGGTGGTCTACGTCACGGGCGACGTTGCGGGTGAGATCGAAAGTCCGGTCTACGCCATCCTCAAGATGAGCGATGCGATCGACGAAATCCAATTGCCTGACGGCTATCACGTGAAGCAATACTCGGGCACGACCCTGCCGGACCGAACCGATCGCTACTCGATGAAATGGGACGGCGAGTGGCATATCACAGTCGAGGTATTTCGTGACCTTGGCTTGGCCTTCGCCGCCGTGTTGGTGCTTATTTATGTGCTGGTCGTCGGTTGGTTCCGCTCGTTCAAGACGCCTCTGGTGATCATGGCACCGATTCCGCTGACGCTCGTCGGTATCTTACCCGCTCATGCGCTGATGGGAGCATTTTTCACCGCTACTTCGATGATTGGTTTCATCGCCGGTGCGGGAATTATCGTTCGGAATTCGATCATCCTCGTGGACTTCATTGAATTGCGCCGCTCGCATGGAATGTCGCTCGAACAGGCCGTGGTCGATGCCGGAGCAGTGCGTTTCCGCCCGATGCTGCTGACGGCTGCCGCAGTTGTGGTAGGTGCGAGCGTGATGCTTTTCGACCCGATTTTCCAGGGGCTGGCGATTTCTCTGATGGCGGGGGAGGTCGCTTCGACGGTGCTTTCTCGAATGACGGTTCCGGTTCTTTATTACTTGAGTGAACGTGGCGGTGCAAGAACTGTCCCGCCCGTTGGCAACAATTTTATGCCCGCAGCAGATTGAATAGGAGGCCGTGCCATGAACGTAGAACGCTATCTCCGATTGATTGCTGGTGCTTTCGTCCTGCTCTCACTCGCCTTGGGATACTGGGTGAATCCGTATTGGTTTTTGTTCACGGCCTTCGTAGGCTTGAACCTATTCCAATCGGCTTTCACAAACTGGTGCCCTATGATGACCATCCTTCGCAAAGCGGGCGTGAAGGCATAAGATTTAGATACGTCTATGGCAAAAGGCGGCGCCCACGAGATCTTGCAGGTGGATGAAGCGTACGCGGATTTCGTCGCTCGGTACCCGCGCTACGTCAACACAGCCTTGCTGGACAAGCTGCGCGCGACCGAGTATCGCCGGCTGGACGAACGCCATCAGGTCTACCTCGACTACACCGGCGCTTCTCTCTACGCCGAGTCGCAACTCCACCAGCACTTCGAAATGTTGCGGTCCGGCGTTTTTGGCAATCCCCACTCCGCCAACCCTACCTCGGTGGCGATGACGGAGCATGTCGAACGTGCCCGCAGCCATGTGCTGAGTTATTTCAACGCTCGTGCGGACGATTATATTCTCGTCTTCACGCAAAACGCCTCCGCGGCGCTCAAACTGGTTGGAGAGTCATATCCGTTTGCACCAGGTAGCCGCTTCCTGCTTACCTTCGACAACCACAACTCCGTAAACGGAATCCGGGAATTCGCGCACGCCAAAGGCGCCACTGTCGCCTATGCGCCGCTAGTGACACCAGGGCTGCACTTCGACATGGTCCGGCTCGATGCCTTGCTGGATCAGGCTGATTCGGCCCATCACAATCTGTTCGCTTATCCCGCGCAATCTAATTTCTCGGGCGTCAAACATCCGCTCGACCTCGTGACCAGAGCGAAGACTAAAGGCTGGGACGTGCTGCTCGACGCGGCGGCTTTCGTGCCGACAAACCGTCTCGACCTGACCGCCGTGAAGCCCGACTTCGTGGGCGTCTCGTTTTACAAGATGTTCGGTTACCCGACGGGCGTTGGCGCACTGCTCATCCGCCGCTCCGCTTTCGCAAAACTGAAGCGTCCGTGGTTCGCTGGCGGGACCATTAACTTCGCGTCGGTTCAGGGTCAGGCTCACGTGCTGTCTCCAAACGAAGCTGCTTTCGAGGACGGCACGCTGAATTACCTCTCTATCCCCGCCGTAGAAATTGGTCTGCGCCACCTCCAAGCGATCGGATTAGAGGTGATTGCCGAACGTGTCCGCTGCCTCACGGGATGGCTCCTCGATGAATTACTGGCTCTGCGGCACAGCAATGGCCGGGCCATGGTCCGCATCTATGGGCCCGCCACAACGGAAAACCGCGGCGGCACTGTGACCTTCAACCTTTACGATCCGCAGGGACATCTTCTGGATTACCGGCGCATAGAAGAACTGGCCGGTGAAGAAGGGATCTCGCTGCGCACCGGTTGCTTCTGCAATCCCGGCGCGGGAGAGATGGCCGAAGGACTGACCGAACAAGACATGCAGGCCGGACTCGCGATGGGACCCGACATCAACCTGCTCAGTTTCGTGCGGTTGATGCAGGACCGAAGCCATAAGAGCGCTGGTTCTATTCGCGCGTCCATCGGCCTGGCCACGAACTTTCCCGATGTCTTGCGCTTTCTGCGTTTCATCGCTGGCTTCCGCGATCAGACGCGGCTGACGATCGGAGATGTTACCTTCGACATCGAGTCCTGCCGCATCATTCGTGATGGAAGTTAGCCGCTGGTGCATTTATGGCGAACGCCGAGTTTGAACGGTTATCCCTGTCAAAAACTCCATTCTCGTCGAATGAGCTGAAATAGAACGGCAGCTATTCGATATCCGCGCCACGTCCACCGGCATCATCTCTTAGTCCTCGAACGCTCCCGTCCTGGCCATCGATTCACGTCCGATTCTGGCAACGGGTGAATCGCGTGATTGTCGGCGGTTGGCGCTCTGGTAAGAAACCGCCCAGAAACAGTTCTTTTTGAGGCGGAGCGTGGCGCACTTTTGGGCAAGGGAATTCGCAACGATTCTGAGACATCGAGAAATGGGGATTCTGGGCAGGGAGGGTTTTTGGGCAGCCTCCAAACACCCTCAACGCCGTTGATGTCGATGTCGGCAATCATGCATTGCCTATGACTGCGACTGATGCGGCGAGGCATATGGCGTTTTCCGTTGCCGCGGCATAGCCAGAAGGAAACCATGGGGTTTGCCTAGCACCAAGACCTCGTCGGCCCATCAATTCTCCAGTGAGGAGCGGTCCGACATACTCTGCAGTTCACGAAAAATATCTGCATGGTGTTGTCCAAGGTAGCGAGCAACACGGCTATTGCTAAACAATTTTATGAGGTAACCACGGGCAAGAACTAGATTTAGAACTTCATTTCCATGAGATTCCTCGACCAGCTTTAAGTCGCGCTGCAGCACTTCCATCTCTTTCTCCATCTTTGCGACTTGTTCTGGCGTCAACCCCTGGGCCGTTTTGTGCTTGTCGGGCTCGACGAGCATGTCGGATTGAGTGACTGCAAAGAGGGCCTTTATGTACGGTACTGAGTAATTGCCGGCCGTTGTCAACAGTTCGGCTACCTCGATTTGACGCATTGGCTTCATTTTCCTGAGGAACGAAAATACTCCCAATGACACGCGTTTGTTCTTGAGAATATCTGCCGCTTCTTTGCAGATTCCGTTTAGTAGGTCTCGCTTTTGCCGGATGCTGGCGATATCCACCTTTAATACCTTGGCAATGCGCTCTTCCGAAACGCCATTTCGGGTAGCTTTCAAGATCATCGCGTGTTCTTGAATCGCAGCCATTCGGTTGACACGCTTGTTGTATGTGTAGGTCTCATCGTCGTTCGCTATCAAACAGCGGGCATGAGTTTCGCCAATCTGCTTCAAAACTTCGAGTCGGACGTGTCCGTCCAGCAGCAAATAGGCATCCGACTTTCCGTTCTGCGGAAAAATGACCAGCGGCTCGATAATTCCGATTTCGCGCACAGAGGAAAGAACCTGCTGGTATTTGTGGCTCGATTTCATCTGAAACTTCAGATGTTTGAGCGGCAGGATCGCCGTGATCGGGACCATCATCCCTTGTGGATCAAATGCTAGGGAAACTTGTTTTGACACTGTTTTAGACCTTTTCGCCAATTTGTATTTTTTCGGCCAGATATGCTGGCAGGCTGTCCAGTTCTTCGGCGCGCAAAAGCGTCAAGAAATTGTCATCAAGGAAGAGCTTCTTAAGAGCTGAAACGATGAAGAGCAATCGGTGCTCCGTCAGCTGCGACTTTTTTACCAACAGTTTTTGGCGGTCCACTTCTTGTCGGTAAACGCGAACCAGTGCATCGGCTGACTGCAAACGATCATTTCTCCGTCGAACGCCCGGTGTAGAGCGCTTACCGTTGGATTTGCGTAGCTCGATTATGCGGCGAACAGTAAGAAGCCTGCGGCCGCGCAGGGTCTTGTCTTCGTAGGCTTGGCACAGCGCCTGTTGAATGCCGTCCTCATCTGCAGTAGAGATCTGCATTGCAACTGACAAAGGTATGCGACCTTTTTCGACGGCGGACAGTAAGCGCTCTTCCCCATTTTTCAGTAGGTGAGTAATTCCAACTACGTAGGTCTTATGAACATCGATTTTCCTGGCGATGTCGTTTGTACTATAGCCTCGCAT
>Ga0187868_1001220_pt1 | contig 18632 bp, 21 predicted proteins | sample June2016WEW_13_4_FD_133014 | JGI IMG/M metagenome (GOLD analysis project Ga0187868, IMG submission 133014) | Peatland microbial communities from SPRUCE experiment site at the Marcell Experimental Forest, Minnesota, USA - June2016WEW_13_40 | ecosystem: Environmental > Terrestrial > Soil >... | reverse complement strand
TTTGCCATGGTGCTCTTCATCATCGCAATCCAGGTTATCGCGCTTCTATTGGCTAACCCGTTTCAAGCATCGGACATCAAAGCGTTCAACAATCCACAATCCGTGTTCAATCCGCTCTATTATGTTGTACTTATTTTGGTTTTCACAGCATTTTTGCTCCTCATCATCAGGCTCGGCAAACGGTGGGTGATACAAGTTATCATTGGCCTCGTAATCATCTCAACACTCTACTTCGTTTATTCGTCAGTCCTACTCAATCTTGACAGTGGGTGGCTCATCGCGATCGCGGCAACAGCCGTGACCGCTTTTTTCCTGTTCTATTATCCAGAATGGTACGTGATCGATCTCGTTGGAATCCTGATAGGTGCTGGCGCGGCTGCAATATTTGGGATCTCTTTCGCTGTCCTGCCTGCGCTGGTACTCCTGATAGCACTCGCCATCTACGACTTTATCTCCGTATACGAGACTAAACATATGGTTAGCCTCGCCGAGGGTGTCGTCGATTTAAACCTGCCGGTACTGTTTGTTCTCCCCCGTAATAGAGGGTATTCTCACGTGAAATGGTCACAGGAAGCTTCTGAAGCGACCGGCGAAGAAAAACTAGAGAAGCGCGAAGCGTTTTTTATGGGACTGGGCGATGCTGTAATCCCGACCGTTTTGGTGATATCTGCAAATACCTTCTTGAGTGCCCCGACGTTTGGGCTCATTAATGTTCCTGCCTTAGGCGCGGCTATTGGCACACTCGCGGGTTATGTGGGACTGATGTTGCTTGTCCTTAAGGGAAAGCCGCAAGCGGGCTTGCCGTTCTTGAACTCAGGCGCGATCGTCGGATTGCTGATAGCAAGCTATCTCGTGGGAGTCAAGCCATTCTAACGTTCACGCAGTTTCGTCGACCTGCGTCGTCAAGGGAGCGTGGTGTGCACGACTTGCTAAATCAATTGAAGCTTTAAGCACCGCTGCAATTCCTTCACCGGATATTGTTGAGATCCCGAAAGCTTCGTTCACTGGTTCTGCCGGCCCGAGATCCATTTTATTTACTGCGACTATGACGGGAAGGCCTACTTGAGATTTCAGCTCGCGCAGAAGGTTTAGTTGATCAGACACTTCGTATCCAGAGGTGCCCGAAGGATCAACGATGAACAATACCGCGTCCCCGAGGTTTTTGAGAGCTGAAATCGCCTGAAGTTCTATGGCGTTTCTTTTTGAAACGGGGCGGTCGAGCAATCCGGGCAAATCGACAATCTGATAACGTCGATCGCAGTACTGGATGTGTCCGACGATGATGCCCTTCGTGGTGAATGGGTAAAGTGCGATCTTGGGTTTGGCGCTAGTTACAAAAGCGACGAAACTCGACTTACCAACGTTTGGATATCCCGCGACTAGTATGGTTGGCTCATCTTCTAGTGCGGGAAGCGCGTTGATCGTGTTTCGGGCGCGATTCAAAAAATCGAGATCTGGCTCTATCTCTTTCATGATAGAAGCAGTTCGTCCAAACGTCTGCTTCCTAACCGCTTTCGCATCTGACGCCCGAGCAATTTTTCCGATTGCGACCCTGGAGAGTTGATGGATTTTTGTCGATGCCCAAGTGACTGAAGCCAGTGATATTCTAAGCCGATCCAGTCCAACGACGATGTCGATTGTCTCCGCGTAGAACGCGCCGATCTCATCGAAATTCGGAAATCGTCTCACGACTGCTCTAAGATTGTCCGCAAGGATGTTTGACGCTGTCAAGATCATCGTCTTTTCTGCCGTCCGTCCTGGCGATTTTCCTGCTCTTGCCCTGACACTCTTTCGGAATGCTTTGCCCAGTAGTTCCTCTGCAGTGGGGACAGTCGGGATGTTGAACATTTCGTACTCCTAGACATCGCGAGCTAATAAACCTTATATCTCATAATTAATCATACTAATTACAGATGGAACTCACGTCCGTGCAAAAAGAGATCTTAAGCGCTCTCGTCAGCTTATATCGTCGCAAGCCGCGCTCAATTAGGGGAGAAGAGATAGCGGAGATGCTTGGCCGGAATCCAGGCACGATACGAAATCAAATGCAATCGCTAAAAGCCCTTCAGCTTGTGGAAGGTGTTCCTGGACCTAAAGGAGGGTACAAGGCCACGAGCGCCGCATACCGGGAACTGGAACTGGACACGATGACGGAAGAAGCTCACGTCGTTTTGATTAAGAATGGCGCTGAAGTAAGCGATGTCCTGATAGAGGAAATCGACTTTATGACAGTTGCACATCCAGACGTGTGCAGCGCAGCGATCAAGGTAATTGGAAACATTCGCGAGTTCGCCATTGGCGACACTCTTAAGCTCGGTCCGACTCCCGTTAATAACCTAACTATAAAAGGCACGGTTTGCGGCAGAAACGACGCGGAGAACAAACTCATCGTTTTGGTCTCTGAGATGATATCTCTTCCGAAAGCCCCGGTGAGTGAGTATGCTTCGAACGATTTAGTCACGATCGACGTCGACGCGCCGCTTCAAGAAGTTGCCAGGACCCTAATCGACCACAATATTGTAGGGGCTCCCGTAAGACAGGGCGAAAAACTCGTGGGAGTAGTCACGCTGAAGGATCTAGGAAAAGCCGTTGCATTAGGAAACCGCGGCTGCGCGGGGGATATTATGAGCCGAAACTTACTGTCAGTTGAAGACGATAAGCCCGTTTATGAGGCCATACGTCTCCTCCAGGAACATCACGTCGGCCGACTGCTGGTAACGAACAACGGTTCTCCGACGGGAGTCATCACGCGAGCCGACGTGCTGCGCGAGATCTTCGACTCTGTGATGCTTGCGTGAAGCTCACACATTTCGCGAGCCGCTTCGTTTCGTAATTTCGATCAGAGGGTGACTGCCGCTCTCCAGGATTTGGATATCTGCCAGCGATTTTAGTCCAACGTTCTCGGCCGTTCGTTCCATACCCAAAAAAACGTCTCGATCCATCGTAATCACGTAAGCGTCGACCTCTTTCAGCTTTAAGCGCTTGGCTGCGACTGCCCTGTGATGGCCGTCTACCAGCAAGATCTTGTTGCGCTTCTCAATAACGATTAATGGTTCAGCTAGACCTTTCTCAAGCTCATATCTTCTGCCTTCAAGCTCATCCGCATATATCTTTGACTGCGTTGGGACTAGGTCGACAATCCTCACTCGGCCAAAGTGCTCTTCTACTTGGACTTTGTGAATCGTTCGTAGCGTGCGCATAAGCTTCCACACCTTGTCGGGTGTGGCCCGTTCAATCTGCGATCTAATGACATCGGTGTTTGATATTATACCAATTACATTGCTCTCATCATCAATTACGGGCAGTTTCTTGCTGTCTGATCTAAACAACACCCGCGCGGCATCAAACAAGTCCATGTCACGACGAGCAACGACTAAATCTACTGACATGATATCGGCGACTTTGACCGAAGGATCACACAACAAGATGTCGAGTGATGAGACGTACCCAAGTATCTTGTGGTCTTTGACCACCGGAAACCCGTCGTGTTTTGTGTTTCTTATAAGACTTATGACGTCTTTGACCGTGTCTGAGACTGAAACGGTAACGACCTCGCGCGTCATGTAATCTTCGACTTTGAGAGAACTCATTTTCTACCCATTACTGCGGTGTACAAGTAAATGAACCTAACTGTGGACCGATAACAGGCATCGTCAGCTTCTGCGACAGTCGTTAGATAACGTTAATAAGCTTATGAAGCCCTTTCATCATTATGCCAGCAGGCGCGATCGTTTACGATCCTGCGTACAAAGACCACGAAACGGGGGATCATATCGAATCCAAAAGCCGAATAGAAGCAATTATGGAACGTATACGAGAAGATGAAAGGGCGAGACGTATTCAGATACTTAAACCGTTTAGAGCGGCTCTCGACCAAGTACGAGCTAATCATGACGTCCAATATATCGCGAGCGTGCGCCGACTTGCTGAAGCAGGGGGCGGGTGGCTCGATTTGGATACGTATTGTTCCTCGAGAAGCTATGAAGTATCACTCCTGGCCGTCGGAGGGGTCATTTGTGCTGTTGACGCCGTTATGGCGGACGTGCACAATGTGATGGCGATTGTCAGGCCTCCTGGCCATCATGCAACCTGGAACAAGGCAATGGGGTTTTGCATCTTTAATAATGTTGCTTGCGCCGCGAAGTACGCCATCTCAAGTAAAGATATCGAACGCGTCTTAATAGTCGACTGGGATGTGCATCACGGCAACGGGACGCAAGCATCCTTCTATGGCGATTCGCGCGTGCTGTATATGTCAACGCACCAACGACCTTTTTATCCAGGAACTGGCGATTTTGAGGAAGTAGGATCGGGAGAAGGCGAGGGGTTCACCGTGAATCTGCCACTTCCGCCAGGCGTGAGTGATTACGGCTTCTTCTACGCATACGACGGCCTCTTCATTCCAATAGCACAACAGTTCGAACCTGAACTCACCTTTGTGTCGGCTGGACAGGATATACACTACGCAGACCCAATCGGCGGCATGCTTGCCACCTCGAATGCATTTAGAGGATTGACTGAACGGGTGAAATCTGTAACCCCACAGGGGCGGGTCATCGCCTGCCTAGAAGGAGGATATGATCTCCAAGCCCTAGCTGATTCTACGCTCACAATATGCGGATCGTTATTCGATTTCCCGACCCAAGTGGAAGAAGACGACGTCAATAGCGCGATATCGACGCCCATCAACGATCGGGTTGAGAGGGCGATCAAGGTGCAATCAAAATACTGGGAACTGTGATTCTAATCGCAATTGCTGAGCGTCTTGTCAAAGTAGCGCGCTAGAAAAAGTCGCATGCTGTCGTTGTATAGAAGCTCTTCGTCTTTGAGGATCTGAAACTCCTTTTCCATCGCGCTTAAGATTGCTTTGCTCGAGCGCACGTTCTTGAACTCGGCTTCTACGTATTCGGGGAGTGTCAGATACTTGCGTCGAAGCTCAACGACGTAGCGGCCCTCGTCTATGTATGGTCCTGACAACACGAGAGGGTTGTTGACGTATTTCTTCTTGAACTTGTTGGCGTGCCGCTTTGAGTCGACAGGCGGGCCCTCGTGTCTTTTCACTGCAGGGAGTTGCGAAACTAGCATTTCAAAGAGCAAAACAGCTTCTCCTTGATCATAATAAATGTCGCCTCGCAGCGTCGAAAAGCCTTGCCGCTGCAGCGCGATTAGCATTCCCTTGTGAGCTCGCTCGAGCTGCGGGTAAGCGATATCGTCTACGAGATCTGGCAAGTCAAACTTCACGCCAAATACGGTCGTCTTTCGTTTCTTGACAATGGCGCGGAACGCGTTTACGTCGAGGGGCGAGACCTGCCGGGGGAAAAAACACTCAATACAGGGGCTTTCCAGGAAGCTCCTTGCAGAATCAAGGAAAATAGAAAAACTGTCTAGCGAGACCGCAGCGGCTACGTTTCGATTTGTGTCTACTGGGTCGATGACCGCCAAAGGGCTGACGAAACTGTTGCGAGCGTTTGCGCCAGTTAAGCTGATGCGGGTCCCCACTTTCCAATCCTGAACACTTTCCAACACGTTTACAAAGGAGCCAAATTTGATGACGAGGAGCTCACAGAGGTATCCGGAGAATCCTTTGGTTCGTAACTCTGCGCCGTAAATACCCGCCCCCTTTAAGAACTGTTTTAGCAGCCTGACCTCATCATGTCTCGCGTCGAGGTGCTCGGCTACGAATTGCTGATGAAACGGGGTCCTATCGACCGCTGAGAACATTTGGCGCGTATTTTTGATTCGGTAGTGTGGGACGACATCAATAGCGAAACCGCCGAAACGAGCTTTTACATAAGGATGCTCGGCAAAGCCTATGACATAGCCTTCGACCGCAATTTCTTTTCCTATTTCCAATCCGTAGCGTTCCAGGTCTTCGCGCGAAGTGCTGGTGTCAAATCCGATGAATATGTCGATATCTTGATCGCCCGAAATCCAGGTATCTCGCGCAGCAGAGCCAATTACTGCCACAGTCGCTCTCAGATTTCTGCTTGCGAGCGCGCTTTGTGCTGCTGCAATCACCTGCTGGGTAACTCCGTGCAGACGCTCACGTTCGCCTCGTGAGGGTCGTATTTTTTTTAGCACGTTTATTTGCACTCGCGTTAACTCGTTTTTCATAGTTTGAACTCTTCGAGCGTATCATATGCGGGGCCGGCAGGAGTCAAGGTGCTTTGTTTTAGTAGAAAAGAGGAAACGTTGAGCCGACCAACGAAGAGCGATGAGAGAGGGGCCATAACGTTAGCCAAGTCCTTCATTTCTGAAGGAATTGCCCGTTTGACTCTACCGAGGGTGATGTGCGGATCGAATTCTTTCTCGGACGTGTCTGCTCCTTTCAGTGATTCAACGATAAGCTTGTGTAATCTTTTTAGATCTGTAGAATCGCTCAGCCCAACATGTATTACTCTCATTTTTCTTATGTTCGGAAAGGCGCCGATACCGTTAAGCGTTACACAAAACGGGTGAAATGAAACCGACCTCAATGCGTCGCGGATAGCTGAGAGTTCAGGAGGCGCGATATTGCCGAGGAAGCTTAAGGTTATATGCATCGCGAGTGGGTCGACTACTTTCACTGATGAGAACTGGCGCATTTTTAGGCTCTCACGCTGAATCGTGAGAAGTCTTTGTCGCGTCTCGTTATCGGGGTCAATCGCAATAAATGCTCTAATGCTCTGCATGCGCATCATAAATGATTTAATCTTTGACTTTTATAATAATTCACTCAAGAGAGAAAAAATGAACGCCTCACCTATTAAGAACCCCACGACTGCCGCCAAGTTCATCGTGCTAAAGCCCGCCGGCTATCCGATGAAGAGCGAATTTGAATACCCAGAGGTAAGTGAACCCAGAGTATTCGATCATTACGCTAAAGAGCAATGGTTTGGCGCTTCGGTAAAGAAGGGCGACTATTTGTTCGATCGTCGGATGTATCCGGATTTTGCGTTTGAAATTATCAACGTCGAACCTAAGCACGCGACGATCGGAAAATCAACCGTAGTTGTCGTAGAAGATACAGAGAACAGCATCCCCCAGGTGGCTGCAGGCATCTTGTTTGACGATATCGTCGGACAACACGGGGCAAAAAAGAAATGCAAGCTTATCGAAAAGTACTTGAAAGACCCTGAAAGCTTTGGCAGGTGGGCCCCTAAGAACATTTTGTTCTTTGGGCCGTCTGGAACTGGAAAAACAATGATGGCGAAGGCGTTATCTGGTCTCACAGATGCGCCGATGCTTACCGTTAAGTCAACTCAGCTCATAGGCGAGCACGTGGGTGAGGGGGCCGCGAGGATACATCTCCTTTATGCGCGAGCTAAAGACCTCGCACCGTGTATCTTATTTTTCGACGAGCTTGACGCAATAGCGCTAGACCGAAGTTACCAAGAACTCCGCGGCGACGTCCTAGAAATAGTGAATGCCCTTCTGACAGAGATGGACGGAATTGAGGATAGGTCAGGGATCTGTACCATAGGAGCTACTAACCGGTACAGTGCGCTTGACGGTTCTGTAAGAAGTAGATTTGAAGAAGAGATTGAATTCACCCTCCCTAACACAGATGAGCGACTGCAGATTCTCGTTAACTTCGCGAAGACGTTCCCAATCACACTGCACGCAACGGTTGATCTTGCAAGAATAGCAGGCAAGACACAGGGCTTTTCAGGCAGGGATCTAGTCGAGAAGGTTTTGAAGATTGCGCTGCACCAAGCGATAATTGATGAAACTGTAGTAAGGCCGAACCATTTCGACTACGCTCTAAGTAAGATTCGAGTAGAGTCTCCTCCGAGCATACTATTTGGCTGACATTGACAAAGTACATTACGTATATTTTGGTTGAAGTTGGTGTTCTGTGCAACTGAACCTTGATAATTTCGATAAGTCCATAGTAGTGCCGTTCTCGACTATTGATTGGCCTGGAAAAGCCTCAATGGTAGTATTTCTTCGTGGCTGCAATTTCAAATGTTGTTACTGCCAAAACTACAAGATTTGGGGCGCTGTGCTGCCAATTAATGTAGACGGGTTGCTACGTGAAATTCAGCGAAATAAAGACTATATAAGCGCACTAGTCTTTTCTGGCGGCGAACCGACGCTGCGTCCGAACTTACTTCAGTTGCTAGCTGAAGAGGCAAAAAAAGAAGGTCTTTTGATAGGAATCGAGACAAATGGTACATTTCCAGAGGTCTTGGATACGCTGATCGACGCTCAGTTGCTCGACGGACTCTTTATCGATCTTAAAGCGCCTCCCTCCGATCCAGAAAAATATGCGCGAATCATCGGTATAGGAAAGGCGAACGCATATGTCGAGAAAATTAGGCGGGCAATTAGCATAGGCTGCGCAGCCTTAGCTGCACACAAAATTCTGGATTTTGAAGTGAGAACCACGCTTTTCAAAGGGTTGCTTAGTCAAAACGAAATCACTGAGATGGTCAACTCGTTTGGGGTCCGTTACGCACTTCAGCAGGGCAGAGCTGAAATGTGCTTTCGAAGAGATCTGACCACCTTAACACGCGACGAGATCGTTGAACTAGCAGTTGAATGTCGGCGCCCGCTTAGAATTCGAACGCGCGAGAAAGGCGACGAGGACATATGTTGAGCTACCGCTCGCTCCTCGAGAGGGCGATTTGTTAATCATCGGGTTTGTAGGATTTCCTGGGTCGGGCAAATCCGAAGCAACATCTGTAGCACAGGCCCATGGGTTTATCGTGGTCGCTATGGGTGATGCGGTACGATCCTACATGCGCGAGCGCGGAATCGAGTTAAGTGAACAAAACGTCGGCGCAATCGCAAACGAACTGCGTGCTCGATATGGGATGGACGCAATAGCCCAAATGTGCATTCCCGCAGTCCGCGCGCTCTCATCTCAAAAGGTCGTGATAGATGGTCTTAGAGGAGTCGCAGAGGCGGATGCGTACAGAAAAGAATTCAACACGAATTTTAAACTCATCGCCGTAGCTGCAAGCCCAGAGGTTAGATTTGAGAGGGTTAAGAGCAGAAGCCGCCCCGATGACACGTTCGAATTTCCAGGCTTTGAAGAAAAAGATCAACGTGAGTTAGCTTGGGGCCTCGAAGAAGCATTGAGCGCGGCTGACTGTCGCATATCGAATGAGGGGAGCCTTGAACAGTTCCAGTCTTCTGTGGCTGACGTGATTGAACGACTCTCTTCGGTTATCCCGGCGTCTGGTATCGAGATAAGCGTGCAAACGCCAATCCACGAAACAGAAGCCCAAGATAAAGTCGAATGCGCCATCCGGAACATATTTCCAGACGCAGCATTGGAGCGCTCCAACAACTTGATAAGGGGAACCAGTCACACGCTTGAGACGTTTGCCCGCCTTCTGCGAGTGCAGCGAATTCGATCCGCGGCATACGTGGAGCTTATGAAACGGGTGAAATCCGACTCTTTTGAGTTCACGTTAAACAAGCAAGCGGCGCTGGTCGGAAAGGTAAACTTTTGGCAGGATCCGCTTGGCCCGATCTTCGTCCACGTCGTAGCGCCTTCGCCTGACAAGGTCATAGAAGAGATCACCGACGAGCGCAACAAATGAAGATCTATTTTTCGTCTGCCCAAGTTGATCTTGAGCAGCTCGAGGTTCTTAAGGATGTCGGCTTCCAAGGCTGGGAAGTAATCGCCGAGGGGCCGCAGAAGTTGGATGACGAGACGATCTCTCTGATTGAGTATCTCAGGTTCTCGTATGACCTTGAGATTAGCGTTCACGCTCCATTTTCTGACTTGAACATAGCGAGCCTCAATAAGCCTATTTGGGGTGAAACTCTTAGGCAGATCAAGGAGGCGATAGAGGCTGTGGCAAACTATGCACGCGTTTTTGTGATCCACCCCGGTTATGTATCGCCTCTTGCGGCGTTCTGCCCGGATAGGGCGTTGCGCAAGAATAATGAGGCACTGTCCCAGCTCACGCAGTGTGCGAGAGAGCATGACGTCACTGCGACCGTCGAAAACATGGTCAATGTGGAATTTCTGCTCGGTCGGTTTCCTGGTGAAATCGCAGACATGCGTGTCGATGGCCTAGGCTTCACCCTTGACGTTGGCCACGCAAACACGACTGACGCAATAGATTCCTTCTTGCGAATGCCTGTGGACCACGTTCATCTGCACGACAATAACGGTCAAACCGATGAGCACTTAGCCCTCGGTTTAGGGAACATCAACTGGAGCCGCGTAATGCGTGGACTGAGGCTTTACAAGGGTGTTTTCGTTTTGGAATTGAGGACACTCGAAGAAGGTGTTAGAAGCTTGAAGTATTTACAGCGGATTACCGTTTGAGGTATTCGCCAATTGCATCAATCGTCTCTCAGTCGAGTTGATCTCTGTAGGGCACCTCTATTTCAAGCAGATCCTCCGCAACACATGTGTTGCGGAAGATGAGTTGCGCCTCGTCCAACAAAGGCGCCGCATTTGAGTACCGGGAGCTTATGTGAGTTAAAATTAGCTTAACCACATCCGCTTTGCACGCTATTTGAGCTGCTTCGGATGCCGTCGAATGGCCGACCGCATTTGCGTATGCGTCTAGGTCTCCAGCTAGCGTTGCTTCGTGAATAAGTAAGTCGGCGTTTTCTGCAGCTTGCACAACCTTATCAGAAGGACGTGTATCTCCTGTGTAGACGATTTTCCTGCCTGGACGCTTTGGTCCGATCACGTGTTCTGGCATTACGAGATGATCTCCGATAGGCACTGATTCGCCGTTTTGGAGAGTCTTATAGAGTGGTCCAGGCTTCAATCCAAGCTCTTCTGCTTTTCTTCTGTCAAACTTGCCAGGCCGTTCGTGTTCCTCAAAAACGTAACCGCATGCGCCTATCCCGTGATCAACAGCGAAGGCGCGCACAGAGAATGAGCCTAATTCTATCATATCTCCTGGCGAGACTTCTACAAAATCTACCTGAAACTGGGGATTAATAAGTGCAAGCAAGTATGGAATACCCGCCCACCGGGGCCCATATACATTTAGCTTGTCGCTCCGGCCCAGAAAGGACATAGTGTGAATCAATCCTGGTAAACCGAGGAAATGATCAGCGTGCCAGTGACTTATAAATACAGAGGACAGGTGGATTCCGGTACGGCAACGCATCATCTGGCGCTGCGTCCCTTCGCCACAGTCAAAGAGGATGGTTTCGCCATCGCGCTTTATCAGTATAGAAGGAAGATTTCTAGCGACCGTTGGCATTGAGCCGCTCGTACCGAGAAAGAGTACCTTAAGCATAGCGCGGTAGTTAACAGTTATTCTGTAATCCAGGATTCGCTCTAGTCAAAGAAATTTGCGTCTTTGAGTTTATAGGTCGGTCGACGTGATGATGTGAGTTTTTTTTAGGCCACATTCGCTACGACATTACTCTTCTAACATATCTTCTGACCAAGGGTTCGGGCACGGTTACGTTTCCTTGCATTCCGTTAATAGCAATCCACGTATTGATTGCCGTGCAGACCTGCAGTGCTTGGCTCTTGTTTTTGACGTTTGAAATGATTATCCTAGCGACGCTTGTCAGATTTGTAATGGTAAGGTCGTGCGATACTTCAATCATCCGCAACTGCGATGCGACCTGGTCCGGTAAATCATCTCCGGAATCACTCTCTTTTATGTTTGGCGACATTGCTTGGCTCCGAGTTCAACAATAAAATGCAGGCAATACTTTAAGCTTTCCGAAGAAAGGCTTCGATGCTAAAAATAGCTGTGGCGCCTGATATTCTCCTCTGCGGCTCCACCTGTGGAGGACAAGCAGTTTATATCGAAACGCTGACCTTTCATCATGGATGACACACAACCTGAGGAGCAGCTGACCCCTGAGGAGCGGAAGAAAGAGAATGGAAAGAAAGAGAAAAAAACAAACAGAAATACTACCAAAGGAGTCAGAAATCTACGAAATGGACAGTAAATAACGACCGAAACTCCAGGCCTCAGGGGTTCTTGCTCGTATTCTGCCAAGAATAATGTATCGCGCAGTTCGTCAGATATTGCAGAGGAACCCTCTTTTCACTTGAATAACAGCTCGTGTAACTCGCGTCGAATTGCCTTTGCGTAATCAATTCAGCTTTGTCTTGGCCATTTAGGTCAAAAAGATAAATCAGAGAGCCGATTCAGCGAGCGTCCTGCGTTTTGTGTCTGCGCTGTTTCGCAGTTCGTAGATTTCAGTGCCTACCCGCCGACTGCAGCGTGGTATTGGTGAAGAGGACGCGCTCGGAGAGATCAAATATTAGATTTGATTGAGATGTATCCCCCCCTCCAAGGTCTTGAGTGCAATCTATTAGTGTATTTCATCCCAACCAAGAGGAGGTCAAGAGGATTCGCGCAGCTCCGTACGACTTTTTTGTACTCAACTTCCTATTCGGAAAGAGCACTTTTTTGGCACATGACGCTAGAGATTAATGGCGTGAGAGAGCTCGACTACGTCCATGAGGTCGGCAAGAACCCCTTGTTGGCTTACACCATGCTGCACACTATTGACAAGTTCCAACATGCGCCGTGTGTCCCTCCACAGATACTAGCGAAGTTGGAAGGCGCAGCACCAAGACGCGAGGAGGCACATTACGCACTGACGCCATCACGATTTTACAGGATTCTCTTTCAAATTCACAAAGATTGCGAAAAAAGAAGACTCGAACTGCATCTCCCTTATTATTGGTACAAGACCGGGCCGGTCGTATATGGGCGCGGCGCCCCTCGAATCTTTAATGTGACGCGCGTAAGAAAAACTCAGCAAGTTATAGCTTCGTTTGACGAATGGAAGGATACCATACTGATATTCGACGGTTACGAGTCGTCATTCAGCGACTCCATTCTGCTTACTTTAAACGTTGATATCCTGGCTCGATACACGAAACTTGACGTTATTTATGAATACTCGCCAAGCCAAATGCACAAGGGTCTAGTCACGATACGTAATCAACTGCAGAACGTGGCAAGAAAGGAGGCCCCAGATGAAAGAGATCTAGAGAGTCTCTATAAGTTGCTGGCTCGTGTCGTCGGCGAGGACTTTGAGGATAGATACAACGAATTATATGCTTCCTTTGGGCGTGCGATCGATATGATTCAAACAGAACTGGCGTCCAGGCCTAACACAGGATACGTTCGTCGTATCGTTGAAGATGTGTGGAACGTTTTTACATTAGGTCTAAGAGCCAAAGAGAACGCAAACATAGATCAGAAAGAGGTAAAAAAATGGAAAAATAAGTACAGGCAAGCGCTGTCAGCTTTTGAACTGCAACTTTCTAGTGCCTGATACTCCTCATGCGGATTCTCCTTTTTTTGCCAGAGGGGATCCATCCAGCGCCTGCTTGCAGCTACGCGCCACGAAAGTGCAGCAGATTCTCTGTGTCGCATCGTAAGCGACCACTTCTCTTGGGATTTGGATGAGACGATGTTCGCAAGCCCACAGTTTTGGGAGCCCAAGAACGTGCTGAAAGCGCTTTTCAGGCATTCTAGCAGGCCCTCCGGTTCTAAACGGTGCAAAATGGACGTCATCTTTTTATACTTGAAAAATGTCAGTTTACTGGGTGCACCCATGAACGGTAAAGAAGAAAAGAAAGAGGAATACTATAAAGGTAAAGAAGTTAAGGGCAAGACGGAAAAGAAGAAGGAGTACTATAAAGGCGAAGAAGTGAAAGGCGAGAAGTAACTTTGGACTTGTTAAGATACCCTGTGGCTTGACTTGTTCGTTTCGCTTGACTGATCAGTTTCGTTCAAACGTCAGGAAACGAGGTATGCTTGGCTGGTAGTTAACTGGGTCAAAAAACTCCAGTTCACTGGGCTCTATTGGGACGCAGATTCTTGATATCATCCCGTGCAGAGTATAGGGAAGTCGTATTAGTTTGATGTTCCCGGCAGTGACCCATTCGTCAATTGGGAACCTTTCTGCATACGCGTTTGCTAATGAACTTCGTTCTGCCCGCGTTAAGTATGTAGTGTCACGGTCTAGCACGTGGATGTGAAAGCCGCGCCCCGAATAGACAATACGCAGTTTGGAATACGTTTGTTTAAGCTCGCGATACATCAAAATTGTTTGCTTTCTCAAGATCCTGAACTCTATTAAACACAGCATGCGGCCCTGATGCGCCTTCATCTTCTGATCTAGATCGCCGTGGACTGGACAGTATACGTTTTCGGGGTCCAAATCAAAAACAAGTTCTTGTCCGACGTAATGCTTGCAAGGAAGACACTTGTCGGCATTGTAGCAGTCTGGGCAGCCTTTACATATGTCCAGATCTTCATAGTGATTCGTGTCATAGTAGACCCCCTCGGGAAGATATTTCAAGAGGTACTCTCGCATACCTCGAAGGTTGCAGTAATCATCAATCACCACTACGTCGTCTCTAATGTCCTCAAATTGTTTGAGGTAGATTTGAGTATACTTGCCAACCAAGAATGAGATTACCGTGTTGTTTCGGAAAGGCTGCCAATGACGTAGCGCTTTCGCATCGAACTCGTTGCAGTAAAATTGGGCTCTTTCGACCAGTGAGGAGTATCGCATGCCTCTTGGCAATTTGTACTTGTGCTTCTTCACGTGGTTAGCTCCGTCTAACGCAATACATTCATACTGCCACGCTAGGCCTTAGTGGGCCACATCAGAAAAAAAAGTTGCGCAGTGCCTCTACGACTTTGCAAATAGAATGAGCGGCACGCTTACTGGAGTTTGAGAGGCCCCCCTTCTTTGAGCGATTTCATTATGATATCTATCTGAATTATCTCAAGGGGGAGATTTGCTATCTGGGTGTTGATCACACTTTTAAGCTGAGAGTAGTCGTGAGCCGCAACAGTGAACCGCAAATTGTGGTCGCCGCTGACGTGGTCTATTTGAAAAATGTTCTCGAATTCTGCTAGTTTTTTCGACAAAGAGTCGAGCTCTTCCAAGTGGGCCTTTGCAAAGAGGCGGGCGCAACAATGCAATCCTACTTTTCCTCGGTCAACAATTGCTGAATATCCCTTTATTACGCCTTCATCTTCCATTATAGATATCCTGTCGCGTACTGTTGATTCTGACCTGTTTATCGCTTTGGCGATGTCTTTGTATGTCATCCTTCCATCTTGCTGCAAGAGATACAGTATTTTTTTATTCATTTCGTCTATGCGCATTAAGGACACCTCTGCGAAGAACACAGTGAACTCTCGAAGTTTTCGATAAATACCTATGTAGTGAAATTTTTTTGTTACGCTATCCTAGATGAAAAAAACGCGATAGAAAATTGCCGCGCCGAGACGTGCGCGTCGCACATTCTTTGCCGGGTCGGTCAAGCGAGAAAATTAGGTGGCCTTCACTAGGAGAATTTGAAGGAGACTAATGCCAAAAAACGTATGTAGTGACAGAGCGTAATATGGCAAGCATGTCTGAGTCGAGCGCTTCGAAAGCAGAGGCCCTTCACGACGAAGTTGTTAAAAAAGCGGGCGAGACCATATTCAAAAAATACAAAGTTGTCATGAATGTAAATGGTAAAAACGTAGCTAGCATCGACGACGTGTACCCCGATCTCCTCGCCTACGACGTTTATAGCGTCAAACCATTCCTAGCAAGCGATACACCCACTCTAATTTCGGAAGTAGAGGTCGAGGCGGAGATAACGGATGAGCTCGTTGCGAAATGGCTTCAGCTGAAGAGCTTGGACGTTGACCGAATCGTTTTGATCTTGCCGGAAAAAACGAGACACAAAACAGAAGATGCGCGTAAGAAACTTGGCCCAAAATTTGAACTTCACTTTTTTGACAAGGATTTACGTATTAGTTAGTGATCGGTGGAACCGATTCGAAGGCGCTCTCGTCGGGGCCTACTTTGGGCTCAATTCTTTCTCATTTGGTTGTCTTTCATTGAGATTGCTATAAATATGTGAGCGCAGTATTGTCATCGTGTGGGGTCGCATAAAGCATTATGTTGATGGGTAAAGTGCGCTATCGCTGTGACAAAGGTTCTACAACTATAGTAATACCTGCAAAATGCATAGAGACGTTTTGCATAGGGCGCGCATTTCCACTAAACAAATCATCCGGGAGCGTTTCTACCAGCATCAAAGAAGAAACGATAAAGCTGGTCGAAACTACAGGAGCAGAACAAGCAACCCGTGGAGGCGTTGTCGGAACTTATACGAGGGATGAAGACAATATAGAAGTCTTTTTGCCCATTCGTGTGTGCGAGTCGGTTTTTAAGACCGAACGTTACGAGGGAGAGCTAAGAATCGAGGTCGTCGACGATGCGGTTCTCGTTAGCCAGATATGAGCGTCAACTAGTGAACTCGTACGCATATACTTGGGTTCTAGCTACTTCTGCTAACGAAATTGAAAAACTGCGCGGTATATTGATTTGAAATACCGTCGTCTTTTTTGGAGCGAACCCTCCTTGGGTATTGCCAACAAAAACACCTAGAACATCTCCATCTTTTCCATAGAGTGCGACCGCTACAACCGAGGAGTTGACGTTCACGGTTCCCCCGTTATAAACCTCTCCGCTGACGCCGCTAATTGTCTTGTTAAGGACGTACGTTTTGTAGTCCGCGATCGCCAGCGGATACGGGTTTTCGTTAGAGAGCTTATAGTCGGGCGGCAATATCCTGTAGAGTAAATTGTATTTTTTGGCTTGTTGCGCGCTAGTTTGAGTTTTTGAATTATTCGAGGTGCTATTTCGCCCAGAGGTTCCTGTTTTCAAGTTTGCTAATGCAACTTGTGTTTGATTGAGGGTGGTGGAGCTAGCACCGCCAGACGACACTGGCAACATTTTGATCATAAACGGTGCGGTCCCCCCGGGGAGAACGGTTGAATTTAGTCCTGTTTCCGGACTTGCGTAGCCTCGCTCGTACGTTGTGTTGTTCGCGTATCCTTCAGCTTGAAGGCTTATGTCCACGAGGTTCTGTGTTCCTACGTTTTTGATGATACCTGTGAGATACGACGTGCCGTTGTAAGTGTAATAATAGGTATGCGTGACGTTGACCGGATTGATTGTCGGCGCGCTCCCGTTGTTTGGCTGTTCAGTCACGCAGCCAGCTAAGCTCGCGGTCAGGGTTAATGCGACGAGCACTAGCAATGCGCAAGCGCGCACCTGTATTCGGGGCGCAATTGTTGTCTTGTTCATCTTCGTTGGATAGAGCCAGCTAGTCTACGATCTTGCTGATGGACAACTCTAGAATATCTTCCGCTCCGTGCTGCTTCAGCTTGGGAATCAGCTCATTGATTTGCTCTTTGGATACTACTGATTCTACCGCGTAGTAGTCCGTATTATATAACTTCGCGACGCTGGGGGCTTTCATTGTAGGCAAGATTGCTATAATCTCTTCAAGCTTCTTTTCAGGCACGTTCATCTTGACTAGGGCCCTGTTTTGGGCGTCTATGGCGCCCAATATAAGCGTTTTAATGTCGTCTATTGAGCGTCGCTTAGCTACGTAGCTTCCCTCGTTGGCAATCAGCACGGTCGACGACTCAAGAATGACGTCGATCTCCTTGAGGCCGCCTCTTTTGAGGGTCTCCCCGGTTTCGGTTAGCTCGACTATGCCGTCCATGATATCTGGGACCTTAGCTTCTGTGGCGCCGTATGACAAAAATATGTCAACGGGGACCCCTATCTGCTCAAAATACTGCTTTGCTAGATTCGGATATTCTGTCGAAATCCTGCTGCTTGGCTTTAAATCAAGAGGCGATTTTATTGCTGATCGTTCGTGGACTGCGAGTACTATCTTGACCTTATCCGATCCGGTCTTGCTGTAGGGCAGCTCAGCGATGATTCGGACCTCACTTCCGGTCTCGCGCACCCAATCGAGTCCCGTTATGCCAAGGTCAAAGTACCCGGCTGCAACGTATTGGGGGATTTCTTGAGGTCTCAGTACTTTTACAGTACTGATTCTGAAATCTTTGATTGTTGGGCTATAATCCCTCGGGCTTCTTCGAATGACTTCTAAATCTGCTAGCTTCAAGAACTTGATTGTTTGCTCTTCCAAGCTCCCCTTAGGTATTACAAACCTGATTTTATCGCTCATTTGAACCAAATATGAATCGTTGGTATTTAATAACCATTGGATAGGTTTTGCGACTCATGCTGATGTGGGTTGATTTTAAAGCTTCCAAGATGACCACGTCCAAGAAGCTGTGAGGATCTGGAAGTTCTTGCGCTTCGAGTAACGTCGTATTTTTCAGATAGTTCGACGAGATGACCGCCCTGCGTTGTCGTGCTGATTCTCGCATCCATGTGCTTGGTTCTGCGCCGTCGAGAAGATATGTATTTAACCGCAGAACGTGGTGGTAGGTACAGAAACCTGCCTGGCTAGAGTATGGCGTTGCTCAGACGTGAGAAAGCAAAAGAAAAATCAGCCGTCAAATACCACATTTCGGATAACGACTATTACTATCTAGCTTCGCGCTTCTGCCAGAATATAATGGCATTTGTTTTTGCCGCGACCAGATTTAACGAGGACAAATCCGCGTACTTCGAGGACTTTTTCATAGATTTTCTCGACAGACGCGGCATAAGTTATTCGGTCGTTGAAATAGATGAAGCGAACAAACAGCTGTGCATCATCAAGCCGTGGGAAAAACACATTGGAAAATAGAAGCGCCGAGGAAGGGATTTGAACCCCTGCGAGGCGAAAGCCTCACCAGCTCTCATTGAACCTAAGAGGAACGCTCAAGGCTGGCGCCGTAGTCCACTTGGCTACCTCGGCCATC
>Ga0187868_1001218_pt1 | contig 18659 bp, 14 predicted proteins | sample June2016WEW_13_4_FD_133014 | JGI IMG/M metagenome (GOLD analysis project Ga0187868, IMG submission 133014) | Peatland microbial communities from SPRUCE experiment site at the Marcell Experimental Forest, Minnesota, USA - June2016WEW_13_40 | ecosystem: Environmental > Terrestrial > Soil >... | reverse complement strand
TGGTGCTGCCGCTCTCCGATAGGCTGACCCCGGAGATCGCCGTCGCCTCGCCGACCCCGAGCGTCTGCGCCCCCGGCACCGCAATCACCGGCACCCCGTTCGCGGTCACATCGATGCTCTCCGGCGCGGCGCTGTTGCCCAAGCTGTCGAGCGCAGTCAGCGTGATGTTGTCGGTCCCGGTCGTGCCGTCCGTGTCCGTCAGCGTCGCGAGGTCGCTGTTCACCTGGCTCAGCGAGACGCCGCTGATCGTCAGGCTATGATCGGCGCTGTCCCAGGTGCCGCCGCTTGCCGCCAGCACGCCAGTGCTGTCGGTCAGCGTCACCGTGAAGGTTTCGCCCGTGGTGCTGCCGCTCTCCGATAGGCTGACCCCGGAGATCCCCGTCGCCGGCTGATTGACCCCGAGCGTCTGCAGCCCCGGCACCGTAAACACCGGCACCGCGACCGGCGTCGCTGGTTCGAGCGACGCCACCGTAGAGCTGTTGAGCGTCAGATTGGATGGGGGTGGATCGGGACCGAAAGTTAAATCGAGCTTGACAGTGGTGTTGGTATTAAAACTTAGTCCCTCCCAATCGATCAATACATAATCCGAACCGAAGGTCACATCACTGGCGGTGAGGCCTGCCATGTTGGTGCTTGAGTCGATCGTGACGCCTGCAATGTCGGAGTGGCTCTCGTCGACGATCTCGAAACCGTTGAACGTCGCGGAATTAAAGGAACCGGCGAATGCAAAATGCGATGCCGTGATGCTTGTGCTATTAGCCGACAACTGAAAGACATTCGTGGTGCCTGGCTCATCCAACCCATCTATTCCACTCGCCAGAACAGTGAATGTCGGCGAGGTGTAATAGGCCGTTCGGGAGTCTGGATACAAGTAATATTCCTGCAACGTATCTCCCGACCAGTTCGTCGGGTTCACCGTCACATCGATCGTCGCCGTGCCGACGTTGCCGAAGCTATCGCTCGCGTTCAACGTGATGGTATCGGCCTCGGTCGTGCCGTCCGTATCGCTGAGCGTCGTGAGGTCGGCGTTGACCTGAGTCAGCGTGCCGCTGATGGTCAGGTCCTTCCCGCTATCAGTGCTGGTGATCGTGCCGCCGCTTCCGCTCACTGACAGATCGCCATACGTGTCGCTCAGCGTTACCGTGAAGGTCTCGCCCGTGGTGTTACCGCTCTCCGAAACGCTGACACCGGAGATCGCCGTTGCCTCGCCCACGCTGAGCGTCGCCGCGGTCGGCGCCGAAATCGACGGCACCGTCTCTGCCACCGTCAGTGTCTCGGTCTCTTCCGTCGCAGGATTGACGGCCACGTCTGAGAGGTTCGCCGTCACCGCGTAGGAGCCGTTTGAAAGCGCTTGCGCATCGGACGAGCTGACATTGACCGACCAGGTGCCATTCGAGTGCACCATGCCGCTGAAACTTTCGACCACCGTGTTCGAGCCGTTGATGATATCGATCGTTACGGCCTGCCCGTCTACCGCTACACTGCTGTCGGACGCCGTGCCGCTGATGGTGAAGCCGGCTGCCGCCTCGCTGGCGTTTATGACGTCGTTACCGTCGATCGCGCTGATAGCGACCGCCGGCGCCGCCTCGACCGTGAGATAGGTACCGCCGTGGCCGTCGCTCGTGAAGAAGAAGGTGTCGTTCGCGGACAGGCCCGAAATTGTGAATGCAGTCGCCGCACCGTTGAGCGTCAGCGCCGTGCCGTTCCAGGTGCCAGTGGTGACGCTCTCGTTGGTAAGGTGAATAACGTCGCCAATCTCGAGCCCGGTAAGCGTCGCGTGGACATCCGCTGGATCGGCGAGCGCGAGCGTGCCGGTCGCGTCGTCGAAGGTGACGATCTGGCCCGTGGCGACGCTGGATTGGAATTCGAGCACGCCATTATTGCTGATGCTCGCCGCGCCGGTATCGGTGACGGCGGCATCGACGTCCACCGTACCGCCGCTCGCGACAATTCCTTTGCTGCCCGTGCCGGTATTGTCGACGGCGCTGTCGATGTCCAGCGTCCCGCCGTTCGTCGCTTCCAGCGTGCCGGCGTTGGTGATGGTGTTGCCGCCGATGTTGATAGTCAGCGTGTGGCCGCTAGCGTTCGCGTCGATGATGCCGCCGGTCTCATTGTCCAGGCTCAGATCGGTCGTGCCGTCACCGATGGCGCCGGCGCCGGAAATATTGCTTTCATTGTCCAGCGTGCCGCTGCTTGTGCCGGTGATTTCGTCGGTGTTGCCTTGCAACAAAACCGTGCCTGGGCCTTGCAGGGTGACCGTTCCATCGATCATGAGCTGAGTTGTTGATAATTCTATCCCAGTATCAACGTTGATGGTGCCTTGATTCTCGATCGTGCTGGCAACCTCCAAAACGGCCCCATCGCTGAGCTGAATGCTTCCAGCGCTGCCGAGTGAGAGATATGATGTTTCAACGGTTGTCTGCGGGCCGGAAATGGTCAACACGCCGGTGCTGCCGGGCTGCATCGCAACGTTCAGACTACCCGCGGTGACGTTCGCGCCAGTGATGGTGACCGTGCCTTGGCTGCCGGCCAAATGAGCAATATTAAGGAAGGATGCAGTTATGGTCGTGCCATCTTGGGCCGTGAGATCCGCTGTCCCGGCGTAGCCAACTTCTAAACCACCAGATGCGTCGATCACTCCGTCGGTCACCGTGGCACTCGCAGTGCTGCCGGCTCCCTCAGCCAGACCGACATAGGAGTTCGTACCGATGGAAAGGACGTTACCGGTTCCAGTGACGGTCACATCGCCGGAGAGCAAAGTCGTATCGCCGACGGTGATTTGGCCCGCGCCTTCGTTCTCGAATGTTCCTATGCCCGTGTCTGTGATAAGCGAGACCCCGCCAGTCACGCTCCCAGCGTTCACGATCGTGGCGTCGCCCGTACCAGCTCCTCCAGTGGCCTGGGCTTCCAGGGCGATGCCGGTCGCCGCCGTTACGGTCCCGTTATTCGTAATGCAGGCATTACCGCCGTCGAGCGCGAAGGCCGCTATTCCGGTGTCAATGTTTTGGATCGCGGAATCAACGGTGACCGAGGAATCTGTTTGGGTGGTGACGGTGGCGTTGCCAGTTCCAAAGGTGAAGGCGTCGATGCCCCAGCCGCCGGCCGCTGTGATCGATGCGTCGCTGATAACGCAGACGCTGCCAGCCACGTTGCCATTCAGATTTGCGCCATTGTTAGGATAGTATCCTGCGACAATACCGCCGGGCGCGTTTCCATCGCCGTCAAGGTTGGCCCCCGAATTGATGGTGCCAGAGACGGTGACTGTGATGCTGCTCGTTGTTGGTTCTGTTGTAAAGTTGACAGCGGAGATACCGTCGCTGCCGGACGTGATCCTATCGCCCGCCGCCATCGATACCGTGATATTGCCGACACCGTAGCTGTACGCTCCGATGCCGTACTGCTCGGTCGCGGATATGACGGCGTCCGCACCGACGTTCACCGTCACGTCGCCGCCGATGCCATCGCTTTCCTGATTGGCCGTGATGCCGTACTGCTCGCTACTGATGGTGGTGCTTGCCACAGCACCGCTGCCGTAATTGTCGTTCACCGTGACGTTGCCCTGGCCCCAATTGTACGCTTCGATGCCATATCCGGCAGACGCGGTAATGTTCGCATAATTATTGACGATCACGGTGCCCATAACGCTTAGGTCGGCGCTGTGAACGGCGTCTGGAAAATAGCCGGCTATGATCCCTGCAGGGGCGCTGCCGCTGAGGTTGTTGGTCGAGCCCGAGTCAATCGTGCCGTAAGCCGTCACGGTGATCGTGCTGCCGTCCGTGGCAGCAACCTCATTGACCGCGTCGATGCCGGAACTGCCGGACGTGATCACGTCGCCGGTCGAGGTCGAAACCGTGATATTGCCGGTTCCATCACTGAACGCCTGCACGGCGGTCAGATCGAAATGGTTGGTCCGGCCACTCAAAACATGGTTGGTGATCTGGTCTATCGTGGCGACGTGACCCGTCGTCATTACACTGCGCGAAGTTTATTCCGCTCTCCGTGCCTGCTGGTCGCCTCCTCCGCTTGCTGAGCTGCGTGGTCGTCTGGAATTATCAGTGCGTCTGAGCTTCAGGGGTAACGGTGAGATTCTTGGCGAGCCGTTTATTACCTTCGAAACACCAAATGTGTCCGAGGAAGAGCGGCTCGCATACCGTATATCCGTCGCGAGGGCGTTGCAAAATTGCACACCATTACGCTTCGGCAACGGATTGGGAGGCGCCATTGCAGGGCGTCCGATTAACCTAAGATTTGCCGAAGAAAGGCCCAAGCAGAAAATTTAAGAGCGCCAGCTCAGAAACGCCAATGCTGACCAAATACAATTTGCTGAATTTTGTTCATTGGACTGCAGGGAACACAATATAGAATCGATACGACAAGGGAAATTCCATGCGTATTGTTGTCCAGGCAGACCATGGTGACGCTGTCGCAATATGCGCCGACTTGCTCGGCGTCGAGCAGGCCATCATTACGCTAGAAATTGAAAATCAATTGTACAATGCGGTTAGCGAGCTGGAGACGGTGACGCTTACGGTGGATAAAGCGCGCGATTTGGCGGCAGCACTTCTGACTGTGGCGGACGATCTGGAGCTTGTGCGCAGAGCACACCCAGAGTCGGTCAATAAGCCCTCGGATTACGTCTGTGAGCGTCCTCGCATGCCACTTTGGGCAAACCGTCCATGAAAGCCATGTCGAGGTTAGCCCAACCTACCCGGACGTTCAAAGAACTAAGCTAGCCCCGAAGCCAATGCCTACCCGGAGACGAGGCGCCTGTCGCGCCCAATCGTCGTGTCAACTGCCTGATCGCCTTGCCCACCAATCGGAGCGTGCATCGCGGCAGCAGGCTGCCGCCCGCGTCAAAACACAACAATGAGGGCAATGATAAGCAGGACGCCCACCGCAACCGCCAGAATCTCGATGAGATCGTAGTGGGGAGCTTGACCCTTAGGTCGCTGTATTATCTTGGCGGGCATAATCAGTCCCTTAGCCCAGACCATAAACTCGCCATCCCCCTGATCGTTCCTGGTTACCCCACCACAATTCAGGCCGCCGAAGCGCCGCAAACCTTTCCAGTCTGCCGTCATTTTTGATCTAAAGGCAGGCAGCGCTCGTTGGCGACGGCCCACAAGCTGCAAATAGCTGGGGAAAACAATGACCTCGTTACCGGCGAACGCGCATCTTGCCGGCGTTCAGCTAATTTCTCTGACGAACAAATCCCCGCCACGCCTCGGTTATCATCGACTGAAATGAAGGCCGCGACTGGATTCGTGCATACCATCTCTGGGCAGTTCCATCTTGAGGCCAAGGGATATCGCGGAGGTACTCGGCAACCGACAAATGAGCGGCCGCAGCGAGATCTGCATAGCTCAGCTGGTCGCTGGCAAGCCAATCGCGTTTGGAGAGCAGCGTCTCAATATAGGCGAGATGATCGGGCAGGATCTCCCGAATCTCTCGGAGCACTGCATGGTCGAGTGGTCCGCCGCCGGCTTGCGGCGGCATATACTGCTTGTATCGCTCGGTCGTAACTGGACCACTGACATCAGCGAAGAACTTGTCGTTAAACCAACTTGTAAGTCGGCGCACCTCGATTCGCAGGTTAGTGGTACGCGGCAAGAGCCGACGATCGCCAAGATCACCGCCGTAAACCTCGTCAAGGTATTCGGCAATAACCGCAGCTCCCGGAGCCGATGTATTTTCGTCCACGATTAGAACTGGAATAGTACCGGCGGGATTGAGGAGTAAGAACTCCTCGCGACGCTCCCACACGCGCTCGCCGACTAACCGCACTGGCAAGCCGTATTCGCTCAGCGCAAGGCGCACAAAGCGCGAATGCGGGCACAGAGGGTGATGAAACAACGTCAGCATGCTGTCGCATCATTGCTGGCTGACAAAGCTACGCCCCCACCCCTAAAGGTCAAATGTTACGCTTACTATCCTAATTTGCAACCTGGCAGAGATTCTGTGCAGAGGGCTGAGGCGCAGCATCCCGGAGTGCAGAACCGATCGATGCGGCGATTAAAAGAACCCATGCGCCCGATAGCGTTGGCCTTTGACCAGGACCGGTTCCGCGGACGGCCCCACGGCGACGGTCGCTTTTAATGGCAGCCAATGGGATTAATTACGAACCTCACTCGGTATATGAACATCCTCAAGTCGATATGTTTTTCTGCGCACGCATTTGGAACACACTAGCGAAAATCCGTTAGGCAGGTTTGACTCTTTGATGAACCAAATCTCGGTCCCACAGTGGGAACAGGTGACGGCTGCGTTGGGCTTTTTCTCGGTCATACCAAAATTGCACCGAGCCTAAATAGCTAAACGCTGTTGGGCGCGAACCAGCAGACTCTTATCGGAAATTCGCTAGAAATGGGTAGTGGGTTTTCGTTTAAAAGTTCCAATCCTAGAAACCATATGTTCATCGATATTTTATTGATTAATTTAAGATGCCGATGGCGAGCACCGTGCTACTTGCCGCCGCCACTAACCTGCGGATCGACGTGCGCCGACTTACAAGTTGGTTTAACGACAAGTTCTTCGCTGATGTCAGTGGTCCAGTTACGACCGAGCGATATAAGCAGTATATGCCGCTGGAAGCCGGCGGCGGACCACTCGACCATGCAGTGCTCCGAGAGATTCGGGAGATCCTCCCCGATTATCTCGCCTACATTGAGACGCTGCTCTCCAAACGCGATTGGCTCGCCAGCGACCAGCTGAGCTATGCAGATCTCGCTGCGGCGGCTCATTTGTCGGTTGCCGAATACCTCGGCGATATGCCTTGGCCTCAAGATGGAACTGCTCAGAGATGGTATGCACGAATCCAGTCGCGGCCTTCATTTCAGTCGATGATAACCGAGGCGTGGCGGGGATTTGTTCGTCAGAGAAATTAGCTGAGTGCCGGCAAGATGCGCGCGTTCGCCGGTAACGAGGTAATTGCTTTCCGCAACTATTTGCACAAATGATCGCTTTTATTCCCGCTGAAAATCGGGCGCGCGCTTTCGGCGCGGCGGAACGCATTTACCTGTCCGAAAAGAGCCGGCGGGCCCGCGCCATCCCCGTGGGCCGAAATGCGAAGCCAGGACTGGTCGAGAAGTAGACGAGGTCCGCTTCTCCGGGCCTCACATACCCGAAGAGCCGCGCAGGGTCGAGATATAGCACGAGATCGACGTCAAAATACGCGCCGCCATCGTCGCCATGGTCCATGCGGCGTTCGTCGGAAGATCCGGACGGTGAGCATCGCAGCGACTCGTCGTGACCGAGCGGCTCACTTCCAGGAGCGAAGTTCGGTGACAGTGACCATCAGCATGACAGGCGCGTCGCGCGCGGCCGGCTGACGCGCGCGTAAAATTATCTGTCCGGCGGTCTCCCGGAAAATCTCAACCTCAGAATGTTCCCCAGGGGTCGGAAGGAGCGCTTGACGGACCTTCGCCAGGATGTCCGCCTTCAAATGCGCGGCTTCAATCCGGTTCAAAGCGGTCAGTCCCCCGCGAATCAAACGGCGATTACTGAGGTATCACCCACCGGCAGCGCAGTCCACCTCGTTGGCGGATGCGCGGAGAACGTGACGCGGGCCTTCGCCGTCATGCGAGCACCCAAAATAAACCCATCGTTAAGGTTAAGGATTTATGATTCCTTCAATTACCTGAAGATTGCGGGCCTTTGCCCGCTCGAAGCGCGCCAAGAGAAGGAAAGGCCGGCCGATGCGTTGGGTCATCTCTGTTCTGGCCGTTCTGGCGACTGCGTCGACGGCATGCGCGGCCGACCTCGACGTCGACGTACTGCGCGGCTCGCAACCGGTCGGACCGGCGACCTTCACGCGCTGGAGCGGCTTTTACTTCGGCGGCCAGATCGGCTTCAGCGACGCCAACGCGGACTTTTCGGGGGCGACAGCGCCGCTGGTCCACTACAGTTTGCGCGAATCGACGCTGGAGAACGACGATTCGGTATCAACTTGGCCGGTGCTCGGCCGCGCGGGCAGCGACGCCGTTGGGTATGGCGGGTTTGTCGGGTACAACTCCCAATGGCAGGACCTGGTCCTCGGCCTCGAGGGCAACTATACGCACACCGCCTCCGTCGCGATGGCCGCCGTCTCTGCGCCGATCAGCCGTATGGTAACCGCTGGCGGCAACACCTACAGTGTCAACCTAACCGGCGCGGGTGCGTTGGAGGTCACGGATTATGCCTCGCTCCGCGCGCGCGCTGGATGGGCGCTCGGCAATTTTCTACCGTATGGCTTCGCCGGTTTGGCGCTCGGGCGAGGAAATTACAACGTCACCTCACAGGTCTCTGGGCAGCAGAATCCCTCATCGCCTCCTATCGTTCCATGCAACACGATCATAGCGCCGACCTGCGTCGATTACTCCTTCTCGAACAGCAACGGACAGCAAGGGGCGCTGATGTACGGATTCTCCGTCGGTGGCGGACTCGACTGGGCGCTCACGCAGAATATTTTTCTGCGCGGCGAGTTTGAATACGTGCAGTTTGCCCCGATAGCGAGCATAATGGCTTCCATCCTCAGCGCGCGCGTCGGCGCGGGCTTCAAGTTCTAAACGAACTTCCGCAAATCTTTCGCCATCATGTGGGCGCAAAATGATTTACGCTCAAAGAGTTTGGCATTGGCTCGGCGAGAACGTTGATGTGTTCTAATGCAAGCCGTGCGGCGTTTCGGTAAGCGAACCCCAGTAAGAAAACCAAAATGAGACACCTACCGGCACTCGTCTCGCTTTGTGGCGACAGGCGTTAACATTGTGGCGTAATGCGTGTTGCACCAGCCGGGTCCGTTCCATATTTTTTGGCTTATAGGCAGACCGGGCCGCTCCCCCCATCCCCCGACTATGCCGCCCGACCAATAAGCCAGCAACAATGTTCGCATCACGTCCCCCTCAGGTCTTGTCCTTCGATCAAGGTGCCGTCCGTCGTCACGCGATAATCGGCACCCCGCCAATGAACCGTCGCCCCGAAGAAGCTCGCCACGTAGACGGCGAAAGCAATGACATCTTGCAGCGGAATGAGCCAGTAATTTTGCCGCGGCAATCCGAAGCGCCATTCGACGCAACGGCAAAGCATCACGCGCGAGACCAGCACGGCAAGCGTGACCAGCACCGCGGCCGGGCGTCCCGACAGCAGGGAGATTAGCGCAAGCGGCCAGGGATGGGTCACGATGGTACCGGCATAGGCGATCGGATCGATGCTCCTGATCGTGCGGGCGACCCGCATTTGATGCAGGAGCAGTTGACGGAAACTGCGTTCGAAGCAGCGGTGGCCGACCAGGAACGGCGCCGTCACGACATCGTAACCGGCGGAGCGCACCGCAAGCCCGATCGCGTGATCGTCGGCGAGCACATCGGCAAGGGCGCCGAAGCCGCCGATGCGGTCGAGTGTCGACCGGCGCAAGGCGATGGTGGCGCCGCAACATGGTTTCGCCAGCCCGAGACTGACCGCGGTGACCGCCTGCGGCAGGAATTGCGAGTTGATGGCGAGAGCGGACAGCCGCGTCCATAGTCCTTTGCCGCTGATGCCATGATAGAGGCAGGTCACGGCGCCGACGCGCGGCGACCCCAAGAGCGCGGTAAGCGCCCGCAGATAGCCCGGCCCGACGACGATGTCGCTGTCGGACAGCACCAGCGTATCATGGCGGGCGCGCGGCATCAGATTGATCAGATTCGAGACCTTGCGGTTGACGCCATGACCGCGCTGGTCGACGGCAAGCTCGATCGCCGTGTCGGGGAAGTCGGCCTTCAGGCCTCGCACCGCCGCAACGGCCGGCGAAGCGTAGTCTTGCGCGCCGCATAAAACCTGCACCGGAGCGCCGTACTCCTGCCGGCAGAACGCGGCGAGACGAGCCGGCAGGCCGGGCTCTGCGCCGCATAAGGGCTTCAGCACCGTCACCGGCGGCAGCGTTGCGGGCGCGGCCGTCTCCTGCTCGGGAAAACCCAGTACGCAAGCCGACGCCACCAGCATGAATACGCATCCCACGAATGCGACGAGGAGGCAGGCGTCGCCCAGCGACCGGATCAATGAAATCGCCTCGGCAATATTCATGACTACTCACACGGTAGACGCCGCTCACCCAAAGCGTCGAATTTTTGTTCCAGGACGTGGCGCGAAAGATAAATCGGTACCCGCACGCGCTTGAGCGTATCGCCGCGAAGCGCGGCGGCATTGCTCGCGAAGACGATCAGGGAAATCAGGATATTTTCGCCAAAGCGGTGCACGCGTTCGGCGATCGGCAAAGGCTCCGGTTCAGCGACTGTCTCGAATCCGTAGCGCGCCATAATTCGTGCCAGTTGCTGGCTCTGCGCCCGGGTACCGGAAGGCACGTCGCCGCAGACCGCGGCGATGTCGCGCAAATCGGGCCGCGACGCGAGAAAGCGCGCAAGTTCGACGAGCGAGATCGCGATGGCCTGCTGCATCCGGCGCGCCCAGGCAATCGTCGCCCCGCTCGCCGGCAGCGGCGGGACCTGCTCGTTCCAGAAATGGAGCCGTGCGATCCGCTGCCCGGGATGTACGCGCGTGCCGTCGCGCAGCGCCAGCGCTCGGGGCGAACGGCCGATATCGAGCCGAAAGACGCAGCGCGCATCGCGGCTATATTCGAACACCGCCTGCCGGCGGCGCAGCCGCGCATCGAGCGCGAACAGAAGCTCGGCCAGCCAGGGATGGCTGTGCCGCGACCACATCCTTTGCTCTGCAGAATCCCACACCGCCATGAGCGGGTCTCCCGCGATTTCTGATCCGACCGGCAACTCTCCGGCGTCGAAAAAGTTGCTCGCAGGCTGTGCATTATAGCCAGAAATTCGCAGCAAGTGGGGCCAAAAACAGCCTCGCGGCCAACGTCCTGCCTATTCGGCTTCATCACCGTAGAGCGTCGCCAGCGTGCTCTTGACGACCAAGGCGACCGGGACAGCGAGGATCACGCCGGGAATGCCGAGCACGATGCCGCCGGCCAGGAAGCAAAAAATGATCAACACCGGGTGCACATGCGCCGCGCGGCCCAGCACGATTGGACCGACGAGCTGGTCGATCGACAGGCGCAAGAGCGTCGCGTAGAGCGCATATTCCGCGATGTTGATGATTCCGGTCGCCGTCCGCAGCGAAACCAGTCCGGCGAGAACCGCTGCCGAGGTGGGGCCGATCACCGGCACGGTCTCGAGAATCCCGGTCAAGCACGCCAAGAGCACGGCGTGCTGGATACCGAGAATAACGCCGAGTCCGACGTAAGCCGCAACGGTCGCATAGACCACGACGCCGAGCACACCGATGAAGTAACGCATCAGCACCGGATCCAATCGGTGCCAGATCCGCGCGACCAGCGGGCGGCGATGCGGCGGGACGATCCAGAACAACCCGCGCGCCACTCGCTTGCCGCTCACCAAAAAATAGAACAACAGCACGACCGTCAGAAACGCGCCCATGACGGCGGCAAGGCTATAGCCGGTGAGGACGGCGATCTGATCGGTCTGACCGAACCAATCGCGCACCCGATCAAGTACGGCCTCGGCGATCTGATGCGCGTCCATCACCGAGCCGAACAGGTGAACCGGCCGGCCGCCGGTCGCCTGGCTGGTGAAGTTCTCCAGCATGCTCCCCAAATCGGCCGCCGTCGCGCGGACCTCGTCCAGGAGGCGCTGCGCGACAAAGGTCATGACGACCGCGGCAACGCCGAACAGCGCCAGGAACAGGGCGACCGCGAACAGCAGGCGCGGCCATCGCGTCCGCGCGGCCGCCCAGTCCAAAGCCGGTGTGCAGATATAGGCGATGATGCCCGCCAGCACGAAGGGCAGCAAAATCAGCTTGATGAAATAAAGAAAGACGGCGAGGACGACGGCGCCGATCATGATCGCGCGCGCTTCCCCGGAGTCGAGAGGCCCGGCGGCGCGGACTTGCTCGCCGAGGCTCGCTTCGTCGTTTTTCCGGTTGGCAGCTTTCATGAATAAATCCGGCCTTTCCAACTGACCTGCCCGCTGAGGCGGCGGTGGACACTGTCGAGAGCCATCAGCGCGCCCGCCGTATAGCCGAACGGAAAAAGGAAACCGTACCAGAAAGGAATACGGAAATAGAGCGTGGCGGCAGTATGCAAGCCGACGGCGGCGCCCGAGGCCGCGAGCGCCAACACGAGCGCCGTGGCGGCGCCATCGGTGCCGCGCAGGAAGCTTACCAGATCGATCAGCGGGATAGCGAACGCCGCCCACGCCAAGGTCACGGCCGCCCCGGCCACCGCCAATGACGCGACCGGACCGCCCAAGGTGTCGACGAGATTCTTGGCAAGCCCGGGCCAGAGCGTCCGCCACCCGGTATACATGCGCGTCGATAAAAGCTGCTCGCCGCCCATGAGCAGGACCGATCGGCCCGATTGCTTCAGCCGCCGCGCGAATTCCAGGTCCTCGCAGATCGCGCTGCACACGGCGGCGTGGCCCCCCACCGCGTCGTAGGCGTCGCGCCTGACCAGCATGAACTGCCCGGTCGCCGTGACCGCGGAGCCGGAGCGCGCTTGCGCCTGCCGCAGATCCTGGAGGAAAGACAGGAGAATGAGGCCGCACAGCATGATGAGACGCTCGGCGAAACTCTGCAGCTCCTGACGCGGGGCCAGCGACAAAAGGTCGAGGCGTTGCGCCAAAGCCGCATGCATGGCGCTCGACAGAACGCCGGGCTCCGCCCTCACATCGGCATCGATGAAGCACAGCCACTCCGTCTCGGGCGCTACGGTGCGGACGCCGATCCACAAGGCATGCGATTTGCCGACCCAGCGCGGCGGCAATGGCGGGCTCTGGATCAAGGCGATCCGCCGGTGGCGCGCCGCAAGCGCGCGGACGATGGCGGCGGTCGCGTCCGCAGAGTGGTCATCGACCACCAATACGCTCACGCGGTTTGCCGGATAATCCTGGGCGAGCAGCGATTGCAGACAGAGCCCGATGTTGGCTTCCTCGTCGCGCGCCGGGACGATCACGGTCAGATGCGGCGCCGGCTCGCCGCATGGCGGCGGCGCGGCCACAAGCCGCGGCAGCAGCCCGCGTTGCCTCACCGCGCGCAAGATCAGCCACGCCACGATCGCGAGCCACACCGAAGAGATCGCCAGCTCCATGGCCTTACACCGATCGCTCGCGGCGGCGGACTGCGCTCAGCGCCGCCGCGTTCCGCCGTCGAGCCCCGCCCGCCGGCGCGCGACCAGCGCCACTGCCGACCAGTCCTTATCGGCGTCGCCATGGCCGATGGCGTCGACGAGATTGTCGCGGACGATGCTGGCGAACGGCAGCGGCACGCCAGCCGTCTCGCCGGCGGCGAGCGCCAGCCGCACGTCCTTGAGGCCCAGCGTCAGCTTGAAATTCGCCGGCATGAATTCGCCCTTGAGGATCAACCCGCCATAGGTCGCATAGACCGGCGCCGAAAACAGCGTGCCGGTGATCAACGCCATCAGCTTGTCGGGCTCGACCTCGTAGCGCTCCGCCAGCGTCACCGCCTCGGCCATGGCCTCGATCGCCGCGCCGATCATGAAGTTCATCGCCAGCTTGGCGACATTGGCTTTGTGCGGCTCGGCGCCGAGCGCCCAGGTTTTCTGGCCAATGACGTCAAGCAGCGGCTTCACCCGTTCAATCGCATCCGCAGCGCCGGCGGCGATGACGTTCAGCTTGCCGGCTGCCGCGACATCGGGCCGGCCCAACACCGGCGCGGCGACCAAGGCAAGACCGGTCGCGGCATGGGCCCGCTCGAGCTCGCGGGCAAAGGCGACCGATATCGTGCTCATGACGACGTGGACGAGCTTTTTGTTGGGCGCCCGTTGCAGGGCATCGTTGGCGAGGACTACCGTGCGAACGGCATCGTCGTCGGCCAGCATCGTGAGCACCGCGTCGCCGGAAAAGGCGTCTGCCGGATTATCCAAACGACGGGCGCCGCGCTGCGCCAGCTGCTCTGCGGGGCCGGGCGAGCGGTTCCAAACGGAAAGCTCGTGTCCGGCATCGATCAGCCGGGCCGCCATGGCGCTGCCCATCGAGCCAAGCCCGATAAATCCTACTCTCATGGTGTCCTCTTCCGGTTCATATTGGCCGACGGAGCCGCACGGCACCGTGATCGTCCGCCCGATGCTGCTCCGCCAACTGTCGGCATGTCGCAGAGTTCCGCTGCGGAGTTTTTGGCCGCGCAGCGGATGCCTCACTTCGTCGGCACAACCAGCGAATAACGCTCGTCCGCGGCCAAGCATTCGGCCTGCGGAAAACCCAACTCTTTGCGTACCATATTAGTGCCGAGCACCAGCGACACCATCTTGTAATAGGCGTGGCGGCGGCTCATGCCCTCGCGCCCCATTCCGCAATCGGATGAGATCACCAGCCGCTCGGGCGGGATATATCTGAGCGCGGCGCGGATTTGCGCCGCCACCGCATCCGGACTTTCCACCTGCAACGTGTGATGGTCGATGACGCCGATGGCGATCTTCTTTTCGGTGATGCTTGTGCCGATCGCCTCCAGATCGATACCGCCCGAACTCGCGTTTTCAAAAGTAATGACGTCGGCGTCCACCTTGCTATAGGTTTGCAGTGCCGGCTTGTAGGTCTGAATATCCGCGAACATTCGCTGTTGCGAAGGATTGCCCCAGCAAGAATGCGCCCACACTTCGGTCTTGGCGCGCAGTCCCTTCACGGTGCGACTGAAGACCTCCACCATCAATTCCGGCGTGATCACCTTGTCCTGGATCTTACGTACTGCGATCAGATGGATCTGCGGTTCTTCGATCTGGATCACCGGGCAGCCGGCATCGGCAAGCTCGTGATATTCCTCGTTGAAGGCATCGGCGATCGCGAACATGCGATCGGGCACGCTCTTGTAATGCCGATCCTGCGAAGCGAAAGCGACGATCTCCGCCGATACTGCGCCGAATTTCACCGGCCGCGTGGTGAGCCGCTGCGCGGTCTTCCATAGCGCCGTGTACTGCAAGTCGCCGCGCCCGACCGCACCGACGATGGTCGGCATGACGCGCGATTCCAGATAATCATGCAGAATGTGGCCGCGCGGGAACCAGATGCCGCCGCGCCCGGCTGGCGTCGGGCGCGGATTGTCGCGCTCATAGCCGCTCATATGATGCGGCGGATAGCTGGTCCAGCTCTGCCCGCCGACATCGTCGTCGAAACGGCAGTCGCCGTCGGTGCAGATATCGAGCCCGGCGAGTTCCTGATCGCGCAGATAGCACGACAGCGTGTCGACATATTGCTCGCGGTAGCGACGATTGACCATCGCGTCGAGGAAAATACGAGTGCCAAGATTCTCGGTATACCAGCTCGGCCGCGGCAACGAGCCGGTGATCGTGGTCGGCAATATGATGTCCTTGGTTGCCCGATACATCTTGAACGCCTCCCACGATTGAAACAGCCGCCACGGCGTGCCGTCTCAGTTTACACACCCCGTCCGCAACAGACAGCAAAAAGCCGTGGCTGCAATTGGCAACGCTCGTGTTTACGCACATGACCATCCAGCCTTGCGCGTTGATCCAGGTCAAGGCGGCGATCGCGATTTCAAGGAATCTTGAGTTGTCATCCGCGGATGTCCATTACCCAAGCATCAGAGACAGCAAATGCAATACGCGCTGGAGCATAGCCATTCGCAACAAGCGATCAGGGCGCGCTTGGCGCGCGGGCCGCGGAGCAATTACCTCCGCGACTGGATTTATGGCGGCATCGACGGCGCGGTGACGACATTCGCCATCGTGGCGGGCGTTGCCGGCGCCGACCTTTCGGCGGCGGTGGTATTGGTGCTCGGCTTCGCCAATCTCCTGGCCGACGGCTTAGCCATGGCGGCCAGCAACTACATCGGCACCAAAGCCGAGCGCGACGATTACGATCGCGTCCTCGGCATCGAGAGCAAGCACATCGCGCTGGAGCCGGATGGCGAACGCGAGGAGATCAGGCAGATTTTCGCCGCCAAGGGTTTTTCCGGCGACGATCTCGAACGCATCGTCACCGTCATCACCTCCGATCGAAAGCTTTGGGCGGAGACAATGGCGGTGGAGGAATACGGTCTTTCGCCGACGCCGCGATCACCCGTTCTTGCCGCGCTCAGCACCTTTGCCGCCTTCATCGCCTGCGGCCTGGTGCCGCTCGTGACTTACCTTTCGGCGGGCGGGCTTGCCTCGTGCGTGGCCGCGGCCGGCGCCACCTTCTTCGGCGTCGGCGCCATCAAGAGTCGATGGTCGCCATTGGCGTGGTGGCGGTCCGGGCTGGAGACTCTGCTCATCGGCATGAGCGCGGCGGCCGTAGCCTTTGCGGTCGGTTACGGCCTGACGACGGTGTTCAATCTTCCCGCCCGCTGATCGCGGCGCCGGGTACGCTGCGCCGCGGGCGGACGGTCATGATTGCTCTCCACGTCTTCCCACACTACCGGCGACGCGAACGCCGTGCCAGGGTGTATGGCCATGGGCAAGGTGTCGAAGCAAGTATGGCTCGCAGGCGTAGACGGCTGTCCTGGCGGGTGGATCGCGGCGTTCGTCCGTCCGTCGGGGAAGGAATGTGAGCCGCGTATCTTTGCACAATTTGCGGACATCCTTGCTGCACCTGAGAAGCCGTCGATCATTGCCGTCGATGTGCCGATTGGATTACCTGAGTGCGGCGGCCGTGCTGCGGAGAACTTAGTGCGACCTCTTCTGGGACAGCTGTATCGATCAGTTTTTCCAATGCCCTCCCGTCGCGCGGTATTTGCTGAGGTAGGGCCCTTTGCGGATCAGCAGCAGCTACACGCAGCGCACCAGCGCGCATGTGCTATTGCAGCAGCCACCTCCAATCCACCCAGGCGCATCACCATTCAAGCATTTGGAATTTTCCCAAAAATTCAAGAAGTGGATGCCGTGGTACGAAGCGATGCCGCCTCGAGAGATCGCGTATACGAGACACACCTCGAGTTGGCGTTCCGGCAGATCAATGGCGAGCAGGCACTTGACGAGCCGAAAAAGGTGAAGGGCCGCCCTTACGCACCGGGGCTTGCGTTGCGTCGCCAGCTACTCACACGTGCTGGATTTCCGGCCGCGATAATCGAAGCTCCTCCGCCTCACGGCGCCAGCCCGGACGACCTCCTCGATGCACTCGCCTGCGCATTCGTCGCACGACGTATCTCCTCTGGCCACGCCCGGCCATTCCCCCAACCGCCAGAACGCGACCAGTTCGGGTTACCGATGGCGATGTGGGTTTAACAAGGTCAAGCAGCAGCGACGCCACATCTTGGAGCGAGTAGCGGGTGTGAATGGGTATTCGGCAATTTGGATGGCGTAAGCAGAGCGGGAGCCGATCTTGTGATCGGGGTATCAGCACATCGACGTCCCCGCCGACGCGCTGGCCCAATCCGGATCTCGGCTCCCCGCCTTATCCAAAAACGTGGACCAGTAAGAGTGACTTCCCACCGGCTTGGGTTCGAAGGAGCATTCCCGTCTCCGGTACTAGCTTGCCCTTATTGGCCCAATTTGGCGTTTGCTCAATGTCCCCTATGATCCGAATTTCGCCGTAGTCACCCAGCGCACAAGTTCGGGTTAACCAAAAGTTTGGTCATTGCTTCCTCCTTTCGAAAGAAGTTCGACCAACGATTCGGAGTCTAGAACGGAGCGCGAACGTGTCAAGCCGCCTTTTGCTTGGCGGTGATCAGCTTGCGGTTGATCAGGCATTCGGCGATCTGGATGGCGTTGAGCGCCGCGCCCTTGCGCAGATTGTCGGAGACGACCCACATGGCCAGCCCGTTCTCGACCGTCGCATCCTCGCGGATGCGGCTGATATAGGTGGCGTCTTCGCCGACCGCCTCGTACGGGGTCACGTAGCCGCCCGGCTCGTGCTTATCGATGACGATGCAGCCCGGCGCGTTGCGCAGCACGTCGCGCGCCTCGTCGACCGTAATCGGGTTCTCGAACTCGATATTGACCGCTTCCGAATGGCTGATGAAGACCGGCACGCGCACGCAGGTGGCGGTGAGCTTGATCTTGGGGTCGAGGATTTTCTTGGTCTCGACCACCATCTTCCATTCTTCTCTGGTGTAGCCGTCCTCCATGAACGTGTCGATCTGCGGAATGAGGTTGAAGGCGATGCGCCTGGGGAACTTCTTCGGCACGATCTCGTCGATCTGAAACACCGCCTTGGTCTGGCTGAACAGCTCGTCCATCGCCTCCTTGCCGGCGCCCGACACCGACTGATAGGTGGCGACAACGACGCGCTTGATCTTGGCGCGGTCGTGCAGCGGCTTGAGCGCGACGACGAGTTGCGCGGTCGAGCAGTTGGGATTGGCGATGATGCCGCGCTTGCGGAAGCCGATGACGGCGTCGGCATTGACCTCGGGCACGATCAGCGGGACGTCGGAATCGTAGCGCCAGCACGACGAATTATCGATCACCACCGCGCCGGCCGCGGCGATCTTCGGCGACCATTCCTTGGACACGGCGGAGCCCGCCGACATCAGGCAGATATCGACGCCGGAGAAGTCGTAATGTTCGAGCGCTTTGACCTTCAGCGTCCGCTCGCCATACGAGATTTCGACGCCGATGCTGCGTCGCGAGGCAAGGGGAGACCGCCATGCACCTGATGTACTTCACCGAGCAGCCAATGTCGGCCTACGACGCCAAAGCTGGGCTGGATTTCGGCGCCACCGCCCTGATGTTTTCCAACAAATACTTTGACCCCGTGGCGGGCAGCCGGATCTATAACGAATATCTT
>Ga0187868_1001206_pt1 | contig 18773 bp, 10 predicted proteins | sample June2016WEW_13_4_FD_133014 | JGI IMG/M metagenome (GOLD analysis project Ga0187868, IMG submission 133014) | Peatland microbial communities from SPRUCE experiment site at the Marcell Experimental Forest, Minnesota, USA - June2016WEW_13_40 | ecosystem: Environmental > Terrestrial > Soil >... | reverse complement strand
TTCTCTGGCCCGAAAGCGCATTCCCTACAGAATTCTGCCGCTGCTGCGCACCAGACGCGGCATGGAAGAGTTGGCGGATGGGATGATCTTCAGGGCTTCCCGGGGGAAACAGCGGACCGGACCTGTGTAATATCCATGTCCAGACGCACCACGATCCCTTTTACCGGATTGTTGTTTTCACCGCTGCTCTGCCACGCGAAAAAGGCCTTGCCCGGCGCGTTATACGTAAAACCCCATGGCGTCGGCACGGTAATCGCGGGAGTAATGGCTGTCCAGGTAGCGCCGTGGTCCGAGGAAGCGGCTATACAATTGGAGTTGTTAATCATGCCGATCCTTCCATCGGGCAATAAAACGGGACGGCAGGACCAGAGCAGGCCGGTTGCGGTCGCCACGGTCCAGGTCGCCCCTTTATCATCGCTCCTCAATAAACCGCCGCTCAGGGTATTGGTATTGTAAAATGTCCAATAAATCGTGTCATTAACCACGAGCGGCTCTTCAAAAACCGCCTTGTCCGAAACCTGGGTCCAATTCCCACCTTTGTTTGTGGTGCGATACAGGCCGGGAGTTCCGCCGAATGACCAGTCGTAGGTCGGGCCGGCTGAAATCATGAAGGAGCAGCCTACTAAAAAGGTCTGATCGTCAATCACCAGCGGATAATTGGCGCGCGCGGCGCTGGCAGGCAGATTGCCGCCTACGTTGGTCCAGGTATTTCCACCGTCACTCGAACACCGTATGGTTCGCTTGCCCTCATGCTGTCCAATGGCGATTGTTTTTCGCTGCGGGTCATCGAAGCCGACGCTGAGGCCCTCGTCTTCACAGAAGCCGCCGCATGCGGGAGGGTCGATGCCGAATTTATGGACCGTAACTCCTCCGTCCCTGGATATCAGGGTCGCGCCATAGCTTCCCACGTAATTTCCATACAGCCAGAAGGTATCCAGGTGCGCCGGGTCATAGAGTATGCCGAGCGCGAAAATCTGTATCGGGTCCGAGCCGGCCCCGACGCCGAATTCCTGCCAGGTTGCGCCGTTGTCCGTCGTTGACCACATGGCATCAATAACGCCGTTCTTCTTGGTGCCGGTCAGCGCAAAAACTTCATTTCTGCCGGGATAGGCTGATACTATCACTACGTTGTTCTCTTTGGGCGGCGTCACCGTTACCCACGTGTCCGCCCCTGATGCCGGCAGGCTGCTTGCCAAAAAAGCAAGGCTGAGAATTATGATGTTTTTTTCCATTGTCCTTCCCTCTGATAGTTGTTTGGCATTATTGATTTCGGGATTGTCCCCTTCGTATAAGGAAAGTCAAGTTCGACAGTTTTGCGCCATTTTCGGATGCTTTATGCGTATGCCAGAAAAAAACTTCGCTTCTCCGCGCCTGCGCCAGACGCATCAGAGAAATTTTCTGGGAATGGCAGGGCGTCAAATCAGCGGGGGATGCCATGACTGCCCACGCTGCTACGGAAAAAAGGCCGAAGTTTTGGTTTCAATGACTTTCATTGCGGCTTTTACTTGTCTTGTGACATTGAAATGACGTGGACGCGCGACAACAAGCCGCGCCTCGTGGTTGCGACCGCCCGGAACCCCGATGGCTCGTGGGGCATTGGCATTTCAGACTATACCTCGGACGAGTTTCCCAACCGTTTTTGGTGCCCCGGCAAGCCAGCGCAGAGCTTCACGGTCACGATCAAAGTTGAGGAGCTGGCCAAAGCCGGCGAACTCCGTTTTGAGGCCCGCCGCCGCGGCCCGCAGTTCAAGAACTACCGTCAGGAACCCGTGACCATGCGCCACGGTCAACTGACGGTTACAATCAACCCGCTCGAACTGGTCACACTGCGCTCCCTTGGTCAAAAGAATTGATCCCCAAACCATCCATGATGGCAAGCCACTATACTGACTTGCGCAAAGGTGTGGTTTCTTTCGGATTCTTGAATGACAGGCGCTTCATTTTTTGCCCGCCATCAGGATTTCTGTGCCGGCCATCATCACCGGGCCGCGGCCGTGCGGGTCATCGTGGGGCCGCCGCCGGTTGGCGTAGTAATCCAAATCCAAGCCGATGCTCGTGCCCTCGCCTGTGTTTTCGACGGCACCGTCGGGAGTCACATTTTTTGCGATGCCCGCGAACGCTTTGCGGGCGACGGCCATGTTTGCCGGATCAATCCAGCCGCGGTTCACCGCGCGCGCGATGCTGTAGGCGAACATCGCGGTGCAACTCGTTTCCTCCCACAAATCCGACTTGTCCAAAACCTGATGCCACATTCCGTCGGGCGACTGGACTTTTTTCAGGCCGTCAATTTGTTTCCGCAAAATGTCGAGCAACTGCGGGCGCAACGGGTTGTTTTCCGGCATGGCCGAGAGGGTTTCCACCAGCGTTAATGTCGCCCAGCCGTTGCCTCGGCCCCACTTGAAGGGCGCGTGTTTTTTCTCGTTGATGAAATAGCTGTGATACCAAAGCCCGTCGGCGTCCTGCTCCACGGTGGCCTGGTGAATGATTTGATTCGCGGCGTCATCAATGTATTTTTGTTCGCCGGTGTATTCTCCCCAACTGACGAGAAACACGCCGCCCATGTAAAGATCGTCGGGCCAGGTTGTGACGCCCGTTGCGTCCGAACGCGAAAACGTGCCGTCGGGCAGGCGGCTTTGTTTGTGGAGGACCCAGTCGGCGCAGCGCGCGACGACTTCTTTTTCTTCTTGCGTGACCAAATCGGGATGGCGCATCATGCTTTCGAGGATTTCATTGCCCATCGCACCGCAACTGTCAAGGCTGCCCGGTTTCATCAAGCCGTTGATTTTGGTGCTTCGCAAAAAATCTGAAACGTCCGGCGATTTGCCTAATTCTTTTTCCAAGCCGGCGAGCCAGCGGCAATAGCGCGAACAAATCAGATTGTATTCGACGACAAATTTATCCACGTCCTTGTCGCCTGTGACATCGGTGGAGCGCTGCATCCCGCAGAGGCTCACGCCTTGCGGATAATTTTCCTGTCCCCATTCGACGCCTTCGGGCGGTTTGGCGGATTTTGCGGCGTCAAGATTCGTAACCGCCGGATAATCGCCGTTCTTCAATTCGTGGATTTGACGGCGCGCGACACGGACGACAATGTTGCTGATTTCGGCGTCGGCGATGCTACCTGACGTGATGGGCGTGTCGGTCAAATCCTGTGCCATGGAATCGGCAACGGACAGGAAAGAAACCAATGCGGCAATGGTGGCAACCCGGCGGGAAAATGTTTGCATTCACGGAAAATAAAAACTGGAGCGGGTGAAAACAATTTAATTTTTGGACTGCGCCGGAATGTCAACGCTTTGATTCTCTCCACCGTCCGGTTTAAGCCGGTCATGCCTGATTCGGAGCATGAGCGGCTGGAGGTTGATCGGGCGCGGAACCGCCGTGGCTGCGCAATTTCAACAGCCTCTTAAATTGTCCGGATAGCCCAGAAATGACGAAATTGGCCTGTATTTCGACGGTTTATGATGGTCGGGAGGTTTCCCGACATGACACCTTTTATAAACATGTTAGATTGTCACCATAATCCGTTGAGAAAAACGTCTTTTGAACAAAAGAAACGCAATCAACAAAACAACCCCAAAAAATTATGCGCCACCTGTCTCATCTCCTTTGCATCGCCACTGCCTTGTTCGTTGCAGTTTGCTTTCAGCAAAAAGCCCTGGCCCAAACCAATTTAACAACCGAGACCTCCCAAGGCTCGGGCCACAACTGGACTGAGTCAATTTGGGTCACCAATGCGCCGGGGACGTTTGCCACTACGACTCCGCTAGTTGGTCCTCCGGTTGCTGGCAACACCTACGAAGAAATTCCAAATGGTGTCGCCTTGGCATTTACTACAAGTCCAGGGAACACTCGTCTTCGCAATCCAACGGCGAGTGGGTCGAGCCAAACATTTCCGGGGGATTCATTAACCGTGCATACCAATTGTGAAATCCGTTTCAAAGATGTAAATGGTATATCAGGAGGCACTCCTACTGTATATAACGCCAATTTCCCCGGCGTGAATGGCAATCCCGGTTTGATTCTTGATGGTGGTTTCCTGAACGATGGGGATAACGGAAATTGGTATATTACAGGAAGTATTTCGGTGGTGGGCGTGGGCACCGACGTGTCGGTGCTGGGGCCTGGAGGAAATATAGGCAATCCTCCGGTCCTGACGGAGACAGCGCGCACTTTCATCATCGGCGCAGTATTGTCGGGAAGTGGAGAAATGGCTTTGGTGCTTACGCCGACTAATAATCCTGTTTTGATAACCAATAGTCTGAATACTTTCAACGGGAATTGGATTATTCAGGAAGGCTGGCTGATCGGCACCGCCCCCCAATGCCTGGGCAGCGCGAACATCACCGTGGATCCCTTGAACACAAACTGTCTTCCGGATTATCCTGGTCTGGTGCTTGAAACTCGTAACACCCCGAACGATGGTCCCAACACTAATGCGGCCTTTGCCATCCTCGATTTTAATTATGCGCCGATTTGCACGGGGGCATTGATTCTCACCAACGGCGGTCTGATGAACCTGCACACCAATTGCATTTTTGGCAGTCTGATAATTGAAGGCACCACTTTGCCCAATGGTTTTTATACTTACTCCAATTTGACCGTTAATCCGTATCAGTTCACCAATTTTATGCCCAACACAGGCGGCACCAACAGTTATATTAACATCCAAACGCCTGTTGCGCCTGGGGCGCCAACGGGCGTTTCAGCGGTTCCCGGCACCAACTATGTGGTGATTTCATGGCTTCCGACGGCCACTGCCACGGGTTATGTCATCAGTCGCTCGACCACACATGGCGGACCCTACACGCAGGTGGGGACCACCAACAGCCTGGCTTACATAGACTCCGGATTGACCCAATTTCAAACCTATTACTATGTGGTTCAGGCCAGCAATCCGTTCGGAGTAGGCCCCGATTCCAGCGAGGTTTCGGCGACCCCCAGCCCGCCGGTTGCCGGCGTGACGACTACAGTCCATCCGGCCTCGGTTGGTTTGACGTGGTATAGCTACAACTACTTTGGTGGCGCCACCAATTACACGGTGGAACGGGGCATGGTTTCAGGCGGGCCTTACACAAAAATCGCCTCTGGGACAAGCACCAACGCTACCGACAGTGGTGTCACGAATGGAACGCTTTATTATTATGTGGTGGTGGCAACGCTGACTAACGGCGGATTGAGCGCTCCCTCGGTTGAAGTGAGCGCCATAACATATCCATCATTGCCTGTAATAACAACCGATCTATACGGCACCAGTGGCATCTTTCTTCAATTAAGCACGTCCGATCCCCAGACCCCCGGGTATGTGCTGAATGGGTCGGGCGATGGCATTCATTTTTCGCCCCTGGCCACGCTTCAAGGCGGCACCAATAATTTTTTGGACACAGGATTGAATGAGGGAACGGAGTATTATTTTAACGTTCAGGCGACAAATAGTTCCGGCGCATCGGCGGTTTCCGCCACGGTGAGCAACTCAATTCCAGTTGGAACGATTTCCGTCGCCTTTGGCACCGGGTATGCCAATCCTGTCGGCAACATCCCTTCTCCAGCACCTCCTGGGTATATTCAGGACATTGGATTTGCGTATGGAGATCAGGGGAATGGCATCTATGGATGGGCAACGAACATGAATGTCTTTGCAACGAACTCTGCTCAGGCGGCGTATGACATGAGTGCAATAACACAAGGCACTTATAATAACAATAACCCTCCGGGCGATCTTAGGCAGGATTCTTTCATCCATCAAAATAAAGATACAGAGGCCACAAATTTCGCAGGTTTGCCGGCGTCATCATATCCATTCTGGGCCATGGCCAATATACCCAACGGATTGTATCAGGTTCGCGTGGTCTCAGGTGATGCAACTGCGACTGACTCAACCTATGCACAGACGGTCAATGGAGTGACCACGCCGGCCTTTACCCCCGGGGCGGGAAATCCTTACTTTGCCCAATGGATCGTTGTGTGCCAGGTCACGAACAATATACTGACTGTGGCGCCCGCCAGCACGAACAACGATAAGATCAATTATATAGACATCTATACCGCCGTGTTGCCGGCCGCTTTGTTCACGTATGGCCCCGCCAGCGGGACGGCGCCACTGGCTGTTAACTTCACCAACAACAGCATTGGCGCTTATACTACGAGTTTCTGGTCATTCGACACCAATGGCGACACGCTGGTCGGCACCAATCAAGTGGTATCTTTCACTTATACAAGTGGTGGTTCGTTTACTGTGAGTCTTGTGGTAAGCAATAACTTCGGCAATGCCTCCACCAACACGGTGGCCAATGCGATCACGGTGACCCCAGGCACGCGCCCGATCATCACTATTACAAATGGGCCAAGCTCAACCCTGGCGATCAACTGGTCGGGCGGCGGGCAACTGCTGCAGGCGACGAATGTGACCGGGCCATGGACGACAAATGTTGGCGCCACCTCGCCGTTCACATTGTCGCCAACCAATGCCCGGATGTTCTTCCGGATACAGCAATAACAATCAAGCGGCTGATGGACATGGACACATGAAAATAAATTCGAGGGATGCAAGGGCTTTCACGTTGATTGAATTGCTGGTGGTGATTGCCATCATCGCAATACTGGCGGCGCTGCTCCTGCCGGCGCTGGCGAAGGCGAAGGAAAAGGCCAAGCGAATCCAATGTTTGGGCAACGTCAGGCAAATCGGCCTCGCCGCCATTCTTTATGCTGGTGACTACCAGGACTATGTTCCCTCGGGAATTCCATCAGGAGGCTGGCCGACTCCCCCAACGCTTCCCGGTGCCTTTGTTATGGATGCTTTGGATACGAACGTTGTGAGCGCAATGAATACATATATGCAGATTATAACCAATGCAACCACGGTTTGGGCCTGTCCCGAGCGTTCCGACGGACTTCCGTATTATGCTTCGAGCCCTGATCAGTTTATAGTTGGTTATTCCTATATGGGCGGAGCGACAGTTTGGAATAATACTATCACTAGCCACCCTTACAGCCCGATAAAGCTCGCAACCTCAAAAAGTTGGTGGGTATTGAGTGCTGACAGTATTATTAAAATCGATGGCAATTGGCCAGTGCTCCTGCCTAGCGATCCTTATTATGCTGAATACGGTCATGTTCCGCCACATATGGATGGGGGTCGCGCCGCGGGGGCCAACGAGGTGTTTGTTGATGGCTCGGCACATTGGTGCACGGCTTATGGCCCCATGTGGAATTTTAACACTTATCCAGGCGCATTGGGGAAAACGGACATCTATTGGTATCAAGAATCGACGGATTTTACTAAACTCGATATGACGCACATGAACACCGCGCTGTTGCAATGAAATTATTGACCGCTAAATTTCAACGCTCGTTTCCACAATGTCACGATCCGTCTGTATCATATAAAAATCAGCAATAACAAACCGTCCAACTGAAACCAACCTTGGGCGCTTTTTTAAAACATGGATTATCGCCACATATTATGAGGTTTAATTTTGTGCTCAAGCGGCCCTGCTGTAAAACATTTTTCCCCCCGCCATTCGCCGCCATTATGCTTCTCTGCTTTGGGGCAGGCTCCGCTCCCGCTGCGGAGCCTGTGGAACTGGTGAACCCGTTTATCGGGACTGCTGCGGGCGGAGATGTGTTTCCCGGCGCGGACATGCCCGCCGGCATGGTGCAATGGAGTCCGGACACGACGACGGCGCCCGGAGGTTACCATTGGCCGGACAAGGTGATATCGCGTGGATTCAGCCTGACGCATTTTAGCGGTCGCGGCTGCCCGGCGTATCAGGATTTTCCATTCATGCCGGTGGTGGGCACGCTGACGGTGTCTCCAGCAACCGCCCCGACCGCATACGGGATGAATTTTTCACATGCAAACGAAAGCGCGTCTCCCGGGTATTACAGGGTGAAGTTGGGAAACGAAGTGAACGTGGAATTGAGTGTGACACTGCGAAGCGGGATGGGGCGGTTCACTTACCCGGCTTCGACACAGGCAAACATGGTGATCAATTTGAACGGGAGCGCCAATGGAAACAGCGGCTCGGTGGTTTCGATCATTGGGAACGACCAAGTTGCCGGCCAAACCACAAGCACAATTGGATGCGGCGACAGCCATTACACGATATATTTTGCGGCGCAATTCGACCGGCCATTCACTGGGTTTGGGGTGTGGAACAACGACGTGATGGTTCCTAATGCGCGGATCAACAGCGATGCGGCAACGGCGGCGTATGTAACTTTCGATACGACGACCAATGCAGTGGTTCAAGTGAGGGTTGGCATTTCGTATGTAAGCATATCGAATGCGCTGTTGAATTTAACCGCGGAAAATCCCGGCTGGGATTTCAACGCGGTTCGTAACAGTGCGAGCAATGCGTGGAACAGGGTTTTGAGCCGGATACAAGTCACTGGCGGGACGACCAACGAACAGACTGTATTCTACACGGCATTGTATCATTGTTATATGCACCCGAATGTTTTCAGCGACGTCAACGGCCAGCATTTAGGTTTTGACGGAGTGGTGCATACGGCCACGAATTACATCCACTACGAAAATTTTACGTCCTGGGATAACTATCGTTCCCTTATCCAATTGATTTCACTTTTAACTCCGGCCGAAACGGGCGACATGATGCACTCGTTGGTAAATGACGCGTTGCAAGGCGGCGGGGCAATGCCACGATGGGAGCAAGTGAGCTACAATTCGGGCGGGATGGTGGGTGATAGTCCCGCAATTGACGTGGCAAATGCCTATGCCTATGGGGCCACGAATTTTGACGCGCGGGCGGCACTGACGGCGGCGGATTTTGCGGCATCCACCGTTGGGGCCAAAAGCGGCGGCAAACTCGTGCGCGAAGGCCTCATGGATTATCTGGCCAAAGGTTATGTTTTTGAAGTTCCATCACATACCCAGGATCGTAATGGCACGGCGGCTCCGGCGGTCACGTTGGAATATGCCAATGACGACTTCGCCCTCGCGCAATTTGCCAAAGCATTGGGCGATGTAAGTAAATATCAAATCTATCTAAAACGCTCCGGGAATTGGCGGAACATTTTCAACCCGGACAGCAAATACGTTCAACTGCGCAATTCTGACGGGACTTGGGTGACCAATTTTAGCCTGACAACATCCATGGTCGAAGGCGACTCACTGCAATATACTTGGATGATTCCTTACAATCTGCGCGGGTTGTTCGACACGATGGGTGGCAATGCCGCAGTCATCCAGCGCTTGGATTATCACTTCACGAAATTAAACGCTGGACAGTCGAGCGTTTATGCCTGGATGGGCAATGAACCGGAAGAAGAAGTGCCGTGGGAATACGACTTTGCGGGGACGCCGTGGCGGACGCAGGATGTGACGCGGAGGATAGAGTTGGAAATATACAAGGCGACTCCCGGTGGTCTGCCCGGCAACGATGATGCCGGGGCGATGAGTTCATGGGTGGTGTTTGCCATGATGGGAATTTTTCCTGAAATACCCGGCGTGGGCGGATTTGTGGTTGGAAGCCCGCTGTTTTCGTCGGTGACAGTGAAGCCTGAAAGCGGGCATAATATGCAAATCAACGGCATCAATGCGGCGGACACGAACCAATTTGTGCAAAGCCTGTTGTTGAACGGACAGCCGTCTTCACAGTTGTGGCTGCCGATTGAGACAATTCTTGGAGCGACAAACACGACGCTTGCTTTTACATTGACCAACACGCCTAACACGGCTTGGGGGAGTGCCGATTCCAACGCCCCGCCTTCCTTCTCGGATAAAGCATCGGGTTCTTCTGTGCAAGCGATTGCTCGTTAAACCGGCGAATCTCAAAACAACCATGAGACCGGACATTTTTCCCAAACGGTTGGGAATAAATGGTGGATATAAATATCTCTTAATTTTCGTTGGGATTGGGATTTGCCTTGCTGCCAGTGCGCAGCCGGGTGCAGCGACGAATTTAGCGGGGTTGGTGAACACGTTCATTGGAACCAGCGGCGGCGGGAATGTCTTTCCGGGAGCGGATATGCCGAGGGGTATGGTGCAGTGGAGTCCGGACACCACGACTTCTCCTGGCGGTTATCAGTATACAGATACGGTGATTTCGCGTGGCTTCAGTCTGACGCATTACAGCGGACGCGGTGTCAGCGTGTATCAGGATTTTCCGTTCATGCCCGTCGTGGGAATATTGTCAACGTCCCCGGTCACGACCCCAACCGCGTATGGTTCGAGTTTTTCGCACAGCAACGAATCTGCCTCGGCGGGTTATTACAGCGTCCTGCTTGACACCGGGATACAGGTGGAGTTGACGGTGACGCCGCACAGCGGCATGGGGCGCTTCACATATCCGTCTTCCACGCAGGCCAACATGATCATTAATTTGAACGGCAGCGCGAATGGGAACAGCGGCGATGCGGTTTCAATCATGGGCACCAATGAGGTAACCGGCCGGACAACCAGCACCATCGGCGGCAGCGGCAATCCTTACACGATTTATTTCGCCGCTTTCTTTGACCATCCGTTCACCGGGTTTGGAGTCTGGAATGGCAGCACGCTGGCCGCCGGCGCGAGCACCAACAGCAATTCATCCACGGCGGCATATGTGACCTTTGACACGACGGCAAATCCGGTGGTGCTGGCTCGCGTCGGCATTTCCTTTGTGAGCGTCTCGAACGCGCTGCTGAACTTGAACACGGAAAATCCCGGCTGGGATTTCAACGCCGTCCGCGCCGGCGCAAGCAACGCCTGGAACACGGCGTTAAGCCGGATACAAGTGACGGGCGGAACGACCAACGAGCAAGCGGTGTTCTACACGGCGTTGTATCACAGTTATATTCACCCGAATATCTACAGCGACGTCAACGGCCAATACTTCGGCTTCGACGGCGTGGTGCATACGCAGACGAATCACGTTCAATATGAAAATATGTCGAGCTGGGACAATTACCGCTCGCTCATCCAATTGATTTCGTTTCTGTCTCCAACCGAGGCGGGCGACATGATGCAATCGCTGGTCAACGATGCGGCGCAGGGCGGCGGCGCGATGCCCCAGTGGGAACAGGTTGCCGCCAATTCCGCAAACATGGTGGGCGATGGAACAACAATTGACATCGCCAATGCCTATGCCTTTGGCGCGACGAATTTCGACGTTCAATCCGCGTTCAACGCGGCGGATTATTCAGCTTCGACCATCGGGGCGACCAGCGGCGGCAAGACGGCACGCCCGGGGTTGAGCGATTATCTAAACCTTGGTTACATTTCCACGTCGTATTCCATTTTCGGCTCTCAGGATGCAACTCCGGCCGTCACGCTGGAATATGCAAATGACGATTTTGCGTTGGCGCAACTGGCGTTGACGCTGGGAAACACCAATAAATACCAGATCTATCTGATGCGTTCGGGCAACTGGCGGAACGTTTTTAACCCGACCAGCCTCTGGGTGCAATCGCGCAATTCAGACGGCAGTTGGGAGGCCAGTTTCACTTTGACGACTTCGATGGTGGAAAGCGATTCCTACACCTACACATGGATGACGCCGTTCAATCTGCGTGGATTGTTCGATGCGATGGGCGGAAACACCGTGGTGACGCAGCGTCTGGACACTCACCTCACGCAATTGAACGCAGGGGAGTCGAGCATCTACGCTTACTTGGGCAACGAGCCGGAGTTGGAAGTGCCGTGGGAATATGATTTCGCCGGAGCGCCGTGGCGCACGCAGGAAGTCGCGCGGAGGGCTGTGCAATTGTATGGAAATTCCCCCGGTGCTGTGCCCGGCAACGACGACGGCGGAGCGATGAGTTCGTCAGTCGTGTGGGGAATGATTGGAATGTTTCCGGAAATTCCCGGAGTGGGCGGTTTCGTCATCGGGAGCCCGCTGTTCACTTCGGTCACGATTACGCCTGAAAGCGGACACAACATCCAGATCACCGCGCCCGCCGCGGCGGACACGAATCAATACGTCCAAAGTTTGCTACTGAACGGACAGCCGTCGTCGCAACTCTGGCTGCCGATTGCAACCATTCTCGGTGCGGCCAACACGACGCTGGCGTTCACATTGAGCAACACGCCAAACATGAACTGGGGAAACGATCCCTCCAACGCGCCGCCTTCATTTCCCGACGGCTTGGTGATTGTTACGCCGCCTGTCGTTTCCATCACCGCTCCGGCCAATGGAGCTACTTTTCTGCCGGGCACAAACATCACCTTCAATGTGAGCGCAAGCAGTGTCAACGGCCCCATCACAACCGTGCTGCTTTTCCAAGGCTCGACCAGCCTTGCCGTTTTGACCAATGCGTCTTATGCCTTTGTCTGGAGTAATGCGCCCGCCGGATATTATACGCTTTATGCCGAGGCAACGGACTCTATCGGGGCGGTTGGCTCGTCAACCGCAATCAATATTTCCGTGGCCGTTCCGGGGCAAGGAAGCCATTTTATTACCACTGTCAGTCAGGGAGCAGGTTCAAGCTGGACTGATCCAATTTGGCAGACGAATGGCGCGGGCACATTGGTTTCCCCTATATTCGGCAACACTTACGAGGAAGTCTACAATTCCACTAAACTTGCATTTGGCGCCGGGAATACCCGCGTCCGCAACCCCACCGTAAATGGACCGCAAACTTTTCCAGGTGCCTCCTTGATTGTGGAAACAAATGCCGAGATCCGATTCAAAGACACGGCAAATGGCAACTATCAAATGATTTTTCCCGGCGTCGGAAACAATGCGGGTCTCATTCTTAACGGTGGACTGTTGAACGATGGTGACTCTGGGAATTTCATTCTCCTCGGAACGATACAAGCGGCAAGCGGATCGCTTTCCTGTTTTGCGCCCGCAGCCAACTTGGGCAATGCGCCTCCTTTGACCGAGGCTGGGCGGACTTTTACTATTGGCGCCACACTTTCGGGCAATGGCACGCTGGCGGTGATTTTGACTCCGACAAACAGTCCGGTTATGGTGACCAACGGTCAGAATACCTTTTTTGGCAACTGGATTGTGCAGGAAGGCTGGCTGATTGGCACGACACCCCAATGTCTCGGTGTCGGTAGTTTCACTGTCGATCCACTTGCTGGTAACGCCAATAACCCACAGGCATTATCCAGTCTGCCTGCTCTCACGCTTGAAACTTCGAACACTGTGGGCAATGGAGGGAGCAATGCGGCTCACGCCATTCTCGATTTTTCATATCCAGCCATCTGTGCAGGAACCATAGTTTTGACCAATGGCGGCTTGATGAATCTGCACAGCGCTTGCCTTTTTGCTGGCATGATGATTGAAGGTCATTCATTGACCAATGGCACATACACCTATGCCTGGCTTTCCAGCACTTACACAAATTTTCTGCCGGGTGGTTCAGGCAGCATCACGATCACGAACTCGGTTTTTCCTGCGCCTGTTTTCTCCAACCTGTCTATGTCTTTACAAGGTGGGAATTTTTCAGCGTCATTTCAGACCATCAATGGAGTGCAGTATGAAATCCAATATACGACTAATTTGAGTTTGCCATTTTCTCAATGGACGACATTAAACACGATGACCGGAAATGGTTCAGCCATAAATATCACCGATTCAACAGCGCCGGATGCAGCGCGTTTCTATCGCATTTTGATTTTGACGCCGTGAGTTTCTTGCGTCGCATGATATTCATTGAAAGTGCCCAATTTACAACAAGGCAGTCCGCTAATCAGATACAAGGCCAGCGTCATGTAGGGGAAACTCCCGACGCCCAATTTTATGAAGGTTCATGTAAAGTGGATGCATCAAATCCCAAAAATATGAGGACTGAATATGAGGACTGTGATTTAACGATGATAAATTTTCGACCAGAAAAAACATTTTTAATCAAAGGTCATACATTGAATGCGTCTTGGTTCCTTTCCCCGTGGATTGTTTGGATTGCAACACTAATGCTTTTGTTGCAGCAACCAATGAGAGCCGCCGGGGACGGTTCATACGACAAGTCCCAGCTGGTTGATTTCGTCCGGCCATTGGTTGGCACACAGGGAGACGGGAATACTTATCCGGGGCCTTCCGCGCCGTTTGGAATGGTTCAATTGAGTCCCGACACCGACCGGGAGGCTTGCGCCGGCTACAAATATTCCGACACTTCAATCTTGGGATTCAGCCTGACGCACCTCACCGGCACGGGCGTTGCGGATCTCGGCGATTTTTTATTCACGCCGGAAACGGGCGCACCGAAATTTGTTCCCGGAACGAAGGAAAATCCTGAATCCGGCTACCGCTCGCGCTACTCCCACGCCGATGAAACCGCGTCCGCCGGATATTACAAAGTGAAATTGCAGAACTCCGGCGTCGTGGCGGAATTGACGGCGGCGGACCGCGCGGGGATGATGCGGTTCACGTTTCCCAAATCCGGACAGTCGGCCATTCTGACGGACCTGAACCATTTCCTATGGCCTGACTGGAAAAAGGATCGGGCGGTGCTCTCGTCGCAGGTTCAAGTGGTGGACAATCAGACCGTCACCGGCTTTCATTCGACGCACGGCTGGGCCGACAAGCGGGGCATTTATTTCGCCGCGCGCTATTCGCGTCCGTTCGACAGTTTTCAAATTGTCAGCGACGGCAACGTCCTGACAAATTTGCATGAAGCGACCGGCATGGACTTACAGTTTCTGGCGCAATTTCAGACGGGTAGCAACGAGGTCATTCTGGTCAAGGCGGCGGTTTCGGCGGTGAGCGCGGCAAATGCCTTGAAAAATTTGGACGCGGAAATTCCCGGTTGGAATTTCGAGCAGGTTGAAAATGAAACCCGCGGCCAATGGAATCATGAATTGGGCAAAATCCAGATCGAAGGCTCGCGGGATGAGAGGGAAACTTTTTACACCTCGATGTATCACGCCATGCTCGCGCCGAATCTTTACGAGGACGTGACCGGCGATTATCGCGGCCTCGACGATAAAATTCATCGGGCGGATGGTTTCACAAATTACACCGTCCTTTCGCTTTGGGACATTTATCGCGCCGAATCCCCGCTGTTCACGCTGATCGAATCGGCGCGCGACGCGGACGTGATCAATTCCATGCTCGCGCATTACGACCAAAGCCCGAAACATTTCCTGCCCGTCTGGCCGTTGCAGGCCAATGAAACCTTTTGCATGATCGGCTACCACGCCGTGCCGGTCATCGTTGACGGATACTTCAAGGACGTGAAAGGCTTTGACGCCGCGCGCGCTTACGAAGCGTGCAAGACCACCGCGATGAACCGCGATTACAGCGGGCTGGCCGCCTACGACAAACTCGGCTGGGTTCCATGCGACAAATACGGCGAATCCGTTTCCAAAACCTTGGAATACGCCTATGACGACTGGTGCATCGCGCAAATGGCCAAGTTGCTTGACAAAACGGATGACTACGAATACTTCACGAAACGGGCGAGCGGTTTCACAAACCTCTACGACCCGTCCACCGGCGTGATGCGCCCGAAAGACTCGCAAGGAAAATGGCGCGAGCCATTCGACCCGCACCACTGGACGATGGGATCAAAAGGCGACTACACGGAAGCGACGGCGTGGCAATACACCTGGTATGTGCCGCAGGACGTGCCCGGATTGATTGCGTTGATGGGCGGCAAAGATCAATTCGTGCAAAAACTGGATTCATTTTTTTCCTTTGGCGGCAGCAAGACGGGGGAATACGATCACGGAAACGAACCGGACCAGCAGGCGATTTATCTTTACTGTTATGCCGGCGCGCCGTGGAAGGCGGCCAGCCGCCTGCATCAGGTGATGGACTCGCAATACGGGAACAAGCCCAATTCGCTGCCCGGCAATGATGACTGCGGCCAGATGTCAGCGTGGTATGTCTTCACGGCGATGGGATTTTATCCCGTGTGTCCGGCGAGCGACTACTATGTGATAGGGAGTCCGGGGGTGGCAAAAGCGGTGGTGCGCCTCTCGAACGGCAAGACCTTCACCATGACGGCGAAAAATCTCTCGAGCGAAAACATTTATGTCCAGTCGGTGCGGCTGAACGGCAAAGATTGGGACAATCCGTTTCTGCCGTATGACCAATTGAAAAACGGCGGAACGCTGGATTTTGTGATGGGAGGCAAACCCAGCCAGTGGGGAACGAACCCCGATGTTCCGAATTGATTCCTGATGCGCTTCAGTCCGCGTAAATGTCAGGGATTCGCAAGTCAAGGCAACAGGCCGGTTTTGGTGGCTTAAAAAGGCGAAATTGGCTCATATTTCAAAGGTTTCGTGATGTAGGGATGTTTCCCGACAAGACACATTTTTAATATCTGTTACATTGTCACCGTAATCCGGTCATAGATTATGCCAAACCACAAAAGACAATCAGTGCTGAAAAGCTGGCGCGATTTTGCGATTAAAAAACTAAACAACGCAACCTTATGAAAAACACACCCTTGTTCACCTCGATGATGGTCGCCTCGCTTTGCTTGGTCGGCGCGGCAGTGCAGGCGCAAACCACGTTGTTAAATATGGGCTTTGACAATCCAGGCGCCCCGGTAATTGGCACGGATTACATATACAACACTGCAAACGGCACCCCTGGTGACTTTAATACCCCCTATGGAACCACTATTAATAATAATGCCGCAACCGCGTTTACAGAAGAAGCTGGCACCGGTGTGTATGAGGGTGGTTCGCCAAGCGGTGGTCTCGTGGTAACCGCTGGCGATAATGATGCGGCATATAGTTCGCAGGGCTTTAACTTTTCTGGATCGGGCGCCAATTTTCAACTTTCCATGATGTTTCAAACCGCCAGTAGCTCTGCGGGTATTGGAAGTGGCGATAAGTTCCAGTTGGGTTTGGCCTATTCAGATATTACCCCATATGGAAGCTCGGGGGCATATTCTGGTGTGGCTAATGAATTCGCAAGTTATCGCTTGTTGTCAATAACCGGCACTCAAAATTATACCTTGGAATACCAGAATTATCTCCTTGGAGGGGCTAATACAAGCGGCCTGCAAAGCGTCACGCTGCTTCCAAGTGAGTGGTATCAGATGAGCATATCATATCTGAATAATGGAAATGGAACATTGACCGAGAGCGTTTCGCTTTATGATATGGGCACTGAAGGAACAAGCGCACCGACGCTTGTTAATGTCGGAAACCTTGATCAAGTCACAATTACAAGCGACCTTACGAGTGATACCACAGTAGCGCCGGAGTTTCGGGATGCCAATGATACCGGGATTAATGATCTGGATAACCTTTCTCTAGTGGAGAGTGTTCCGGAGCCATCGTCTTGCGCGATGGTCGGGCTTGGAATTTCCGCGCTGTTTGGAATGCGCCGTTTCCGCCGGAACAAGTAATAAGCGTGGTTTTTCAAAAAAGCCCCAATTCAGACGGAAGTTTTGCGAGAAGTAATAAAAAAGTAACAACAATTAAAACCTTATGAAAAACACCCCCTTGTTTACCACGGCGCTGGCCGCCTCGCTTTGTCTAGTCGGCGCGGCAGTGCAGGCGCAAACGGTGTCATTGAACTTCGACACGCCAGGTCAATATACCGGCAATTTCATTGCGGCGGCTAATATGACGGAATCACCTACTGCCGGAGTGAATGGCAGTGGCGGAGTTACAGATAATTTGTCGGCCGATGCCAATTCAATTTATGATGCCAGCAGTTGGGATTTTTCTCAAGTGGGGGATTCAATCACCATTTCACTTATGGCGCAGATTGCGAATCCTATAGGAGGTAGTGGCGGGACATTTCAACTGGGTCTTGGCGTTAACAGTTCATTCGTCATGGCCGGTTCGACTGCCACCTCGCCAGCGTTTGGAACTTTTCGTTTGAGCAGATCAAGCGCTACCGCTCCTAGTGGCTTTGCTAGTTTTAAGATTGGACCTCAATTTGCTAGTGGTAGTGCCCTATCCAGCTCCAGTGTCCAAAGTGCTGCATTTTCACTCGCTCTAGGCGATTGGTATCAGTATAATGTAACTTTAGTTGACACCAGCAGTTCGTCATACAGCATGACTGCAACTCTGTATGATTACGGGACCACTGGTTTGTCGCCAGTTACAGGAACTGACCTGCTTGCGGCGTATGAAAGTGCTGGTTTATCAATGACAAATATCACGGGAAGCGCAGGCGCTGCTCTGGTGGCAGCCACAGCGGCTGACCCTGGTTGGCGGGTGGGGACCGCGACTTCAGGAATTTCGGCTTTGGACAACTTTTCGGTAGTGGAGACGGTGCCGGAACCATCAACTTTCGCGATGGTCGGGCTTGGAATTTCCGCGCTGCTTGGAATGAGCCGCTTCCGCCGGAATAAGTAAGCCAATGTTTTCAAAAGGCCCCAACGTAAATGTTGGGGTCTTTTTTGTTTCTACAAATCATGCCTTTGACAAACTATCCGATTTTAAACCGCAGAGTTCGCGGATTGTGCGGATAAAGAATAGTGAATCTACCAAATCTGTGTAATCTGCGGATTCAAAATACGCAAATTTTTACCACAAGACACCGACCTTTTGACATTTAAGACCATGTGCAGGACAATATTTTACCGGCTCACAGCATTTTTTACTCGGCGTCGTGTGCGTTTAACTGATTTATCCGAAAGAAAACTAGCATTAACATGAATCACTGCAAAGAATTGCCGCGCCGGATTTCTCTGCTGTCATTTGGCCTGGCGTTGGTTGCCGCGCTTTGTCTGGCAGCCGGGTCGGGTTGGTCGCAAACCTTGTTATTGGATTTCAACACGTCGGGTCAATACACCGGCAACTTCAATAGTCCCGGCACGGGCAGTTCCTGCACGGAGACCAATGCCGGCGGAGTCACCAACAGCGGCGCGTTGCTGGTGACCGGCGGGGATGGCAACGCGACTTATAACGC
>Ga0187868_1001196_pt1 | contig 18885 bp, 12 predicted proteins | sample June2016WEW_13_4_FD_133014 | JGI IMG/M metagenome (GOLD analysis project Ga0187868, IMG submission 133014) | Peatland microbial communities from SPRUCE experiment site at the Marcell Experimental Forest, Minnesota, USA - June2016WEW_13_40 | ecosystem: Environmental > Terrestrial > Soil >... | reverse complement strand
TTACGGGGCGTTCGGCACGATCCTTTTCTTCGTGGGGATGGCGGTCTACATCGCAAGCAATAGGGCCTTCGCGATGCTTTCCCTGAGCGGCCAATACGCAAGTGCTACTACCGATGCGCAGAGCTCTCTATTAAATGCAGCAGGGCAGGCGATGCTTGCTGAGGGAAAAACCGCGCTGGCATTCCCCTCATCGAATTCGCCAGCTTGGTAATCTCTGTAGTCATGCTGAGAGGCAAGGTCTTCAGCAAAGCGACCGCTTACGCAGGAATTCTGGGAAATGCGCTGCTCCTGGTCTTTGAAGCCATCCTCGCCTTCGTGCCCGCGTTCCTTAACGTGGGGTTGGTCATTGCCGGCGGTGGTGGGCTTGCGATCATGATCTGGTACCTCCTGGTTGGCCGAAGGCTACTCCGAATATCCGTACGTGGTTGGTAGTAGGTGGTAGGTAGGGACATCTTACCCCGCCTACCACCTACGACATACTACCTACCGCCTGCCACCTACCGTCTGCCACCTACCGACTAACCATCTTTCTTTTCAATAACATTCCCGCTTTCAACGCGTAACTACTTTTGTTTTCTGCAACATTCCCGCTTCACCCTGGCCTGCTGAAAGCCGGTCCTTTGTTTTCATAGACATTCCCGCCTTGTTCGTTCAGTTTTCAAAGTTACTAGATTTTTCTTTCCCTGCCATTGGTGACAGTTTGTCGTGGATTGCGCAACAGGGCAGGAGTCCCGCCAACTCGAACTCCCCTCAAATGCAGTAGGCAGTCGGAAGCAAGCAGAAGGCAGTCCACAGCGCCCAGAAGCAAGAAGGCAACTCGCAATTCATAATTCACCCTTGCCCTCTTTTCCCGTCCCCTTACACCTGAAAACCTGCTCTTCCCCATCTACCACCTACGACATACCACCTACTAAACAACATCTTTTTTGCATTTTCGACTGGTTTATTCACCAGCCGCGGCCCGATTTCGACCCTCCTTGACGCGTTCTGTTGCGGCCTTCTCCATAGGTCGAACATGCTAGGCTATCATAGTTCTAGCCTCGCGTCAAGAACACAAAGGCAGGGGTATGGGTGTCATTTGCGAGACCGGCGGCTCGAGTGGATCCCCATTCCAAATCACACCAGCACTAAGGCCGGATTCAGGACTCGGCATTCAGGCGTCAGAAGGCAGGAAGCAAGCAGAAGGCAGCATGGACCCGCTTTTGCGTCGGCGGTTCGTTCCAGAATGCCCGGCAAAAAGGGGCAGACCTAAAGGTCTACGCTAAGCGTTTCTAAGAACGCACGCCCGGAAAACCCTTGACTGTGGCTACCCGCTCGCATCAGCCGGCGCTTGTGGGACGTGTGGGCAGCCTAGAGGGCCACTGGAAAGGGAGCTGACTTCTCAGACGCAATCGCGTCTCCCGGTATGACAGCCGCACCCTTCGGTGCGGCGCGCGCTTTCGTCTCCTATCTGAGCTTACTCAGTACATTCTGGGCGGGAATTTCTCTAGCGACTGACCGGATTTTAAGATATCGTTGTAGCGTTTGATTAGGTCTTCGGCCCGGCGCACGACTGGCAGCAACAGCCGGGGACATCCAATGACATCCAGTGACATGCAGTGATCGCCAAGACCATCTCCCATTACCGCATCGTTGAGACGCTGGGTAGCGGCGGGATGGGTGTGGTCCACAAGGCTAAGGACACCAAACTCGGCCGCTTCGTAGCACTGAAGGTTCTTCCCCCACAATTGCCCCATGACCCCCAAGCCTTCCAGCGCTTCAAGCGCGAGGCCCGCGCCGCCGCCGCGCTCAATCACCCTAACATTTGCACCATCCACGAAATCGGCGACCATGAGGGGAGACCTTTCATCGTGATGGAGCTGCTTGAGGGAAATACGCTCAAGCATCTCATTGAATCAGGGGGGCGTGGTGCGCGCCCGGCTGGCCAGGGCGAACGCCGTTCACCGCTACCGCTGGATGAGCTGCTGGTGCTGGCGATTCAGATTGCCGACGCGCTGGACGCGGCGCACCAGAAGGGGATCATCCATCGCGACATCAAGCCGGCGAATATTTTCGTCACCTCGCGTGGGCAGTTGAAGATTCTGGATTTCGGACTGGCCAAGCTGGCAGCCACACCCAAAGCCGTGGCCGAAGCGGCGGGCACGACACCGATGCTGACCATGGGGGCGGCAGAACAGCATCTCACCAGCTCTGGCGCGACCATGGGGACAGTGGCCTACATGAGCCCGGAACAGGCGCGGGGCGAAGAACTGGATGCGCGCACGGACCTGTTCAGCTTCGGCGCCGTGCTCTACGAGATGGCGACGAGGCGGCAGGCGTTCAGCGGCGCGAGCACGGCCACCATCTTCACGGGTATTCTGCGCGACGAGCCGCCCCGCCCCTCGCAACTGAATCCAGAATTGCCGGAGGAGCTAGACCGCATCATCACCAAGGCGCTGGAGAAGGACCGTGACCTGCGTTGCCAGACTGCGGCGGAATTGCGGGCGGACCTGAAGCGCCTGCAGCGGGACACGAGTTCCGGGCGCTCGGCGTCGTCGCCGGTGGGAATCATTTCATCGCCGCCCACGGGGAGGACACCGCTCCCGCCCACGGCGGTCGGGACACCGCCGCTACAAGGCGAGAGATCCGATTCCCAGGCGATCGCGGACCTGGTCAGGGACCACAAGAAAGCCGTCATTGCATTGATGGCTGCCGGGATAGTGATCGCCGCCGTCCTCATCTATGCCCTCTATCACGCCGCCCGCCATGCGCCGGTGCCGCCCGCCGGCTTGGAATATACGCGCGTGACAGGCAGCGGCGACGTCCAGCGGGCGGACATCTCAACTGATGGCAAGTATGTGGCCTACCTGCGGTCGACGGCAGGCAAGCAAAGCCTCTGGCTGAAGCAACTGGCCACGGGCAGTGATGTCCAGATTGCCACCCTGGGCGAGGATGAATGCCCCGGCTTGGCGTTCTCTGCCGATGGCAGCTACGTCTACTTCGTCCGCCAGGATCCTCTGAAACCTAAAGGCGATCTTTACCAAGCGCCGTCCCTGGGCGGAACTCCAAGAAAGATACTGGCCGGTATGTCCGGCCCGCCGGCATTTTCACCCGATGGCCAGCGGGTCGCCTTTGTGCGTGACACCTTTAGTGAGGACAGCTTGTTAACCGCCTCGTTGGATGGCTCTGCCCAGCGGGTGCTGGCATCCTACAAGGCGCCCGAGGGGATTTTCCCGTATTGCGCCGCGTGGTCTCCGGATGGCCGAACCCTCGCCTTTGGCCACAATACTCCGCAGCCGGTCTTGACCACCATCGGGGCAGAAGGCGCTGCGGCGCAGCCGGTGGCGGGCGCACATTTGGCCGGCATCCAGGATCTCGCTTGGCTCCCTGGAAGCCGTCACTTGATCGTTGCCGGCCTTCCGCCAGGGGCGTCGGCCGTCGCGACAGCACAGCTTTACGAAGTCTCGGTAGAGGGAGGCGAAGTCCGCCAGATCACTCACGACCTTTGGGCATACACGGGAATCCGGGCGAGCGCGGACGCAAAGACGCTGCTGGCCCTGCAAGACCAGATCCTTGCCACTATCCAAGTTGCCACACCAGGAAAGGAGTCGGAAGCCCGCCCGTTGAGCGCCGAGAACCAGAACCACGACGGCCGTTGGGGTCTTGCATGGACGCCTGACGGGAAAATCGTCTATTACTCAACTCCCAGCGGGCACGTAGACCTCTGGGAGATGGGCTCGGACGGCTCGAACCCTCAGCGCCTCACCAGCAACGGGGCATCCTCGGCTTCCTACCAACCCGCCGTCTCTCTCCGTGGCGCCTTCATTGCCTTCACCCGGTGGGATCGAAGTGGCGAGAACATCTGGAGCATGGATATGGACGGTGGCAACCTGAAACAGCTTACCGAGGGTAAGGAGGACCTCCATCCCGCCCTATCGCAGGATGGCCGGTGGGTGGTTTTCATCCGGGTCCAGGGCGGCAAGTATACTCTGATGAAGGTTTCGAGTGGAGGTGGCCCACCGTCCCAGTTGGCGGACTACAACTCAAGTTGGCCATCCGTCTCCCCAGACGGCAAGTGGATCGCGTGCTTCTACTTTCCCAGCCAGGATCAGCCAGCCAGCTTGGCGATGGTTCCCTTCGCGGGCGGCCAACCCACCGAGGTTTTCCCGCTTCCCGTTACTAACGCCCCTCCCTTTCTTTGGACCCCCGATGGCCGCGCCATCTCCTTCATCAACAGTGTGAAGGGTGTGGATAACGTCTGGGAACAGCCGCTGGCGGGCAGCCCGCCGCAGCCCGTGACGCATTTCACATCGGGCAAGATTTTCTGGTTCGACTGGTCTCGCGATGGCCGCTTGGCCCTCTCACGTGGCACGGACCAGACCGACGCGGTGTTGATCAAGAATTTCCGATGATGGGCAAGACGATTTCACACTACCGGATCGTTGAGAAGCTGGGTAGCGGCGGGATGGGTGTGGTCTATCGGGCCGAGCAAATTCCGCGCTTGCAGAAAGCGAAAAACGGCCCCGGCCCAGCCCAAGCGCGGGATCTGCCCGATAAACGCGGTCTAGCTGACCCTCGCCAGACGCTGGTACTCGGTCTCGGCGTGCTCGGGGATCAGGACCCAGAGGGTGTAGATGCCGAGCGCCGTCCCCAAGGGGAAGTGGATGAGGCTAATGCAGCCGAGGACGATGGCGAGCATGCGCGCCCAGGGGGCGTGGGCCAAGAGGCCCCATCCAGCGATCACTCCTACAATGGCGAAGCCTGAAATGACCATGCCGATCATGCCCAGGAAGGGAGCCACGAACAACCGCACGTGTTCGGGAATCGGCATAAACATGAACGGGAAACGCATATGGCCGAAGGCCATCAGGGCCACGCCCGGGATCAGCCGCAGCACGGAAAGGGCGATCCAGAAGGCGCCAAGCAGGCTGACGTGCCTGGCCACGCGCGAGGGTCGGGCGAATCCCGCGCTCGGGCTGGTCTGCGCCGGTAGGCCGGTTGGGCTAATCGAGGATTGAGGCGGTGGCGCGGGCGTGGCCATTGGCGCGGGAGTCGGCGCGCCGGAGATGGCTTGGCCGCATTTGTTGCAGAAGATCTGTCCCGGCATGACCTGAGCGCCACAATGAGCGCAGTACATAAGATCCTCCTTGCTTGTCCGCACTATTATACGCCCAACGGCCCATAAGAGTTCCAGACGGGCGCGTCCATCGCAAGGAGCGCGACCTATCCGGTTGGAGGAGTTGCTTTGCGGGAGACGCGTGGGCTGAGCCTGAATCACACCCTGGCGCGGCCAGTTACATCGTAGGCGTGCGCGGCGCGCTGCAAGGTTTGGAGAGGTTGTATGGCGCGCATGGCGCGACGGTGTTCTGCTAAAATTGCCAACAGCGATGCCCGTCCCATCTTTTCGCAATGCACGGTGCAGAGTGAAATGGCATTGAGGGGACGAACAAAATCATGAAGTCGGCGTTGGTAATCGCGAATGACGTTGAGCCCGTCGCCTTTGGATAAGGCCCACGACCAGTCGGTAACCCATCGCATGACTGTTCCGTGGAGGTGCAACGGACTTCTCTGGAGCGGGTCGCCCGCTCGCAATAGTTCGTTGAGGCATTCCGGCGCGGTCAGAAACACCAAACGCCCGCTATGCAAGAATACGTCCGGCCTTAACCCATTCTCACTCAGGCCGCGCGCCACATCGTTTAAGCAGGTCGGGCCGGCCACGATCACAACCTGCTGGCCGATTTCCAACCCTGCGATTAGGAATTGTAGGATTTCAGATGAGCCCTTTTCCCTGCGGACTACCAAACGACATGCAGTGGCCTGGGCGGCAAGCCCCGCATGGTTGCTTAGTTCTACTCCCATATACCTTATCTTCATCGAAGTCTAATGAGCCTGTCAACAAGACTTGCTGGCGCAGCGTCGAATTGTCCCATGAGCAATTTATATACTTTCGCCGTACCTTCGTGTTTACAAGAAATAAATAGCTCTCGCCAGAGCCTATCCACCGCGCGACGTGGGCTTACGGGCTCCCGAGTTGGACATTGAAACTCGCATGGCAATCAGCGGCGGGATCTTGCGTGACAGACTTTTGTAAATCGCCGCCCCGGATTTTGAACTCCAGCGGCGGCTTCTTGAGCTTGTCAGGCAACCCCTCGATGCGCGCCTTGCCGTCGCTATTGGTGCCGATTTCAAGGTCGGTTTTTCGTTTGTTCATGAAGCCGTAAAGAATAGTAACGTGGACCTTGGCGTCATAAACAGGTTTGTCAGTGCGGTCCAGGACCGTGAAGTCTGCCGAACAGGGCCCCAGGTCGCCTTTAATGACTGGGATGTCAACGGCTGCCGCGCACAAAGCGTGATGGGAGGTTGCTGCGGCCAAAAGTACCATCGCCACCAGGAGCAGCTTTCCAAGTCGCGGCGTCCCTATGCGGCTATCCAACCCGCCGGTGTGGGAATGAAGGAATCCGTAACACATCATTTGCTCTCCTTCGAGGACGGCGAAAGTTGATGCCTCCAAGCTCGCAGGCCGCGCTTCATTCATTGTCATAGATTCACGTATCGGTTTATGGGCATTTGACTCACATCTTATTTATTATAACATCCCGCAGACAATTCATTCCGGCTACTTGTTTGACCGCCGAATATGGGGCCCCCTGAGCAACGACATGACCGGAGTGCGCCCGAGGAGGCAGTCCTTTATAAGGGATGGGAGTCGGCGGCGAGGGGTGGGCCGGATACAGGTCTGCCGGCTCGATGCGCCGTGGGGCACACACTCGAATTGGGGGCCGGGGACTCCCGAGGCGGGGTTAACCTTCTGATAAACAAAATGTGCCGATTGGAGTAACCCCGTCATTTTTCACTTGCAACCATTTTGAGCAATCTCCTAATCTGGACTGTACCCGAATGTTGCAGAAGGCGTGCCCAGTGGTCATGGTCTGGCAAATTTCCTGCCTCAGAATAAGTCATCTGGAACTCAACCTTGGAAGTCAATGGTTCAGGGTGGGAAGTGCATCGTGAGCAGGACAGGCGTGTGGGCTGGTGGTGCCGTGGAACACAAGGTATCAGACGACGACAAGGAGACCTCGGCGAGTTCCCGAGGACCTTTGCCAAGGGCGGGAGAGGTTCGGAATGAAGAAGCCCTTATGGCCATCGACCTAGAGGGAAGCTCGGAGTATTTGCTGGAACTGATTGTTGACAACTTGAGGCAGCTTGGCCCGGCCGCCCAAGGGGCCTTCTTGCAGAGAGTCCTGAAGGACCTTACCAGCGTGGAGGTAACCGAGAAGGAGAGCATTGTCCATTGGGAAAAGATCTTAGCCCACCGGAACGAGTTAACGGAAAAACTCGGCCGCCCAGCCTCCCTGAGGACAGCGGCGGTAGACTACTTTGGCGAATTACAGCTTCTGCGGAAACCCGTTCTGTTGGAATACGAAGAGCTCGAGAAGTTGCGCCATAACGCCGCCACGGACCCGCTCACTGGCCTCAAGAACCGCCGCATGTTTGAAGAACACCTGGGTCGGGAGATCAATTACTCCAGTCGTTACAAGACCTCGTTCGCATTGCTCTTGTTGGACCTTCGCAGGTTCAAGATTGCGAACGACACTTACGGACATGCCACGGGAGACGAGATTCTGCGCAGTGTGGCTCGTGCCAGCCTTGAAACCATCCGCGGCTCTGACATTTCTTGCAGGATTGGCGGCGATGAGTTTGCCATCCTTCTTCCTCAAGCCGAGAGGTCCAGTGCCGAGACGTTGGCAGAGCGAATCGCGGGGAAGTTCGGAACATATGCCAAGCCCCTTGCTCCCAACACACCGGTTGGAATGGATTATGGGATCGCGATTTTTCCTGAGGATGCTGAGGACGCAACACACTTGTTCCAATTTGCGGACAGGAACCTTTACGAAAGCAAACAAAGGGCAGCTCGTCTACCCGAGGAGCCCGTCGTCACAGCTCGATCTTCGGCGTTCGAAGTCGAAGGACTGGTGCGGGAATCTGAGGCTGCGACAGACCGCGGCGACCGGCCTAACCCTGCCCAGTCCGCTTCTTCTCCAGGCGTTGGCTTGGCAGGAGAGAGAATCCGACCTTCAGATCGCGTCCATGACCGTCGCAAGTATGAACGAATTCCGCTCCAAGGAGCGCGCGGGCTGGGCCTAGTTCGTCTGGGGGAGATGAGCAAGATCGTAAGGCTTCTGGACCTAAGCTTTGGGGGCGTTTGCTTGCTGATGGACGATTATGATCTGCCGGACAGTTTTCCAGCTCGACTAGCTGTTCCATTCCTGCCCGATGCTGAACTAACCTTGCATCGAATTTACTGTCGTCAACTTCCGCATGGGAAAAGGCGTGTGGGCTGCTCGTTCACACCCTAATCCCAGCCGGCGCAGGCGTAGCGCCCGGCGTCCGGAAGCCTGTCACTTGTTGTAGGAGCCAAGACTCACCGTTTGACCCCAGGAACTGTTAGGCGCAGGGGAGTTGACGGACTCACGGAGGTGTCGCTTTCTATTGGGCAAGCCTGGGAATCGGAAGGTGAAATAGCGGATGGTTTGCAGTCCGGGTTACGGCTTCACACTCTTGCGAAACCAATCCACCGTGCGTTCAAGCCCCTCTTTGAAACTCACTTTTGGTTCGAACCTCAAGAAGCGCCGGGCCTTTTCAATATCAGCTTGAGAATGGCGTACATCTCCCAACCGGGCGTTTGAGTACTCGGGTTCCAACGGGTGTCCCACGATTGCGGAAAGAGAAGAGAGGAGGTCGTTAAGAGTGCGTCGCTCGCCTGTGCCGACGTTGAAGACCATGCCACCCACGCCATCCGCTGTGCAAGCGAGCATGTTGGCCTCCACCACGTTATCCACATAAGTAAAGTCGCGCGACTGTTCTCCATCGCCGTAGACGATGGGACGAGTGCCCCGAAGCGCTGCTTCGACAAAGCGCGAAATAACTGCCGAGTAAGGGGAGTGGGGATCCTGACGTGGGCCGAAGATGTTGAAGTAACGAAGGGAAACAGCCGGGAAGCGGTAAATTCGATGGAAGACGACGCCGTACTTCTCGCCCGCGAGCTTCGTAAGAGCGTAAGGGGAGAGGGGATTCTCGGGCATGGTTTCTACCTTCGGTAACGTCTCCGTGTCACCATATACGGAGGAGGAACTGGCAAATACGAACCGCTTCACTTGGGCGTCCCGCGCCGCCACCAGCATGTTCAGGGTGGCAGTGACATTCGCATTATGGCTTCTGATCGGGTCTTCCACGGAGCGTTGGACGGAAGGAATGGCAGCTTGATGGAGCACGTATTCCACTCCCTGCACGCAGGCCTTGCACACCGCAAGCTCCGCCAGATCACCTTCAACCAGTTCGATGCGGTCGAGACAATTGTCGAGATTCCGTCTAAACCCGGTGCTGAAATTATCCACCACTCGAACCGAGTGACCCAGCTCGACCAGTCGATTGACCAACGCCGACCCGATGAACCCGGCGCCCCCGGTCACAAGAAAACTCGCCATGCTACCTCCGTTGCCAGGATTTTTGGCAGGATGCCGAATAATGCTGTGAAACCGCGCGTTTTCCAGTTTCTCGTTTCACTCCAGGCTCCACAATTCGTCGATTGTTGGGCATCTTCTTGGGTTTGATGGGGCTTTGCTGGCCTTAAAAGGCAGTTTGTTTTGAGGTCCCGAAAAGACTAAGTCCTTTATTGTCAGCAGATTCCTAGCTTTGTTCCCTCGATTTAGTATCTTTTCTCCGTTTTCCACGCTTTTTCCGCCACCGCCCGGACGACTTCGAACCTTCTTCCCGCGCTCGCTTGCAAGCCTTTTCATGCGACAACGCACATAGGCTACCACGGCTCGGGCCGCGTGTCAAGAGGAAAAACCAGGATGCAGGGTTCGGGATTCAGAAAACAGCGCTTGTATCTCTAAGATCTGGAATCCGCCATGTCGAATTAGCGCAGTAGTACGGGGGTCTCGCCTATCTTCTTGCATCTCTGAAATCTGCAATCTGCGATCTCGAATTCCCGTCAGGTGGCGCGTAGCATGGGCCTCTCGCCGATGAACCTCGCGCCTCATCCTTGCCGGCTCTTGTAACTCTGAAATCTGCAATCTGCCATCTCGAATCGCCGTCCCGCTGGCGGGGTCATTCCAACGTGCCTGCGTCGGCGGCGAGTGCCCCAGTCATTCTGTCCGATCAAAGCCGACAGTAAGTCGTAGCGAATTCGAGGCCCCCAACTATCTTATACATTGTTTCAACTACTTACGAATTATTATGACAAAAGTCAATATTTTTCCTTGACAACGGCATTACCGAAGTTCTATTAATCATGCCATCAATCGGTCGAGCTTTGGTTCTTCGGAGAAATTGAATCCACTCTTGATCTCGGAGGTGCGAGCTGTTTCCTCGCTTGTTTCTCATCGTCTTCCTTACAGCCCTGACTCTAAGTTCGGCAAGAGCGCAGTCTACCGTTGCGACGAGCAGCCCCACTGCGCTCGCCCTCGCCAGCCAAGCGCTCAAGGCGCTGGCGGGTGGAACGGCGCTCACAGACATCACCCTGCAAGCCAGCGCAGCCTACACCGCCGGCTCCGACCAGGAAAGTGGCACCGCCACGCTGGTGGCGCGCGGCAATGCTCAAAGCCTCGTGACGCTCAACATCACTGGGGGGACAAGGCAGGAAATCCGCAACGGTCCGAGCGGCGCCTGGAGCGGGCCGGGCGGCACCCAGCATCCTATGGCCGCCCACAACTGTTGGACGGATGCCCCCTGGTTCTTTCCCGGTCTCAGCCTCCAGGCGCTGGCCAACGATCCCCAGGTCTCGGTCTCCTATGTGGGCCTGGAGACACTCGACGGCGTCTCCGTTCAACACTTACGCCTTCTCCGTACAATCCCCGCGCAGACCGCTGCGATAACAGCAGAAATCCAGCGTGAAAGCGCCTCCGACCTCTACCTGGACGCCGCGACGCTTCTTCCCTTGGTTCTTAGGTTTAACACCCACCCCGACGATGCACACAGCGTCGACATCCCCGTGGAAATACAGTTCGCAGGGTACGGCGCCGTCAGCGGCGTTCAGGTACCGTTTCGGATTCAGAAGTTTCTGCAAGGCACGCTGACGCTGGACCTCACCGTTACTCAGGTCGCAGTTAATTCCGGTGTTCCCCAGAGCACGTTCACCATTCCCGAATTGCCCACAGGAGGTGCCCAATGAGCCGCACTCATCTTCGCATTGCATTCTCGCTGGCCGCTTTCTTGCTTGTCAGTACGACCGCTCCAAGCCAAGTCGTCACTGGTCTGCCACCCTTCGGCAGTTTCAGCGGCGGTCCGGACATCATCAACAATGCCAACCTCAACGCGCACTTGTCCGTGCCTGTCGTCAGCAAAGGCGGCCGCGGCATGGCCTTCAACTATGCCCTCGGCTACGACAGCTCCGTTTGGTCCCCGAGGAACTCCAGCGGCCAATCGGTCTGGACGCCGGCTCCTACCTGGGGGTGGCAGGGCCTTACGCAGGTCGCAATAGGTTACGTCACCTATAACGCCAACACCTACTCCGGGAATTGCTATTGGAATGCAACTGAATATCAATGGGAGTATACACAGTACAGCAACTGGCAATACTACGATGCGTCTGGCGTACCCCATAGCTTCAGCCTAACCTTGGACACTGGCAACGGCTACAACGACCCGCCGAATTGCGTGGGCCTCCCCACGCTCCTGCCGGGCAGCGGGACGGCTCTCGCCACGGACGGTTCGGGGCTCACCTTAGCAGCTACCTCGGCACCTTCTGCTACGGTCTATACGCGCTCTGGGGTGGCCATTAACCCACCCCTCATCAATTCTTCTGGGTCTGGCAACGCCACGGACACAAACGGGAACGTCATTTCAACCAACGGTTATACCTTCACCGACACCTTGGGCATGTCGGCGCTCACCGTCAGCGGGTCACCCCCCAACCCTGTCTACTTCTCCTACTACAATTCCGGCGGCTCAGAGGTTACGCTCACCGTAAAATATACGAGCGAGACGATCAGGACCAACTTCGGTTGTTCCGGCATCACCGATTACGGACCGACGGCACAGAACCTGGTCAGCGAGATCGATTTGCCGGACAGCACCAAGTACACCTTCACTTACGAGGAGACCACGCCCGGCTCGACCCAATATTACACCGGCCGCTTGGCTCAGGTCACGCTGCCGACCGGCGGGACGATCACTTACGTCTACAACGGCCCTAACAACGGGATCACCTGCGCCGACGGCAGCGCGGCCACGCTTTCACGGACGCTTAACCCGGGCGGCGCCTGGTCCTACACTCACACGGAGTCGGGGAGCACCTGGACGACCGACATCACCGCGCCCGCTGACCCCCAAGGGAACCAAGCCTACACCACGATCTCCTTTCAGGGGATTTATGAGACCCAGCGCAAGGTCTACTCCGCAAACGGTGGCACCCTGTGGGCGACGGTGGCCACCTGTTACAACGGTGCGCCTATTCCCTGCACCGGGACGGTAGTTTCACTCCCCATTAGCAACCGCACGGCACAAGTCACGTTCCCCAATCTTTCCGCGTCGAGCACCTACACCATGTACAACAGTTACGGCCTACCAACCGAGGTGGAGGAATACGGTTATGGGGGGGCGCTCGTTCGCACGACCCTGGCCACCTATGCCACCCCCGGCTCATACTACTACTGGTACGACCGCCCATCTGAAATCCAGATCGAGGACAGCGGGGGCACCCTCCGCGCCCAAAGCAACTACACCTATGACACCTACGGGAACCGCCTCAGCGAAACCGCCACCAACACCGGATACTCCCCGGCCTCCATCAGCTGCGCCTTTACCTATTCCTCATCCGGCGTCCTCCAGACCTCGAAGGACTTCAACGGCAACACGACCACTTACACCAACACGGGTTGCAGCAGTTCCTTTCCCACAACCATCACTCTGCCCAACTCGCTCTCCACGTCGGCCTCCTGGAACTGTTACCTCGGCCAGCCCAATTCGACGACGGATGTAAACGGCGAAACTACAGTCTTCAGTTACGACAATATGCTGCGCCTCACTGAAATCGCCTACCCTGATCAGGGCCAAGCCAACATCGAGTACACCGACACGCAGGGGGCCTTCAGCGTCGCGACCTCACGCCTGGTGAGTAGTGCCCTTGGTAACCACACGGTTACGCAGTACCTGGACGGTCTGGGGCGCGTCGAGAAATCCGTGGACAGCCAAGCGTGCAACCAGGCGTCCAGCTCTGTGGCCACCGCGTACGACAGCTTGGGCCGCGTGTACACCGTGTCGAACCCGTACTGCACCACGAGTGACCCCACCTACGGCCTTACCACCTATGGCTACGACGCCCTCAACCGCGTCATCTCCGTGGAAGCGCCGGACGGCAGCCCAACGTACACAACCTATCCCGCCAACTGCGCGACCACGAAAGATCCGGCGCTCAAACAACGCACGCTCTGCTCGGACGCTCTGGGGCGCATCACCTCGGTCACCGAGGACCCCAGCGGCCTGAATTACCAGACCACCTACAGCTACGACTCCCTGAATAACCTCAAGGGAGTGAGTCAGAGCGGCCAGACACGGACCTACAATTACGACATGCTCTCACGCCTGACGAGTTCCGAGGTCCCAGAAGTGAACATCGGCGGCACGCAGTGTTCCACCACTTATGGCTACGATGCCAACGGCAACCTCACTTCAAAAGCCGCGCCCCGCGCCAACCAAAATTTGCGCTGCACCACCACGACCACGACTTACGCTTATGACGCGCTCAACCGGCTTACCTCGAAGACCTATTCGGACGGCACGCCCACGGCGACTTTCTCTTACGACCAGACCTCGGTGACCATTGGCAGTTGGTCGAGCGGAACTCTGTACTACCCCAAGGGCCGGATCACGGAGGCGACAACGACCTCGAGCGGGAGCGTAAACACCGGGGTGGTTTACAGCTACGATCCCGTGGGCCGCACCAAGGACTTCTGGCAGTGCAACCCCTCCAATTGCGGCAGCTCGAGCATCTGGGACACGCATTATAACTACGATCTGGCGGGGGATATTCAGAGCTGGGTGCATCCCGCAGGATACACGTTGACCAACACAGTCAACTCGGCGCAGCAGATTACGGCGGTGCAAAGCTCCTGGCAGGACTCCAGCCATCCCCAGTATCTGGCGCAAAGTATCAGTTACACTCCGTGGGGCGCGGTCAGCCAGCTCGAGAACGGCTGCGTGCCGAGCGGCTGCACGCCCGCTCTCGAGACCTACACCTACAATAACCGCTTGCAGGCTGCCCAGATCCAGTTAAGCGGCAGCCCCTCCGGCGGCTACACTCTGGCGTATAATTATTACTTGCCGGGGACGACCCCCACCGGCTGCCCGGTGGCAGCAGCGGGGACCGGCAACAACGGCAACGTGATCGGTTACACTTATACGGACGCAGTGAATAATAAGGCGATGAGCCACTCGGCGCTCTACGTCTACGACACCTTGAACCGCCTGGTATGCGCGCAGGCCACCAGCCCGAACAACAATCCCACTGCCACGTACGACCTCGTGTTCAGTTACGACCGGTACGGTAACATGGCCTGCGTTCAGAACGCGAACACCAACGGGCCGTGCCCTCAGTGGGCTTATAACCCCAGCACCAATCAGCTCACCACCTCCGGCTTCACCTACGACGCGGCGGGGAACCTGACAAAGGACTCGAGCAATCTCACCGCGCACACCTATCAGTGGGACGCGGAGGGGCGGGTCTCCGCTGTGGACCCTGGCACCAGCCCAACGTGGAGCTTTACCTACAACGCCGTGGGAGACCGGGTGCAATGGGCGTATGGAAGTTCGGGCGGGGCCGACCAGCACCTATTTGACCCGGCGGGGGGTTGGCTGGGGAATGCTGGGGAATACAGCGTGGTCAGGTGGGGCGCCGGGTATTTGGTGGTGTACACAAGCTCCGAGACGTATTTCAACCACATCAACAATATCAGCTCCACCAGCATGCTTACGAACCACGCGGGAACGACGGTGGAAGACATGCTGTTCTACCCCTGGGGAGATGTGTGGCAGTCGTGGGGGAGCGGCGGCTACAACTTTTCCGGAATGCCCTACCGCGACGGGACGACCATGACCGACATCACTACCGCCCGCTTCTCTTCCCCCAACCTGGGTCGCTGGCTCAGCCCCGACCCCGCCGGCCTCGGTGCTGTCGACCCCAGCAATCCTCAATCCTGGAACCGCTACGCATTCGTCTTAAACGACCCTCCTACACTCGCCGGACAGGGAGACGCAAACTTGCAAGCCGACTCCAATGGCGTCGGTGTGTCGGATTCAGGAGCAGCCATCATAGTGCCGAACATATCGTCGGGTGCGAATCAGATGTCGTCGGCCCTTGCGAGCGGCACAAACCTCTGCCGGGGGTGCACCGGAGCCCCCTCCGGGAAGCCGGGCCAAAACGGTTTAGGAACTCCCCCGATCTCGGGCTTTAGCACGGCTCTGATGGGATTTCTCGGTGTGCCGCTTTTCTATCTGCCGTCGCCCGCCATTGACCAGAGCGAGCAGGCCGCCCTTGACCAGATCGCACAGGCCATCATGAATGGCAAAGCTTCGGCTGCGCCAGTGTACCCAGCCCAGACGTTTCCGCCACCTCCACTGGACATAGGAGATGATCCCTGGAACACAGCTTATTATAATTTCCTCGAACTCTTCGCCAAAATCAATCCTTCGACGATTTTAGTGGAGGAGAGCGCCGCTTGCTATGAGGGAAATCCTGCCGCGTGCGGGGATACAACAGATGCCGCAGCGTTTCAGGGACTCATGAATGGGCCGTGGGGGGGCGGTAGTGAGGCGATGGGATGGGGAATCCCGTCGTATCCGGGTTGTTGGTGGGTAGGTAGAATCTGTCGCCCCACTATTTAGGGGCGCATCTCGTAGGTGGAACACACCCCTTTCCCGGGTGTTCCGGGAGCCGTGCCTGCAAACCGCGGCATGGGAAACCCGAGGTGGGGCAGAGCGGCCACTTAGCGCGGGGGGAGCAGCGGACATGACCAGAAGGCACTTCCTCTTTCGGGCACTATCCCTGGTGGGGGCCATTCTGAGTATTTGTGCCCCCCTAGCTGTGGCACAGACACCGGACCCCTTTTCTATTCGTGTCGAGTCCAATCTGCTTATCGTCCCCGTCTCCGTCTGGGACAAGCATCGCATGTATGGATCGATGCCGGCGGATATAGGGTGTATAAGAGCGAATGATGGGGCTTTCTTGAAACTGACCCCCTCTCAGCCGTATCTGCCCAAGGGATGCGCGGCGGGGGCAATCGACGGTCTAACCGCCAAAAATTTTCATGTCTTCGCCGACGGCGTCGAGCAGCAAATCCAGAGCGTCTCGGCTCGAGCCTGGACGTGGGACTGGGTTCGTGACACGTTGGGCTTCCATCATGAATGGTCATATACCCCGCTCGGGAAATGGAGTGCAAGGGACCTGGTGGTCTGGGCGAGGCCGACCGGATTTTTGCCCCGCTACTACCTTATCGCCTTTGCGCCCCCCACCTCTCCGGAGGGCAGTTGCCATCAGTTGAAGGTGCTGGTGGACTCCACAGACGCAGAGGTGTTTGCCCGCGACCAGTACTGCAACGTCCAAGACTATGCCTCAGATCCCCTCTACGGGACCCCCCTAGGCAAGCTGATGGAGACGGGTGTGCCCTCCTCCAGGCATCACACGATCCCCCTATCACTTCAAGCCGCCTCCTTCTACACGGGCACGAACACGGCTCGGGTCGACATCGCGCTCGAGTTGCCCATGGACTTCTACATCACGTACGCGAGCGCGTCCAGCCCCGGGATCCAATTTACATCGGCTCACCTGAAATACGAATGGAAAGATCTGAATGCGATCGGCGTTCTGGGAATGGTATACAAGAAGGACGGCGTCCTAGCCAAGCGCTTCAGCGACCTCGGCTGTTGTGCTCGGGCATATCCCGAACTCTGGCTTGCCTACAGCGGCCAGGGGCCTCACGAGGAGGATCAGAGGTTTGAATGGGATCCGATCAATCTGCCGACTCGCTATGAAGCCCAGATTGACTTGCCTTCCGGGGAATATAATCTTGTGACGGTCTTGAGCGACGGGCCGAATTTCGGGCGGGTGGCAGAGCCTCTGAACATTGATGCTTACGACGGCGCGCAACTGGCGCTGAGTTCCGTGGTGCTGTGCAAGCGCGGCCGGGATGCGGCTGTGGCGGCCCAGGAAGCGGCGGCAGCCCATCTGGCGCCGAAATATGTGCCCTTGGTCAGCCAAGGCGTGCAAATGACGCCGGCGGCCGACCTACGCTTCCGGGCGGACGAACCTTTGGTTGCATATTTTGAGATATATGAACCGTTGCTCCTTAGCCAACCGGCCACCACGGTATGGGCGCATCTGAAACTCGTCAACGCGAAGACCGGCGCGGTCAAGGAGGACTTCGCGCCGATGAACGTCACACCTTACATCCAGCGCGGCAGCTCCGTAATCCCCATCTCCCACGGCCTCAAAGTGCACAGCGGCGCGTACCGCCTGGAGGTACAGGCCACCGACTCCGCAGGAAGAACCACCCCCTGGCGCACGGCCAACTTCACGGTGGAATAGCGAGCAGGTAGATTCTCTCTTATGTTTGAAGAGTTTTTTCTTTCTCGATGGGTGTGGGAAACTTCTTTCTTTTCTGGTCTCAGGCAGCGCGTTAGGCACGGGTCACCTCCGGGAGGGGGTTGAGGGGAGGCGAAACAGTTTGGAGCCGTCGTAGGGCTGATGGGCTTTGAACATGCCATGGAAAGCGTGCAGGAGCAAGCGTAGCGCGGACCTGTTCGCCAAGGTCCGCGGCTCCTCCCCGACGCGGGTGGCGCATATATTGGTTTTTATATATGCGCCCGAACGCGCCTCCAAGGGGCTGGCACAGACGGGTGGGTCCACGGTCGGTGCCCCGTCTCTGAGCTTCCGCTGCCGGTGGGTCGTTATGGACAGCGCATCAATGGGCCGTCCCACGGAATGGCACCACGCCAGAGGCGGACGCCACCCCGCGGGTTTCTCGCTCCTCGAGATGATGATGGTGGTCACGGTCATCCTGATCGTAGCTTCCATTGCTACCCCCATCTACACGACCGCCGTGGTGCGCGCGCGCGAAGCCGTTCTCGCCGACCATCTCTTCACCCTGCGTGCCTTGGTTGACCGCTTCACCCTCGATAATGGGCGCGCTCCCTTGCGGCTCGAAGAGTTCGTGGAAAAAGGCTATCTGGGAAGAATCCCAACCGACCCCTTCACGGGATCAAACGAAACCTGGCAGGAGGAGAAGGAAGACGCGCCCCTCTCACCAAAGCAAACGGCGCTGGGGATTGTGGACGTGCACAGCGGCTCGAACCTCGTTTCACTCGAAGGCACCCCGTACAGCAGTTGGTAGCTGTTCAGAAGGAGTCAGGAGCCAGAAGTCAGGAGTCAGAATGAAGAGCAGAAAGCAGAAAGCAGATGCTCTTCATCGTGGCTTGTGACTTTTGAGCTCTGTCCTTGGCGGACACGAGGCCGATTAAAAACCCTTGCCTTCAGCCGTCAGCAGGAATGCTCCAATGTGGTAACTGAAGGTTGATAGTTGATAGCGGACGGCTTCTTCTTTCCACCACGAATAACGGAATAAATCTCCGGCACACAGTAAGCTATAATGAGGACGGAAGTGCATGCGGGCTGGTGTCCGTCCGGGACTTCAAATCCTGCGGGTCTGCCTATGGTGGACCGGTCGGTTCGATTCCGACACACTTCCGCCAGTCTAATCGCCAAAGATCACGGTGACCTAGCGGGTGGTCCTGGATGAGTCCACGAAAGCAGAAGCCTTTCCGAGCCGCAAAGGAAGTCAAGCGGCGAGCGCGCAGAGAGATCGGGTCGCCTCCGCCGACCCAGCGCCATGAAAGCCGCAAGCACAAGCCCCC
>Ga0187868_1001186_pt1 | contig 19009 bp, 13 predicted proteins | sample June2016WEW_13_4_FD_133014 | JGI IMG/M metagenome (GOLD analysis project Ga0187868, IMG submission 133014) | Peatland microbial communities from SPRUCE experiment site at the Marcell Experimental Forest, Minnesota, USA - June2016WEW_13_40 | ecosystem: Environmental > Terrestrial > Soil >... | reverse complement strand
GTTGTAGACTCCCTTCGCCCCGCTGGCAGACTCCTCCAGCTCATGGGCCAGAAGATTGGCGGCATAAACAGCCGAGATCGCGTCAAAGTTCTGATGGGGCACGCGGTTCGGACCGTGATGAAGGGCGACGGCCTCCACCACCGTGTAAGGCAATCCCCACAGCCCCAGGAGATAAGCTCCAATCTCGGCGTGACTAAATCCGTCCAGGCGTTCTTCTACCTTATAGACGGCGCATCGCGCCCCCAGCGATTCCGCCAACACCTTTTCAAAGTGCCCGGAAAGTCTCCAGGCCAGGATCAACTTCCCCACGTCGTGGAGCATGCCTGCCACTAACGCAACGTCGGCAAGGTGCTTGGGCACAGGCAGGCGAGCGGCGATGTGTGCGGTAAGCTGGGCGTGGTGCTGTAGCTTTTCCAGGGAAAACCCCGGCAGGTCTCTTTTGGGTTTGAATGCGCGGAAGATCTCGACGGAAAGCACCAGGTTCTTGAGAGTATTGATGCCAAGGAAACTGACGGCGCTCTGGATGTTGGTCATGGAGTGGGCAATACCGAAGAAGGCGGAATTCACCAATTGCAGGACCTTGGCGGAGATTCCCACGTCCTGCTCGATGATTCTGGCGACTTTTTGAAGCGACGCGTCAGGGTCCGCCAGCGCCTGAGCCAGGGCTTCATAGGTGCGGGGGAGCGATGGGAGGTCCCCCAGAGCGGTCACCGGGCGGCGGATCGACTCATCGTTCAAAAGCGCCCTAAGGTGGCAGGCGCGCTCGATGGCGACGCGGAGCATTTCGGCATCGCAGGGCTTGGCCAGAAACTGATGCGCCACGGGGACTACCCGCAACGCCGTAGAAAGTTCCGTGTGGCCCGAAAGCACGATGCGCACCATCTGAGGGTACAGTTCGCGTACGCGGCAGAGCAGAGTGGCTCCGTCAATGCCTGGCATCCGCATGTCGGAGACAATGACATCGAAGGTCGAAGCCTCCATCAGCGCCAGCGCCGCCTCCCCCCCGGGGGCGAAAGCCATCTCCCAATCGTGGCGTTGGGGACGCAGCATGCGCCGCAGCCCCTCCAAAACCCTGGGTTCGTCGTCTACAAAGAGTACTCGCCTCATGGCACCTTCGCTTCCTTGGAACATTCTCCTGGATCGACGGGTTGACGGATCTCGAACCGGAACTTTCGATCCCAATATCTCCGAGTTGGAAACCGTTGCCGCAGTTCCAACAATGCCATGCCTCCCCAACCTCTTCTATCGGCGGAATACATAACGAACTTTGAGCATTCTTAGGTTTAAGCGCCTGCGGGGCACGAATGTCGTCAGCGGTCAGCAATCAACTTTCAGCCGCCAGCGTTCAGCCTTCAGCCTCTTCTGCGTGCCCGTCTGTGTAGCATGGCCATCCTGGGACAGTCGCGTGCGGGACGCCCTCGCCAGAGCAGGCAGGATGCCAGCGGTCCGGCACGTGGCATGGCCATCCTGGTCATGACCAAGCACGGGTGCGACTTCCGTGCCAGGAACCGCTAGCCACTGTCCACTACTCTTCGCCTCGATAATCGTGCACTTCCTTCATTTTCGGCCACAAAGTCCGACAGATTGGTGTTGATTAGCCTTTAATTGGTGCATTTTCGTGCGAGAACCGGAAATTGTCACTAGACATTATGTCGCCTGTCCTTTGTTTTCATACACATCCCCGGAGGTTCCTTCATTTTCGCCCTCTATTTCCGCCAGCGCCCCCTTTCTGACCTTGAAAAGCATATGCGTGAGCTGTCACAACTGGCGCAGGCTTGAATCTTCCATCCTTAGCATAAGCACCGACTTATCGTCCTGGGGAGCCATGTGGGCCGCCAAGTTCTCCGGCGACTGCATCTCGTCGAGTTTATCCGAGAACCTTACGCAGGTCCTCTGGTAGCGATCCGTCAGCTCCTTAAGTTGCGCCCGAGCCTTGCGGCGCGCGGCCTTCTGTCCCGGGCCTTCCGCCATCTTATTCAGGGACTTGAGCAGAAGAAGGAATTCCTGCATCTCCTCCGAAGGGTTATCGCCGGAGTTCTTCACAAAGGTCTGGATTTCGGGAGTGGGGCCGTTGTCGCGGCGGCACAGGGCGGCCGCCAAGGCCTCGTAGCCTTCCAGGATTTCATAAGCCCGCAGGCGCTGAGGCCCCGTCGTCATTTCCTGGATTTCGATTGCGGCCTTGATCCGCTTCCGGGCGAGTCCGTCCTGCATACGTCCAGCGCGCTTCATCCGCCACAGGGTGTCCCCGATGCTCTGCACTAACTCGCCTTCCAAGCCCTCGGCCAGATTGTTCGCGAGTGGGTTCATGAGATCGGCATGCTCTTGCGGGTCTTCCCCCAAGGCCACGAGCGCCCCGTTCGGCGCCTTAGAATAGAATCCGTGACGCAAATTGGCCGCCGCGACGCGAGCCTTGCCCTCGGGCGTTACCGCGCCCTGCGACAGGCTCCCGTTGGCGCGATGCGCGGCCAGGTTCTCTTCGGTCATTTCTGGTTTGTGGACTAATGACATAAAAGCCTCCTAGGGGCAGTGGCGAGTGGTGAGCGGCTAGTAGCGTGCCCTCCGCTCTCCGCCTACTGCTTTCTGCCTACTGCCTACCGTTCTATAGTTTGCGCCGACCGCTTGTCGAGTTGTGCGGCCTAGCATGTCCGCCAGCCGGCGGTAGCCTTCACCGCTAGCACATACCGCTAGTCTTTGTCAAGAGAAAAGTTATCAGATTCGACAATATCTGTGAACGTAGACAAAAAGTCAGAAATTCCTCCTGCCAGGAAGGGGGAATCCTTTGGAAGGGTGTCTAATTGTCTGAAACTGTTCCTGTGCGCCGGCTGGCTGCTAGGGGCTCGGGTGCCAGTGGGAACAAAACGTCAGCTTTCTCGAGTCTTTGCATGAATAGCTGGGGAGATTGTTCGCCGGACCATAAGCGGGTAGCTGGAGTTAGCGCAGTTCTGACCTTAGGTTCTTCTCTTGATGGCGTGCCCCATCCCGATTGACGACGTGCGGTTGGCGCTTGGGCACCGGGCATGAGAAAAGCCCACGGCCATGAAAAGCAGTCGAAATCTGGAAAAGATTTCGGTTGCCTATTTAATTACTCTATGTAACAATCCGCCCATGATAATCGGAACAAGATTAAAAAAGCTTAGAGAAGACCGAGACCTTTCGCAAGGCGATATCGAAAAGCGGACCGGCCTATTGCGCTGTTACATCTCGCGGGTTGAGAACGGACACACGGTTCCGTCACTTGAAACCCTCGAAAGGTTGGCGGCGTCGCTCGAACTTCCCCTTTACCAATTGTTCTATGAAGGGGACGAGGCACCCCCGCTGCCGAACCTGAGCAAGCGCCAAACTGCCGAAGAGTTGGTTCTCGACGCCGAGCAACAAAAGGAAGTGCGTTTCCAAGACAAAGTGAAGCGACTTCTCTCCCGGATCGACGAGAAAGACCGCCAACTTCTTCTGCACATGGCCCAGAAACTAGCGAGCCGGTAAGCTCTTTGTTTCAAGATGCTGTGGCGGGTAGCCGCGGTCATTGCAGTTCTGTCTGCGTGTTCTTCCCTTGATTGCGAAGGTGGGCCGCGGGTGGGGTGGATGTGTGTCGCAAAGTCCGCGGCTTTTCTAACCGGAGCACCTAAGGACCGCGGACCAAACAGGCCGCGCGACACTTCCTATCCAATTGCCAAGAGTGTACGTCAATACAACTGTTGCTAAATTCTATAGTGGTGGGAAATTGGCACAACATATATCTGTCTAATTGCCCGAAGACGCTCCCGCGCAAGAAGAACTGGGCGTGATCGCCCCTTGCAGCAGGGATGGTTCGCGAACCGGCCGCAATAGGACACGTAGCGCAAGGTTCGCTCTCCAGCCTTGCGGCTTTTCCACGCCCCCGTGTTTTTTGGCTGCGCAGCCTGGATGTTTGCGGAATGATATTTTCGGCGTGGCAAAGGATATTCGGACCCTCTTGCAGCGGCACGGCGAGAGCCTGTGCCGGCAGAAGAGCCGCAGGGCCGGAGAGCGGGCACTGCGCTACACGGCCCCCAAGGGGTGATAGAAATCACGGCCAGAGGAAACGGCGCAACGCTCCGGGGCTCGGGGGATTTTCGTCGAATTCCTCACCCAGGACTCGCGAAGCTGCGAAGGAAAACCTGCACGAGGAAAAGCATCTCGCGCAGAGGCGCAAAGACGCAGAGGCCGAAAAGACAAAGCAATTATTTATTCCGAATCTCTCCGCCTCGGCGTCTCTGCGCGATTTCGGATATCCCGGGAAAACCTGCGGCTGGTGGTGTCCTGATCGGCGACCGCGTCAAGGCAAGGGGGTCTGCTGCTTTTTTCCCCTCTCCAAATACTCAAGGTTAGATTTCAGGGTGTCTAGGGTCGCCGACGGCCCCTTCGGTTCCATCAGGGTCAGGGCTTTGCGCAGCCACTTCTCTGCTTTCTCCAACTGGCCCCGCGCTTGATAGATTTGGCTGAGGTTGCCGTAACGGATGGCAAGTTTCGGCTCGGCCCCCAAGCGCTCATCGATCTCGATGGCCTTGCGCAACCAGTCCTCCGCTGCCTCGAACTGGCCCTCCGCTATATGGATCTGGCTCAGGTTGCTATAGTCAATAGCAAGATTGGGTTCGTCCCTCAACCGTTCGTCGATCTCGATGGCCTTGCGCAGCCACCTTTCCGCTTCCTCCAACTGGCCCCGGTCTTTGTAGATCTGGCTCAGGTTGTTGTAGCGGATGGCAAGCTTGGGCTCGTCCCCCAGCCGTTCAGCGATCTCGATGGCCTTGCGCAACCACTTCTCCGCTTCCTCCAACTGGCCCCGGTCTTTGTAGATCTGGCTCAGATTGTTGTAGCGGACGGCAACCTCGGACTCGTCCCCCAGCCGTTCAGCGATCTCGATGGCCTTGCGCAGCCACTTCTCCGCTTCCTCTAACTGTCCCCGCGCGTCATAGACCAGGCTCAGGTCGGCGTAGTCTGTCGCCAAAGAGGATTCGTTCTGAAGTTCCTCGTCAATCTCCATCGCCTGACGGATAGATTCCTCCGCCTTCTCGAGTTGACCCGTTTGCTGATAGGCGCGGAAGAGCCCTGTCTTTACAAGGCTAACTTGCTGCCGCAGCCCGAGCCTCTCGTATATATCCTCGGCCTCGTGAAGGTTGGCGAACGCCTCCTGGAGCTCATGCCCATTTACGCGGAGGCCACCAATGTCCAGGAGAAGGTTGGCGATGGCATTCTCATCCGGAGGAGTTTTTTTCCTGTATACGGCCAACTGCCGAAGTCTTTCTTCCAGGTCCCCCGAGAGGCCCAATGGCGCACTCTGCTGCCAGCCGCCGGGGTCTCGCGGCTGAGCCGCCCCCGGAGCGTCAGTGAGCCGCGCCATGCCAGACCGGAAGGACCAAAAATCCGGAGAATTCTGCATGACATACGGCACGGTTTCCTGATCGAGCCAAAGGAGCACACAGAGGCGCTGATCGTGAAAGTATTCACGACGATAGTTCAGAAGCTGGGAAACAGAGGCAACCTTGGAACTATCCCCGCCTGTTTGCGCTCGAATCAGCTCAGGGAGGCCATGAATGAAATAGAGTCGGCACTTTTGGCGGGGCAGCGCATCAAAGTAGTCAAACGGATTCACGATGTGGACACGATAGGCGGGAGGGTCTGCACTCGTGTCACGTTCGGCCAAGACCACACGTTCTACGCCCATCCCGTGGGGTGAGAGAGCCTGCTCGAGGGCGGCTTCCACAGCTTCGATCTTAAGCCGGTTATTGCAAACGCCAAAGTAGACACAGCCATGCTTCGAGGCCTCAAGCGTTACCGCGATCTCCGCAACCGTTCGCCGGTCCGCGTCGCTAAGAAGCATTGCCGTAACGAGACTACGCTCCGACTCCGATGAGCTTATGGACAATGGGGTTAACTCCGTACCATCCGGGGCCGTTGGGGTATTGCAAGATGAAAAGATTGTGGAGAAGGTCCAGCAAGGGTTTCTCGTCAGGGTATCTTAGTTCCTTGGAATCGTGAACCTTTCGCAAAATATCAATGTACTCATCCCGGGTCAGGCTGTAACTGTATTCCATTCGAAGCTTGTCCACGGCATGCTCGACATGCTCGAACTTGATGACGTTTGCCTTGGCCACCAGCGCCCGGCTGGCAGCTCCTTGAATGATCCTGACCAATTCGCGGACCACCCCGCCGCTCATTTCGACCGCGTGGTCGAGCGCCTTCAGTTCAATGAGTTGGGAGTCCATGCGTCTCTCGACAATCTCGCGCATCCTCGCCCATCCGCGCTCGTTCCGTTCACCGCTTTTCTCGATGATTTTGAAATTCGGCAAGGGGAACTGGTCACTGAAGTTCTCCTTCACCACATTGTACTGCCCCGAATAGAGCAGAGAGGTCGGTACGGTGAAGATAATCTTGCACTCGGGCTGAATGAGGACCGTGCCCTTGGTGGAAAAGAGGTCCATGGCGACATCCACGGGCGGCTTGTCCAGGTCTTCCAGAATCACCAGAACCTCTCGCCCTCCTGCATCAGGATGCGTCTCGATGGCCCTGATAATTCGGTTGATGAATTCAATGAGCTGCGGAACCCGAGGCTCAAACTTCTGGCGGAACTCGCGCTTGTCTTCAAACCCAGTCTTCAGAAGGCCCTTAGCTTTCAAGAACCAGGCGCTGATTCCCGCCTCGACTTTGACTTCAGCTTGGTCGGCCTTGGCCACAACCCGTGACACCTCGGCCGACCATTTATCAAGGTCATCTTTCAGCCTGGAGTCCAACCAGGGCTCCCCTACTTCGTAAAGCCGATGGCCGACCGCGAGCAGCAAGTCCGTGTAAGTTAGGTCAGCGACATTGAGCTCATCCTTGATTGAGAATTTGACGACGAAGAACTGGGCCTGGATATCCGCATCGCGGGCCAATTTACTCAAGGTCGAAGTCTTTCCCGAGCCTCGATGGCCGCTAAACAGAATCTTGGTGTCGGTGAAATTGTTGATGAGGTAGATTTTAATCGCCTCTTCGGGATTGTCCGGCCTCTCGACGTACCAATCCTTGTGTTCCTCATCCAGGGATTGCATGGGGTCGAAGAAGCCGATGACTTGTTTCAGGTATGAAGCCTTCATGTGCTGCTGCCCTCCTCTGCTGTGTTCCAACCCGCACGGGCAGATAGACTTTGGCTATTCTGACGTGTGGCTTCCATGGCGTCAACCTGTTCTTATCGTGAAACTCTGTTGTTCCAAGCCAAGATGTTGTAGTATTATCGGCGAATCGTGCAGGAAATATAACAATATGTATGGTAGGCTTTAGGTATCCGGGGGTTGTCCTTCTGTTGCCATCTTCGGGGGTGGCCTATAAAATGTCTGAAGAGATTGGCCCTGCGGCTCAGGGGGCGTGGGATCCTGAACGGAGAATCTTGACATCGTCGCGCAGGCGAGGGGAAAACCTACCCGATAGCAACCAACTGAAAACTACCGGGTTGACTTCATGAAGCAACTCTCAAAAGTTGTGTGGTCAGAGGGCATGCACCTCGAGCCGCACCACTTTCAAGTGCAAAGCCGATTTTTCGAAGAGATTACGCACTTCGGGATCTCGAAATTATGGTTTGAGCCCTATGGAATCGTGGGGCTGGAACTTGATGCCGAGGCGCTGCGTAATGGCACCGTATGCCTGGTGCATGCGCGCGGGATCTTCCGCGACGGGCTCGCCTTCAACATGCCCGAGAGCGATCCGCTGCCTGCTCCACGCAGTATTGTGGAATTGTTTCCGCCCACTCGGGAAAGCCTGACGGTCCTCTTAGCGATCCCCCCGCTCCGGCTCGGCGCGCCGAACGTCGCCTTGACCGATCAGGACACGAACGGGCCCAGGCGTCTAATCGCCGAATCCGATTTGATTCCCGATGAGAATACCGGCCTCGATGAAAAGTCATTGAAAGTCGGGCGAAAAAACATACAAATCGTTTTGGACACTGAAAATGCCGCAGATCTGGAGACTCTGCCCATCGCCCGGATCCGCAGAGATGGCTCGGGCAATTACATCTATGATGAGAGCTTCATTCCCCCCTGCACTCAGATCAGCGCCAGCCCCACGCTGATGTTGCTGACCCGCCGTTTAATCGAGGTTCTTCAGGAGAAGGCCTCAACGATGACGCTCGAAGGCCGGTCGAAGGGGAAATTCCAGTCCGGCTTTTCCGCGCAGGAGATTGGCCAATTCTGGTTCCTGCACGCCATCAACTCCAGCCTCGGGCCCTTGCGCCACCTTTTCATGTCCAAGCGCGGGCATCCGGAGGAACTCTTTCTCGAACTCGTTCGCCTGGGGGGAGCACTTTGCACTTTCTCCCTGGATTCTCAGCCCCGCAATCTTCCCCTCTATAATCACATGGCCCTCGATGTGTGCTTTGCCGAAGTGGAGAAGCACATCCACGACCATCTCGAGCTCTTGGCACCTTCCAATTGCCTTTTCATTCCGCTTCAGCCGGTCGCCAATTACTTCTGGGAAGGCGCCATCACGGACCAACGGTGCTTGGATCGCGCCCGCTGGATGATATCCGTACACGCGGATTTGGGCGATGCCGATGTCATCAACCGGACGCTGCAACTGGTCAAGATCTGCTCCGCGCAATTTGTTCCGCAACTGGTGAAGAGGGCGCTGCCCGGCATGGCCTTGGCACACGTTCCCGTCCCTCCCTCAGCCGTCGCCCGACGAGTGGAAAGCCAGTACTTTTCCATTGGCCGCGCCGGACCGTGTTGGGATCACATTGTGCAAACCCGGCGCGTGGGGATCTACATTCCGGGTGACATCCCCAACCCGGAAATTGAATTGATCGTCATCCTGGAATCCTGAGAGGTAAGGCATGGGTGGACAAGCGGGTGGTGTTTCGCCGGCCCAGGTCGCCGGACGCTCGAATCTCGCGTTAATTTACCAGGAAATCCTGACCGCCATTACGCGTTTTCGCTCCAACCGGCAGGCGGTGCAGGACGCCGGCTCATTTCGCGCTCAGGTCAAGACTGCGATCGGCGCGGCGGAAGCGGAAGCAACCAAGAAGGGCTACGCCGCTGACGATGTGCGACTGGCCACTTTCGCCGTCGTCGCTTTTCTGGATGAATCCATTCTCAACTCCAACAACCCTCTTTTCACCGATTGGCCGCGCATGCCCTTGCAGGAAGAATTATTCGGCGTGCACCAGGCGGGAGAAATGTTCTTCAATTGCATCGACCGGCTGATGGCCAAGGAGGATTCACCGCAATCGGCGGATGTGCTGGAGATCTACGCCCTCTGCCTTTGGCTTGGCTACCGGGGACGCTACAGCATGAGCGGTCAAGAGGCCGTGCGATCCGTGGCGTCTACGGTGACGGAAAAGCTACAGCACATTCGTGGCGGGCCGCGTCCGCTGGCTCCGAACTGGGCGCCCCCCAAGGATGCGGTCCAGCAGAAATCCTCCGATCCCTGGGTTAAAGCTCTCTTGATCGGCGCATTGGGAGCTTTGCTGATTGCCGTTGTGTCTTTTGGCGTGTTCAAATTCGTTCTCATTTCCGGGGCATCAGGATTGCGCTGAATGGCTCCGCTCACGCCCCCATAGGGAGTTCCCGTGAACACCAAATTGAAATATTGGATTGCTGCGATTGCGCTTATCGTGTGGTTGGTCCTGTCGTGGTTTACAGGATCCTGGCTGCACTTGGAAGGGAGCAACCTGTGGATCCTCCGGATCGCCCTCGCCGTCATTGGCGCGGCGGCCTTTATCATCGTGATTTGGTGGTTCGTCGTTAAGGACAGGGAGCGGCGGGAAATGGGGGGGTTAGGGGCAGCAGGCGACGAAATCGACAGCCTGATTCGGGAAGCGGAGATGCGGCTTCAGGCATCGCAATTGGGTAAAAGCGCCAGGCTCGGCAGCTTACCGCTGTACTTCCTCGTGGGTGAAACCGGCTCAGGCAAGACAACTGCCGTCCTGCAATCCGGGCTCGAGCCGGAACTGCTGACGGGCCAGACAGTTCAGGAAAAGGTCCCCATCCCCACTCGCACGGCGAACATTTGGTATGCCAGGCAATTTCTTCTCGCCGAAGCCGGCGGCCCGATGGTGCAAGACCGTCCAAGGTGGGCCAGATTGGTGAAGAAGCTGGCGCCTCGCCAACTGCACTCGGTATTTGGCAAGGGCACGCCTTCCCCCCGGGCCGCCCTGGTCTGCGTGGACTGCGAAGGCTTCACCAAGCCCGGTGCTCCCGAAGCCATGGCCGCCAGCATCGCGCAGATACAAACACGCCTTCGCGAGGTTTCGCAATTGCTGGGGATCAGCCTGCCGGTCTATGTTCTTTTCACGCGCGCCGATCGCTTGCAATTCTTTCAAGATTACGTCCGCAATTTTAACAATGACGATGCCGCGTTGGTTTTTGGCGCGACCTTGCCCATGGTTGCATACTCCTCCGGCGTGTATGGCGAGCAGGAAACCGCCAGACTCTCGGGGGCGTTTGAGAACCTTTTTCAATCTCTTGCGGACCGGCGCATCAAATTGCTCGCGCAGGAGTTTGATGTCACCAAACTGCCAACCACTTACGAGTTTCCCCGGGAGTTTAGAAAACTAAAGTCTTTATTGGTCCAATTGTTGGTCGATGTGTGCCGGCCCAGCCAGTTGCGCAGGGGCCCATTTCTCCGCGGGTTCTACTTCTCCGGCGTGAGACCCGTGACCATCACGACGTCGGGACCCGACCTTGCCCGGGAGAACCTGATTGCCCAATCCTCCGCCTCCGCCGGCACCGTGGGCGCCACCGGAATCTTCGATATCAAGAAGGCTCGGGCCATGGCCGCCCAAGGCCAGGCTTCAGAAGTAGGGGAAACCCGCAGGGTCCCTCAATGGATTTTTCTTCCCCATGTGTTCAGCGACGTGCTTCTGAAGGATACCTCCGCCCTTGCGGTGAGCACTTCCAGCACAAAAACCAGTCTCTGGCAACGAATCCTGCTGGCTACGGCGATGGTATTTCTCCTGTTTTTCATTATCGCCTTTATTATTTCATTCGCTCGAAATAAGAGCCTGGAAAACCAAGTGGTCACTGCCGCCGAGGGGACTTCGGACGTTCAGTTGACGGGTCAACAACTGCCCACTCTGGAAATGCTCACCAAGCTCGACACCCTGCGGCAGTCGGTCGAGACCTTGTCGAACTACCAACAGGATGGCGCACCCCTCAGCATGCGCTGGGGATTGTACGTGGGGAATTCCATTTATCCTGATGCCCGAAGGATCTACTTCGAGCATTTCCAGCACTTGCTGTTTGGGCAGGCGCAGGCAAAACTGGTACAGACGCTTTCCGGGCTGCCAGGCGCACCCGGACCCAACGATCAATATGGTCCCCCCTACGATACCTTGAAGGCCTACCTCATCACGACCTCCAATCACGACAAGAGTACTAGCTTGTTCCTTTCGCCGGTCCTCATGAATGCCTGGGTTGCCGGCCGGGACATTGACCAGGACCGCGTGCAACTGGCGCAAAAGCAGTTCGATTTTTACAGCGAGCAACTTAAAATTGCGAACCCCTACTCCTCGGAGTACGACACGCTGGTCGTCGCCCGCGCCCGCAATTACCTCTCCCAGTTCTCGGGCGGTGAACGCGTATATCGGGTCGTCCTGGCAGAGGGGGATAAGGCCAATCCATCGATCAACTTCAACAAGAAATTCCCCGGCTCCGCAGAGGTCGTGGTTGACCGAACCGAAGTGAGAGGGGCGTTCACCAAAACCGGCTGGACCTTCATGCAGGATGCCTTGAAGAATCTGCCCAAGTATTACAGTGGAGAGCAATGGGTTTTGGGGCAGGAAGGTTCTTCTAACATCGACTTGACAAAGCTCGCGACGGATCTGAGCAGCCGATATCAACAAGACTTCATCGCGCAATGGCGGGCCTTCCTGAATAACGGGAATGTGGTTCGCTACGGTACCCTTGCGGACGCGGCGCAAAAGCTCTTGAAGCTCTCCGGCAATCAATCGCCGCTCCTGGGTCTCTTGTGCGTCGCGGCTCAGAACACGGCGGTGGGCAAGCCGGATATTACCAACGCGTTCCAGCCTGTCACGGCGGTGGTTTCACCCAACTGCCAGGATAAATATATCGGGGACACCAACCAGCCCTACGTCGCGGGCCTCAGTGGCCTCCAGAGTTGCCTGGACCAGGCCAACAATGCCACCGGCGACAAGGATGCCGCAAAGGCCAAGTGCGCTGACAATGCTCAAACCGCCAAGCAGGCCGCCAATCAGATCGCCCAAGGATTCAAGATTGATCAGGCGGGCCACATGGACCAGACCGTACAAAATCTGCTCCTGGCTCCCATCACGCCCATTGCGACCATCCTGAAGCCTGGTCCGGTGAGTGGCGCGGGTTTGTGCGCGCAATTGAGCCCGCTCGAAGCCAAGTTCCCCTTCAGCCCCCAGGCTACCTTGGAAGCTACGCCGCAAGACCTGGCGGGGGTTTATGATCCTAACGCCGGCGCGTTGCCCCAGTTCTATAACACGGCGCTAAAGAGCCTTCTACTCCCCCAAGGGACGGATTACATTCCCAATCCTTCGGCGACGCAGGCGGTTACTCCTGCCTTCCTCGCTTTCTTCAAGCACTCCATGAGTGTGTCGCGGGCTCTCTTCCAGGGGGCACCTGGGCAACTTCAATACAAGTACGCCCTTCGTCCTCATCCCACCGAGAGCGTCTCGGGCCTCACCATGAATATCGATGGCCAAGCCATGACCTATGCTGGCGGCAGTTCCTCGTTCCAGCAGTTTACGTGGCCGGGAACTACCGGCCAGGGTGTCACGCTCACGGTGAAGATCCAAGGGGGGTCCGAATTGACGTGGCCCAGCTACAGCGGAACATGGGGAGTTTTCCATTTCTTTGCCGATGCAGACAAAACTCAGCAGAATGGGAGTGTTTACAACGTGGAGTGGGTTCTGCGCGTCGCTGGGGGGCGCCCCGTAACAGCTCCTAATGGAAAGCCCGTAACCGTGCAGTTCGACATGGATACCCTCGGAGCCCCTCCCATTTTGCAGAAGGGCTACTTCTCGACGTTGCGGTGTGTATCCAGTGTGTCGAAGTAGCGAAGTTCCTGGGGCGGAGGAGGAGTGCTCTGTACCGCCCCAAAGACGAGGGTTTACCAACGCTAATGTGCTGTTCCTGATAGATTACAGTTGATTTCTCTAGCTTGATTGCATAATGCTATTGGATGCGTACCGTTGGTAAGAAGGCGTGGCAGAGGGCACCTTTTGCAGCATTGAAACTCCATGGATAGTCCTTTGGAATTCGCTCATTGAGGTGCTGAGCGAAGGAATTACTTGAGGAGGCGGAATGACCGACAGTGAACTTCTCGAGCGCATGGACAACGCTCTCCAACAAATCAGCGAAGCGATTGAAGAGCGGGGGGCGCTACTCGAATTGGAAAAAAGGCCTGATTTCCGCTGGGCCGGCATGGCTCGTACGCCGTCCGGCAAGTTGATGATCCAGACTCAGAAGACGGGAAAACAAGCTGCCTCAGACAGCAAGAAACCCGTCGTGGAAGCTTACGCTGACCTTACCCTCGAGGGGCGATTCATTGCTCGTATTCTCTTCTTCGCGGCCCATACCGAGGTAGAACTCCCCGGCGGGGCGCGAAAACCGCTGGATCATTCGGGCGTTGCCAAGATATTCAGCTCCATGTAAGGGGTCAGGGCGATGGGCTGCCGGTCCGGACCGGGGCATAATCCTTCCGATCTGATGTCTCTTTTAGCCCCACGGGCCACTATGGTTGCAGCACAGTGACCGGGAAGGATTGCCATGCCTGATCCGCCGCCGCGCGCCAAGTTCAATCCAACCATCAACCCCCAGTTCAATCCCAACTTCAACCCGAAGGGGAACGCCTCGCTCAATCCTCTTTATAATCACACGATTCACCCGCTCCGAAACCCCCAAATCAGTCCGAAATTCAACCGTTCCTGGGATCCGCTCTTCACAGCCTCCCTCAATCCCACGGCCAACCCTGCGCTCGACCTCAAGCAGACCTCAAGTTATTCCGGGTTGCGCCGTTGGTCCCCCGATTCGGAATTGACCGGTTACATCGTGAACACGCCTCATAAGGCAGTGATCTTGCTTTTTGATCTCAACCTTGAGTGGACGGCCTTCGCCATTGACAACAAGCGGCAGGGATACAACGTTTTCGACCTCGCTGGAGAGTGGAAAGGCTATATTCTGAAAAGCGCTGCGGGTGGTCTGAACGAGTTTAATCTGGAGGGTGATTGGGTGGCGTTCATCATGTAGCTCATGGCAATTCAGTGCTTGGATGCCGGAAGCAATGGGCGTACAATCTTTCTGGTCATTCAAATCCCAATTATTGAGGCAATTTCAAACTTCAGCGGAGAGGAGCATTCCCATGCCGGATCGTCACTCCCTTGGCGAAATTCATCTCGACGTGACTGCGGGCCGTGAAAAATTCCAAGCACAAGCTGGGTCGGAAACCCCGTTCCGAGTTGCAATTCTGGGGGACTTCAGTGGTCGCGGGAATCGCAAGCTCATCGAAATTGGTGAGGCCTTGGCGAATCGACGGCCCACCCTGATTGACCGGGACAATTACGATTCCGTATTCGCAAAGATGTCGCCCCATTTGGACCTCCTCATGGGTGGAAAGGGCGGCATCCCATTTACACTGGAGTTCAGCGACTTGGAGGATTTCCATCCCGACAGTCTCTTCCGGCGGGTCCAAATGTTTCAAAAGCTGCGTGACACGCGTGAAAAACTCAGCGACCGGGAAACTTTTGCGCAGACCGCGGCCGACCTCGGCATGAGTGGGACACAGCCAGTCGCGGCTGGCCCCGCCCCAACACAGCTTCCCAGGGATGCGAGCGCAGACGTCGAGCAAGCTGTGTCTGGTAGCCTACTCGACCAGATGTTGGAGGAGACGGAAAAGAAATCTGACCAGGTGCGTCCCTTCCGCGTTCCCGATCCATGGACTTCCTTGGTGCGCAGCATTATTGCTCCGCATGTTGTACCCAAAGCTGATCCTCAGCAGGCCGAAACGCTGGGACTGATCGATTTGGCGACGAGCGCACAAATGAGCGCCCTTCTCCACTTGCCCGCTTTTCAGGCCCTCGAGTCCGCGTGGCGCGCGGTTTACTTCCTGGTTCGCAACCTGGAAACAAGTTCCCAGCTCAAAGTATTGCTGATCGACCTGAGCAAGGAGGAACTCGCTCGAGACCTGGCTTCCTCACAGGACCCGAGTTCCACAGGGACCTACCGGTTGTTGGTGGAAAAGACGGTAGGAACTCCTGGCGCGGAGCCCTGGGCCGTTCTTGCGGGGAATTACACCTTCGACGCCTCCCGCGAAGATGCTGAGCTGCTCGCTCGGATGGCGAAGCTGGCGGCAGCGGCGGGCGCTCCGTTCATCACCGGTGCAAGTCCAAGTCTTTTGGGTTGTGATTCTATTACGGACTTGCCCGACCGGCGGAAATGGACAAAGCAGCCCGCGCCAGAAACCGTCGCCGCCTGGAAAGCGTTGCGGGGTCGCCCGGAAGTAAGTTATCTGGGGTTGGCCTTGCCCCGCTTTCTCATTCGTCTGCCTTACGGTAAGGAGACCGAGTCCACAGAACTCTTCGATTACGAAGAGATCCCCGATACGTCCGCCCATGATGATTATCTTTGGGCAAACCCAACCTTTGCCGCGGCCTTGCTTCTGGCCCAGACTTTCACGGATCAGGGGTGGGAATTCCGTCCGGGGACTCTCTCGGAGATCACCGGCTTGCCCATTCACATTTACACGCAGGAAGGCGAGTCGCGGACCAAGCCGTGTGCCGAAGTTCTGATGACCCAGACAGCGGCAGAGGAGATGATGGAGAAAGGGTTTATGCCGCTCGTTTCTTTGAAGGACCAACCGGTTATTCGCTTGCTCCGTTTCCAATCGATTGCCGACCCGCCGACGGCGCTCGCCGGACGATGGAACGGCTAGAAATGTAGGCAGCAGGCGGCGAGCGCATGGTGCGAGCCGCGGCGGGTAGATGGATCGCCGGCGGCGCTACCGCCGAAGCTCTCGCTCGACTCGACTCACCACCTCCTGCCATCCCCCGGCAGTGGTTTGGCGAAACAGCCGCGCCGTGGGATACCAGGGACTATCCTCGCGTTGCAAAAACCAGCGCCAGTCACAGCCTTTGTTCAACAGGACCCAGACGGGTTTGCCCATGGCACCCGCCAGATGGACGACACTCGTGTCGACGGAAATGACCAGGTCGAGACTCGCGACAATCGCTGCCGTATCGGCAAAATCCTTCAACTCCGCCCCCAGATCGATCAAGCGCGCCTCCGGCGGCAATTGCTTCACCTGCTCGCTTCCCGGGCCCAACTGTAAGGAGTAAAAGGTTGTGCCGGGCACATTCAACAGAGGCGCAAACAGTTCAAGGGGAATTGAACGTAACCGATCGCGATGGTGGGTAGGGTTACCGCTCCACGCCAGTCCGATGCGCCGCGTATCCCCCTGGAGCCGCTGTCGCCACGCCTCCATCTGTGCCGGGTCCGGGTAGACATAAGGGGCTCTTGCTGGGATCGTCTGCAATTCCGTTCCGAAGGCCAGAGGGAGGCTGAGCAGAGAGCACTGCCAGGTGAACGGTGGCAGCGTCTCGCCGCGACTTATCACGTGGGACGCACCGTCGGTTCCCGAGAGCAACCGATGCAACTGGGGCTGGATTTCGAGCACGACCTGCCCGCCCCGAGCCGCGACCAGCGGAACATACCGAAGGAACTGGAGTGTGTCCCCGAAACCTTGTTCGGCATAAAGCAGAATGCGCTGACCAGCGAGCGGCTCGCCTTTCCATCGGCGCTGGACCAACCTTCGGTCATCGCCAATTCCGACCTCCGAGCGGGATTCAAATTCGGCCCATCCGGCTTTCAGATCACCTTGCAGCAGATGGATCAGTCCCAGATTGGCAGTCGCCTCGGCGGAGTCAGGCTGCAAGGCGCGCAGGCGCTCGAAACAATCGGAGGCTTCCGCCACCTCGCCCAGTCCGTAAAGAACGAATCCCAAATCCGCGTGGGCGGGAATCAGCGTAGGGTCGAGCTTAATCGCGTCACGGTAGGCGTCCGCCGCGGAGATGAGATCGCCTTTACGTTCGAAAAGGTGTCCGAGGCTTGCAATCGTCTTCGCCGAGCGGGGATTAAGCCGGAGGGAGCGGCGAAATGCTTCAATAGCCGCCCCAAAGTTGCCGAGATCGGTGAGAACCACACCAAGATCGTTATAGATCTCGTATCTCTTCGGATCGAGAGCCGAGGCGCGCTGGTACAGCTCGGCGGCGGGCTGGAGGGCGCCACCTTGAAGAAGAACTCTTGCCAAGTGGCAGTAATGGTCGGGAGAATCGGGCTGGAGAACCAGTGCACGCTGATAGGAATTTGCCGCAGCTTGGAGGTCCCCGAGCCGTTCCTGGGCCTCGCCGAGTTGGTGGTGAGCGTGCGCAGAATCGGGTTGAAGCTCTACCACGCGCTTGAAGCAATCAATCGCTGGCTGAATCTTGCCCTCGGCCAGGAATGAGCCTGCGCGGTTGCTAAGTGTCGGTGGGTCGTCGGCGAGGGTCGCGCTGAGCGACCGAAGCCACTCTTGAGGTGAGCCTGCCTCTCCTCCTAACAAACGCGACATTTGCCGCGCCTCGGAAGACGTTGGGTCCGCCTTCAGAATCTTGCGGTAGCAGGCCTCGGCCAACTCAATGCGACCTTCCTGATGATGCTTCAATCCCTTCCTGAGAAGCTTTTGAAGGCGGTGCTGAGAGGAGACTGCGCCCGGCATTTTACGACCTCGATGGCCTGGAGACGGATCCGCAAACTTCGCCAGATTCCTGATTTAGTTTTCGACCCTCGAACAACAGGCTTCCTGGTGGTCCCGGAATTCAACGGGGCGGGGCGCCTTTGAGCTTCACGATCCTGTCAATCAGCCCACTCGTCGAATACCACTCGGCCAGTGGAATCACGACCACCTTCCCTCCGGCGTCTTCAACCTCCGCCCGGCCCACGATGGTCTCAGGCGTCCAGTCCCCTCCCTTGACCAGCACGTTCGGCATGATGGCCTTGATGAGATTAAGAGGTGTAGGTTCGTCGAAAATAACCACGTAATCGACTGCGGCGAGCCCGGCCAGCATTTCGGCGCGCTCGGCTTCGGGAATGACCGGCCGCTCGGCTCCCTTGAGCTCGCGCACGCTCCGGTCACTGTTGAGGCCGACAATAAGAGTGTCGCCGAGGCTCCTGGCCCGTTCGAGCAGGCGTAAGTGGCCTACATGCAGTAGGTCGAAGCAGCCGTTGGTGAAGACGATCTGAGTGTCTACCGGCCGCCGGGAACGGATGGAGCGACAGGTGCCAACCGCAGTGGGGAGATCAACAACCTTATTGTTGTTCATCTTTCTGTCCCTACTGCCCGAAAAACTTCTCCAGGTTCTCGACCTCGTGCTCGGCCAGGGCCATATATTTCTTGGCCGCCCCGGGGTCTCCGGCATTCATCGCCGCGTCGAACTTATCCATGTACATCTTCATGCGCGTCTGCGAGGCCGACACATCCGCGCGTAAGTTGCCGCCGCCGCTCGACGCCACTTGTTTGCGCAGGCTCTCCACGCTATCGTTCATGGCTTGGGCGCGCACCGCCAGCTTGTTGTGAAGATCCCCCAGTTCCTCCATTTCCTGCGCCGCTTCGGCGTTATTCGCCGCCGGCGCCGCGGGGGCTGCGACCTGACCGCCCGGGGCCGGTTCAGGTGTTGCGGGCGCTGAGGGAGTCTGCTCTCCCCCTGCCGCCATATTGGAAGAACTAACTTGGTTCGGCGGCGGCGACTTCTTGCTGGCGCGCATCATGCTCCCACCGGGATTGCCCGGATTCTGGGCGGCCGGCGTCGGGGAAACTTGGCTCGGGGATGCTCCCGCTCCCCCCGCCGGGGACGCCACATTGCCTCCCTCGGCTGCGCCCGCGGCGGGGCTTGTGCCGACGCCGGATGGCGTTGTCGCCGTGGGAGAACTCGGCGCTCCGGGATTGGCCGTGGTCATCTGAGCCGTTTGGTCGCCGCTGGCATGGGTCTTCAGGAAGCGGGGGATTTGCGTCG
>Ga0187868_1001181_pt1 | contig 19028 bp, 19 predicted proteins | sample June2016WEW_13_4_FD_133014 | JGI IMG/M metagenome (GOLD analysis project Ga0187868, IMG submission 133014) | Peatland microbial communities from SPRUCE experiment site at the Marcell Experimental Forest, Minnesota, USA - June2016WEW_13_40 | ecosystem: Environmental > Terrestrial > Soil >... | reverse complement strand
TCCATCCAGGAATTTCCATGCCGATGCCGTGACCCGCTCTTGGCGAAATAAGGAACGAAGCCGCGCCTTCACATCCCGTAACGACGATGCCCAAAGCTCAAGCGTCGTCTCGACCGATCCCGCCATCCACGATCCTCCGAATCATGGTGGCCCATGGATTCAGAAGTCAAAAGAAAATGCAACTGTAATGCTAGTCATTTCCCGTCCGGATGATAAGATTGCCATATGCAGATGACCCTCCACATAGACGACGGTGTCATGGCCCCGCTCAAGCGCGAGGCTGAACGCCAAGGCCACACCATGTTGGAACTGCTCGAGGTGGCGCTACGCCCGCTGCTCCGCTCAAATCGGCGGCGCAAGAAAATCGTCGCCCTGCAGACATTCTGCGGCGGTAACATACCGGTCGATATCTCCGACCTCGAGGCCGTTTACCACCCCACTGAAGCCGCTCGTTAATAGCATTCAATGTCGTTTGCCGCGCCAATTCAAATCATCGAGCTCGATCGTGTGGAAATCACGGTCGAGCGGTGGCAGTGGGAATTTGCCATCAGGCAGCGCATGGAGATCGACCAGCACTTTGCCCGCCGGCAGCGCGAGCGGCCCACCATCTGGAACGGCCGCGTGTTCCTGCTCAACCGCTACGAGATCGGTGCCGGTGTGCTGCAGGGCTCAAGTTTCGAGACGGATTACGCCAGCTTCCTCGCTTGGTACGATTGGGGCTTCCCGGACGCCGGCGTCTTCAATGTGTTCGCTGCGGCGGCGCTGCGGGCGGCCGATGGCGCCTACCTCGTCGGTGAGATGGCACCGTCTACGGCGGCGGCGGGACAGATCTATTTCCCCAGCGGCACGCCGGACCGCGAGGATGTCGGCGCGGAGGGTGCGCTCGATCTTGCCGGCAGCGTCGGCCGCGAGCTTCTGGAGGAGACCGGCCTCGACATCGGCGCGCTTGCGGCCGAGCCGGGCTGGACGTTGGTGCGCGACAGCGGCTTTGTCGCGTTGATGAAGCGCCTGACGGCATGCCAGAACGCGGCAGAGCTTCGCTCCTGCATCATGCGCCATCTCGCCAGCGAGGCACAGCCAGAATTCTCCGATATCCGCATCGTGCGCGGGCGTGCCGATCTGGACGCGCGAATGCCGCGCTTCGTCATTGCATATCTTGAAGCCATGTGGCGCCAATAAGGACCTCGGCGATCTTACCGTTCCACCAGGCAATCGCTTCGAAGCTCTTAAAGGCAATCTTGCCGGCAGATAGTCAATTCGCATCAACGACCAATGGCGGATCGTTTTTCGCTGGACCAGCGCTGGACCCGAGGAAGTAGAGATCAGGGACTAAGCGCGCCGCAGAGGAACTCCCGGAAGCATCTAGCGCCCGAACAGGGTTCACGAATGCGCGGTTTGACGAAACAAACCAATTCTGCTGTACAATCTCCCTGAGGATAATGATCAGGCTATCCGCGGGTAAGAAACCCGTATCGCCAGCTTGACCCGATTATCGTTCGGAATGTCTCTTAGTCTAAGGTTACGCTCCGCCCAGCTGGAACGCGGGATCGTGCGCCGGGCTCGCAGTTGCACTGCTGCGGTCGACGAATCCTTGCAATTCGATGGCGACGCGTGCCACAACCTTGGGCCAATCGTCGTCCCGGCGCTGCCTGAACAGGCGCGCGGTCGGATACCACGGACTGTCTGCGCGATCCAAGAGCCAGCGCCAGTCGGGGGTATGCTGCAACAGCACCCAGACCGGGATACCGAGGGCGCCGGCGAGGTGGGCCATGCAGGAATCGACCGAAATCAGCAGGTCGAGGCAGGTGAGAAGCGCCGCGGCTTCCGAGAAATCGCTCAGCGCATCGCCGAAAGTCAGAATTTCCGGCTGCTGCTGCAACGCGGCCTGGTCGGCATCGGAAATATCACGCTGCGCGCACACGAACGTGGCATCGATACCGAGGAGCGGCAGAAAAGCGGCAAGCCCGATCGAGCGATTAAGATTATTCTCGCGCGGCGGATCGCTTGACCAGACGATGCCGATGCGCGGGCGTACTTTTTTGCCCAACCGCACGTCCCATTCCCCCACGGCCAGATTCGGTGGCCGCAAATACGGGACCTTGGCTGGGATGTTGTTGAGCGTGGTTGCGAATGCTCGCGGCAAGCCAGCGAATGGGCAATGAAAGTCGAACACGGCCGGAGCGTCGTCGGCGGCCGCGACCTGCGCCACGCCGGTAATTCCGGCGACGAGTTTGCGCAGCGGCCTTTCGACGTCGATGATCACGCGCGCGCTGTGCGCCGCAAGACGCGGAATGTAGCGGCTGAATTGGATCGTATCGCCATAAGCTTGATCGCCGTGAAGCAAGATCGTCTTGTCACATAGCATCTCCAGGCCGTCCCACGGTGGGTTCGGGAATTTGCTCACCAGGAGCGCGACTGCACCCGGCTTCGATTGCTGGTCGTACTTCCACCAGGCGCTGCGGTAATCGCCAGCAAGCAGATAGAGCTGCGCCTCGTTGCGATGGGCGTCGACGAAGTCGGGCCGTAGTTTCTGCGCCTTGCGGAAGCTCGCCAGCGCCTCCGGAAAGCGCCTCAGCTCCCTCAGAACGACGCCGCGCTGGTTGAACGCTTCGGCAAAACCCGGTCGGCCCGTCAACGCCGTCTCGCAACTTGCGAGCGCGTCCTCGAAGCGGCGGAGTTCGGTGAACGCGCGGGCGCGGTGGTAGAGCAATTCGGCGTCGTTAAGTCGCAAGGCGAGGGCTTCGTCGTAGTTTGCCACTGCTTCCTCAAAAAGCCCGAGCTCGTGGAGAATGACGCCTTGGATGGTGAGTGCCGCGGCATGCCCGGGCCGCAGCGCCAGCGATTGTTTGCAGCTCGCGAGCGCTTCCTCGAAGCGCTGCAGCGCCATCAGAGCGATGCCGCGGTTCAACAGCGTCTCGGCATCGCCGGGCCTGAGCGCAAGGACGCGGTCGTAGGCCGCAAGTGCTTCCTCGAACCGCGTGAGTTCGCGAAGCACATTGCCGCGATTCTTGAGCGCTTCGACGAAATCAGGCTTGATCGCCAGGGCCTTGTCGTAGCTGATAACTGCTTCATCAAAGCGCTTCAGCGCCTTGAGAGCACTGCCACGGTTGTTGAGGGCCATCGCATAATCTGGTCGGATGGCCAATGCCCTGTCATAGCTCGCGAGCGCTTCGTCGTAGCGCTCGATCTCCGCGAGCGCATTGCCGCGGTTGTTGAACGCTTCGACGAAATCCGGCCGGACTTTGAGCGCGTTGTCGTAGTCGGCAAGCGCTTCCTCGAGGCGCCTAAGCGCCTTGAGCGTATTAGCCCGGTTGTTAAGCGCATCCGCGAACTGCGGCTTGATGGCGAGCACCTCGTCATAGCTGGCAAGCGCCTCGGCGAGGCGACCGGAGCGAAACTGCACAGCAGCCAGGAGATGCATCGCGTCGCAATAAAGTGCGTCGTTTCGATCGTGCTTCGCCAGAATGTCTAGGCAAAGACCGGCGGAAGCGGCGAGGTCGCCTGTTTGATAAGCCGCCCAGGCCCCCTTGAGCGGCTCGGGCAGTGCTGGCTCCATGCTGGACCCCCGTGACGCGACCGGACGCAATCCTACGCGATGCCTATGCCAGCATCAAACTGGTGTCCGAGCCGCCGTCGGCGATCTGTAGGTCCTGGGGTCGCACCGCCTCGTGTTCAATCTCGCCGAGCGAAAACCCGGTCAATTCGATGTCGTCGAATTGAAGCTCCAGACGAGGCCAGAATTACGAAGCGAAGCCTAGTAACCTCGATTCCACTGCAGTTGACTCTTAGTATCCTATCGGATACTCACCGCCGTGATCGAAGTTCGTCAAACTGAGATCTTCGCCCGCTGGCTGGCAAATCTGCGCGATGGTCGCGCGCGTGCCCGCATCAATGCTCGAATTCGTCGACTTTCAGTCGGCAATCCCGGCGACGCGAAGCTGGTCGGAGGTGGCGTGTCGGAGATGCGCATCGACTACGGTCCCGGCTACCGCGTTTATTTCGTCCGTCGAGGCGAAGCCCTTGTCATCTTAGTCGCCGGTGGGGACAAGCGAACGCAAGACCATGATATCACGACGGCGATCAAACTTGCGCGCGACCTTTAGGAGATAAAAGTATGAGCCGAACTAAACCAAAACCCAAAATCAAAACTCTACCCTGGAACCCTGTAGCCTATTTAAAGAGCGATGAGGATATCGCTCAATATTTGGAAGCCGTGTTCGAAGACGGCGACCCAAACTTGGTGGCTGCGGCTTTAGGCGATGTTGCCCGTGCCAAGGGCATGTCAAAAATCGCGCAAGCTGCGGGCCTTGGTCGTGAGAGCCTCTACAAGGCGCTTTCGACCGAGGGTAATCCGGAGTTCGCCACTGTGCTTAAAGTGATACGTGCGCTCGGGCTCAAGCTTAAGGTAGCCGTTTAGTGCGCGGATCTTCATGGCCGAAGCGCGCGTCGAATGACGGTTAGCTGCCACGGCCGGCGCTGCAAGCTGCAGCAGCAGCATTTCGTGACTGGGGCGTCCCGCGCAAGTTCCTCAATCGAGATAGCTGACGACGCCTGTTTTCAGGTCGTAGATCGCTGCGACGATCTTCTCAACTTTTCCTCGCTGGCGAGATCCGCGATGAGCGTGCTCGTCGCGGTCAGCCGCCCCGCGGTCCGCTTTGCGCTTTCCTTGGCGGCGTTGTTGACGAAATCGCCAGGGTCGTTCCTCACCGCAAGCGCCGCCGGCAAAATCGGTTCGATCATCCGGCCGATCGCGCCGGGATAGGTCGCGTTCTTAGTTACGACGTCGCAGGCCGCCTTCACTGCGCCGCAGCTGGTATGGGCCAGAACCACGATGAGCGGCGAACCGAGAACGGCGGCGCCGTATTCGACGGTGCCGAGGGTCGCAGTGTCTAGCAACGGACAGTTCGCCGACGCCGTGGCCGCCAAAGATCAGCTCTGGGGGCACACGGCTGTCGGCACAGCTGATGATGGTCGCCCAGGGCGCCTGGTGCATGGCGACAGCGCGCCGCTGCTCCGCGAGGTCGATCGAGCAGAGTTCCGGATGGCTGGAAACCAGACGAGTATCTTGGCGGCTGCCTCGCCACAGCGATGGAGCTCGCCGTGATGGCCGCGGCACAGCGGGACGGTGAACTCGTCGCTCACCTTGCGCCCGAGCGCACGATGCTGCGCGAACCGAAGATGATGGGCATCTGCCGGCCGGCGTCCGCAAATCAGACAGGGACCGTTAGGGTTAAACCGGCCCGCGGTTTCGCTTAGCGTTCGATCGTATCGCCGAGAGGCACGGAAATCGTGGTGCCAGTCCTATCCGATACGAAACTCATTTGCAAATCGTACGAGTGATTGCACCCAATTCACGTCGCAGGCAGCGATAGATTGCTACGTCGCACTAAATTCCTGCGGAAGAACAGCAATGAGGAGTCGCGCTGCGAGACGAATGGCAAACGTAGCGACCATGAAAAATATCTTTAGGCGTCAATGGACCCGCGCACAGTGATCGCAGAGAACACTGCTGTTGCAGCGGCCATCCGTCGAAGACAACAATGGCAGGCGCGCAGAAAGGCCTTGAGTGTCGTGACACACCGTCGCACAACATACTTTGTAAAGTAGACCACTAAATGCCAGGCGCTGGCCAGGGTGTCGGCCAAGATTCGGTATTTGGGATATAACAGCATGATGCTGAAGTCACAGACAGCATAAATAATTCTCATAATCCAAGACAGCATCCACCCAGTCACGTAGAGCGCAATGGCTGGGATAATTCCGAGAAATACCAGGGTCATCAAGCGGTACGCCAGAGGCTCAGTTAGAAGTGCAACGAAAGCGCCATCCACTACCAACACAAGTGCAGCAAGAACTAAGCTGAGCCGATAGCTGCCAACACCCAAGCCGGCAAGCACTCGCGCCACCTTTGTGCGTAGCAAACTCGTATCTAGTGAAATGTCCCCGACGCCGAACAGATGTACTTGCCTATCCATAAGCGAATCACCCATTTCGAACAATAATCGCGGAGGAAAATGAACGGAGGATTACCGCACGTCCGAAACTGACAAATTGCTGGTACCTCCGGCGGCTTCGGCCGATATCTCGCAAGCGGTGTTGCGGGCGAACCAAACCTCGAGGAAGCGCGCGAGCGTTGCCATCGTGGCTTACTTCACCCCGTTACTCGTCACGCCGCGGATAAGGTGCTCGTTCTCAATCATTGTCGACATGGGCAAGGATACGACTGCGCGTGATGGTGCATCGCTTCGGAAAGATCGGGCGTCGCTGAGCGGGAAAAGCTTTTACTTGAGGATGATCTTTCCGAATTAGGAGCTCGCTACCAATTGGCAGCGGGCTCACGTTGTTGATCCGGCGCGCTAGGGTAGCGTCCCCTGCCGAGTATCACGGCAACATCGGAGCATGTGAGATGTCCAGGATCAGCCTTTGCGTTCCTAGTACTCGCTTCGATCGCAACTGGATCAGCGCAAATCGCGATGAAATGTTTTATGAATTTAACCGTCAAGATGGCACGCAGAGCTTCGCCAGCGCGTCGACAAAAAATAACATTACTTCCACAATCGTAGGGTCCGGGCGATGCGGATGAGCTACGGAGTTCAGGGAGTGGTCATTTATTGTGGCATGCGGGGCGTCGCGTGCTGTTTCCGTTACTACTTTGATGCGCTTACAGCAGCCAATAGTGCGAGCATCAGTGCGTGGTCGGACGGCCCAACAAACTCGCCATCTTCGCGAGGCTGTCGAAGAGCGTTTTGCTCGCGATTAGCTTGGCATCGGCCGGCGCCGGCTTCGGCTCGCTGGGGCGCGGAACAAGCGCTGCCGACGAGGGCGTGGGCGCCGTCTCTGCCGCCGGAACCCACTCCAGCGATGGAGCTGGGCGCGCCGGTGCTGCGGGTCGGCGCGCAGCGGTCGCTTCATTCGACTTGCGCAACGCTGTTGCAAGGCGATGCAGCAGCGCCGCCAGGGTTTCATCTGCCGTGGATGTAGCCTCCGTAGCGGTGGGCTGGGCCGCGGCCGGCTGCAGCGTCGTGATCCGCGGCTCCAAGCGTGGTTTGCCTCGGTGTTCGAAGCGCGATTCGGGGCGCGACTCAGTCAGATGCGGCCGTGTGACGGCGGTTGGGCTTTTGTGCGGCGCGGGCGGGAGGGTCGAAAGTTCGTCGGCAAGCGGGGCCGGCGCGTAACGTTGCGAGCGCGGTGTCGTTTCGCCCTGCGGCTGGAGCGGCGAGGCCGGCGGCTCCTCCGGTGACGATTCAGTCCGCGGCGCCGGACGCTCGGCGTCAGTCGGCTCCAGCAGCGGCGGCCATGATCCTTTGTCCGGCAACGGGATGCCACGCGGCAGCGGCTCCGCTGCGACGGGCGAACGAGCCACCACCGCTTCGTGCGGCTCTGAAACGGCGCGCGCGATATTGGGCTCAACGATCACATCGGCCCACCACCCAATCATCAGTAAGTGCTCGACATTGTCGCGCCGAACGAGGATAAGCTGCCGCCTTTCATCGACGTTGGCATAAGCGACAACCGCTAGCCGCGGCTCGAGCGCACGCGTGCTCGTTTCTCCCAACCGCCCGGCGCCGAATCGGCGCGCCGCCCATGTAGCCGCCCCGATAATCGCACCGATCAGCCCGAGCGAGATGAGGAATGCTAACAAGAAGCGTATGGCGAGCGGCATTTCCGCGCCAAACAACGTCTCGAACATCCGCCATTCTCCCCGTTTCGTAGCGCCTGTCCACTGGGTTTCTAATGGCTAACAGCGCCGGTAATATTTGCGGTCGTGAATACTGATAACCGATCTTCCCAAGGTTGCTCCCAAACTAGCGTGAATGTTTTGGGTTTCCCGGTCTCTTGCAAGACAGACGTGAGGTGTGGACGACTATTGAACCCGGGGCAGGCGGAAATGGCCTCGGGGCCGGTTGGAGAACTACGGAGGCGGTCGCCAAGTGGCTGAATCGCCGCTACGCGTTAGGGGGTCTGTCGCCCGGAAGCAGCTCCTAACGAAGAGTGGAATTAGCTCTCCATCAGGACGCATCAAACTATTTTGCTCGCAAAACGTGTGCTTGAACGAAGCCAAAAAATGCGTCCTTGACCAAAGGCGAGCTGCGCGTCGGCAACACCCTGGGCCCGGGGATATTCGCGCAGTTATCATGACCGCGGCCCAGCCGCTTGGGTTGACCGGTCCGAGTTCGGACTTTGGTGCCGGTCTCGTGAACGCATATCGAACCGTGAAGTTGCTGGACGGCAAATCGGCGGGCGAAGACGACGACGAGCAGACGAACCAATGGGGCACACAACCATCCACCTTAACGGGCCGCGAGGGTCTGTTTCTGTTTGGAATTGAAAGTTTTAGACGATTGAACATGCCGTTGCCGGACCGGGATCGCAGGGAAGTGTTAAGCACGCGGACATTACGTCAGGCTGTCGTGCCTATTCGCCGGCGCTTGCTCATCGGCAACCTCTCGCAATCTCAAGAGGTTAGCCCTTTGTCGCCTTGCCCAGTTATGCTCTGGCTGCTTTGATCCGCGTTTTATTAAGTTTCAACGCATTGTGGATAGAAGGTAAGCGGAACACCGCTGGCCGCCGGTTGCGCGCTTCGTAATGGGCGTTTCAATGAACCAACGCGAACAGGACCTTTTGGACAAGCAACTTCGGTGGCTTAGTCCTACCCCACGAAACGACGGCGTAATGATTCTGGCGATAGTCGCAGCATTTGTCGCCGGCACGATCCTCGGCGCACTATTTCTGCACCAAAGCGATCCAATGCAAATCGTGTCGAATAGTGCAATGGCTGCCACTCCCGATTCGCATGGAGGCGCCGCCACAACTCAACTTTCGGAGTAATATTCACAGGCACGGCTTCGGCGTCGCAATGGGTCAGGCTGTAGCTAGCGCCGCGTCTAAAGCTTATTTATTTGCGTTCGCAACAGCTGCTACGACAGGTCAATCCTAGACCGGCAGCACAACCGTAACTAGGCCCAAAAACAACGGGACAAGTCCTTAGCGGGTGCTGGGGTCAACAGAACCGGGTGCAGGCCGATACCAATAATGCGCTCGCGGATGAAAATGCGTTGTTGAGTATCGTGCCGAGGCCATTAACAGCGACGATGATCGCGAAGTTAATACCCGCCGCGACAAACGTACACGCGAAAACCTTGGCACGTCGATCTGAGTCGGAATGGATGTACTTCATACGTCAGCCAAATTCCTCATCCAGAGCGAAAGCCCTAAACCAACAAGCTTAAAAATTAAATTGAATAAGTTACCTTAACGTTTAATGAAGGCGCAACCTGATCATCCTTTTATTTCGTCACAATTCCGATGGAATTCTAATTCGTCTTTCTCGGCGTCGTAGCGCTTAAGTCCTCTGACGAACGAATCCGCGCCAGGCTTCCGTTAACATCGATTGGAAAGAGGGCCGTGACTGGATCCGCGCGTACCATGTCTTAACGGTTGCGTCTTTACCCCAAGGCATATCCCTCAGGTACTCGGCCGCCACCGACAGATGTGCCGCACCGGCCAAATCTGCATAGGTCAGCTGGTCGCTGGCGAGCCATTCGTGCTTAGAGAGGAGCGAGCTGATGTAGGCAAGATGATCGGGGAGGATCATCTGGCGCACCTCATGAAGCACCGCGTGGTCGGGTGATCCGCCGCCGGCCTCGAGTGGCATGTACTGCCTATATCGCTCTTTCGTAACCGGCCCACTGACATCGGCAAAGAACTTGTCGTTAAACCAACTAGTAAGCCGGCGCACCTCGATCCGCAGGTTAGTGGCGTGCGGCAAGAGCCGACGATCGCCAAGATCGCTACCGTAGACCTCGTCAAGGTATTCCGCGATGATCGAAGCCCCCGGAGCCGGTGGTATTCCTTCCGTAATCAGGACCGGAATGGTGCCGGCGGCGTTGAGGATTAGAAAGTCCTCCCGACGCTCCCAAACCCGCTCGCCGACCAGCCGAACTTGCAAGCCATATTCGCCGAGCGCGAGGCGCACGAAACGCGAATGCGGACACACAGGGTGATGAAACAACGTCAGCATGCCGTTGCACTATTGCTGGCGGACGAAGCCGTGTCGCAAGTGGAGGCGAATGTTATACATACTATCCTGACTTGCAAATCCCGTCGAGGATGGCGGCGCCGCATCCTGAAGCACGCCGACTGGTGCGCGGTGAGACCCCAGACGGCTCTCTTCAACTGTTGCGCTCTGCACGACGGATGTATTGACGCCACCACTCCGCCCGATGCTCTTACACTACATCGTGCTCAAAAAATTACAGAGTCGGCGATAGGAAATTGCGCCGCCTCGCACAGTGCTTTCGAGGAGCGCCGCGCACAGGATCATCACAGGCCTGGCGCATCAGCCGGCGCGCGTACACGATGCCGCTAAGCAGGTTGGCAATGGCATCGAGTGGAACGCGACGCTTGCCTTAGCGTTGTTCGGCGGTAATGCCGGACCGAGCGGCTACCCGGTTAAGGTTGACGGGAACGAACCATTGTAATTGAGAATTGGTCCTATAATTCTTTTCGCACATCAATCCGTGCGGATGAATCAACCGTTGCGTGTAGATAGCATGATTAGTGCAATGGAACAGGCGCACAGTTCCCTGAGTTGTGCCGCGTTGAACAAGCGTGAACGTGATGTCGTGTTCCTCGCCATCAAAGGTTTTACAAATAAAGCAATTGCGCGAGAACTAAATATCACCGAAGGAACCGTCAAAGTTCACTTGCATAACGTCTATCAGAAGTTTGGTATCGGGAGCCGATCCGCCCTTGCCGCCCTGGTGATGAAATAGCCCGAGGGACGGACGCAAAGACGTTTCTCGCTTGGTTGTCGGCCCTGATGTGAGGAGTCGATGGTTTTTGACATTCCTAACCGCGCAAGGGCGGTTCGTGGGACTACCGCCGTTTGATATTCCAATCTTGCGGGTGCGCGGTCACGTGCTATACTGAGTGGGCATACCGCGAACTCGATGACGTAGTCGGCTGCATCGCGAGATGATAACCGATGGGGTGCCCCTGTTAGTGGCGCCTCGACAGCGTTGAGGCCGTCGAGTGCGAAGTCGGCCAGTCGTAAAGAGCAACGTGTGAGCTAAGTCATCGGATTAACGGGCGATAAGGATCCGAGTTGGGTAGGTTTTTGGTCGATCATGCTGTGCAACCGGCAGCCGAAGAACTATACCCGCTTTGGCCAATCAATCGCCTCCAGTGCCGTCCGTTGCCATGTGATGACTTCTAATCTAATTATCTAATACAAGTCCGTACCGCGCACCTGTCTTGTAGGAAGGTCGCAAAAGGTCCGAAATCCATTTAGTGCTGGGTTTATCCGGGGAATCCCGGTTCGTCTGCGATCCGCGATGCGCTTACTCGATTGGGTTCTCCGCAGAGATGACCGTTCCGCGTCCGAGCAATCCCGGCAGCTCAATGAGCTGGTCGAATCCCTCGCGCCGGATCGCAGTCGGGCAGTCAGTGAGCTATCGGAATTCCTGGCTCGAATTATAGAGGTTGATGGGCGGCTGCTGGGAATGGCCGCGGTGCAGGCGGCAGACGTTGCTGCGCGGTTTTACGCCAATACTAATGGCAAGGTCGATCTCCGCTCACCCCGTGCAGCGCTGGTAACGCAGCCGACGCTTCTTACCGAACTGGCCGAAGCCATCACCGAGCTTCAAAACGCGGGCAATCTATTCGAAGCGCTAGGCCCGATAATTTGGATCAACACCTTGCGGGCTGAATTGATCCCGGAGTTGCGGCCTTCGGTTAGGCAAATGTGGTCGTTGATCGACAAAAGGGGATTCCCCTTCGTCGCCAAAGCGGCCAAGCTGTACGAGGAAAAGACGGGGCGTTCGCTGCAAGACAACATTCTATTCCAGGCCGTCCCCGAAGGCTTCAACGATTGAGCGCCTGCGCTGTCGCGCTCTTGATGCCGCGTCCGAGCAACTTTACCGACGCGCGCGGACGCCACTGGGTTCGAGGTACTGCCGAAACGGTGGATTGTGACCGTTCGTACAATGTTGCCAAGTTAGGTTTTGAGTGGTCATCGATCATCGAACGCAAGGGCCACAGACGGCAACCGCTCCTCATCGCGGTAGGCCCAAAGCAAGATACGAGTCAATTTGTCACAGGCGACTCAGAGTCAGCGCAGGATTTAGTAGAGGCCAGGTAGCTGCGGCAGCAGCGAGAATCCTTTGACCAACTCCGCTTGGCTAGGCAACTGCGACACGTCCCAACCGCCGCCGAGCGCCTCGATCAAGATGACACTAGCAACAAAAAGGCTTTGACGAACCGCCAGGGCAGACTGCTCGGACGACAGTAACGTCGATTGCGCGTAGAGCAAGGTCGTCAGGTCGACAACGCCGATGCGATACTGATCCATATAGCTGCCGACCCACCTACGAGCCGAGCTGACGGCGTCATTTGCTTCCTTCAGCTGTTGCGTAAGAATGCGGATGGCCGCGAGCTGGTCCTCTAACTGCTGGAATGCGGCCAGCACGGTTTGGCGGTAATTGGCGACACTCTGCCAGTAAACGGCGCGCGCAGCATCGACTTGTGCGCCGCGCAAACCACCATCGAACACAGTTTCCGAGGCACTCGCGCCAAGCGACCAGACTGTGTTGGCTACGTTGAACGGCAACGGAACAATGCTCGACGAGAGGCCGATCGCGCCACTGAGGCTTATATTCGGATAATATGCTGCTACCGCCACACCGATCAGTGCGTTTTGCTCCTGCATCTGACGTTCGGCGGCAGCAATGTCAGGACGTCGCTCAAGCAACAAGGACGGTACGGTGACGGGGGTCGTTGGGATACGCTGCGCCAGTAAGCGCCGCGCGATGGTGAGCTCTGCCGGCGGGCGGCCGATGAGGACTGCGATGGCGTGTTCGAACTGCGCACGCTGCAAGGCCGTGTTGGTGGCCATGGCTTGTGCATTCAGGAGCTGGGTATTGACCGCGTCCTCATCAGCGTGCGACACCACGCCAGTGGTGTGCTGATTTCGCACGATTTCCAACGTGCGCTTGTAATCGGCGATGGTTTTGTCGAGCAGGGCCCGCAGCGAATCCGTCGTCGCTAAATTGAAATACGCAACCGCCAGTGTCGCCTGGGCCGAAAGCTTGGCATTAGCGAGATCGGCGGCGCTGACTTGCGCGGCGGCCACGTTACTCTCGATCTGACGACGAACCTTACCCCAAACGTCGGGCGCCCAGCTGCCGGCAGCCTGCGGGTTGTAGATGGTGGTGTAGGGCGATACGCCCTGCCCGACCGTTGCCGGCACATTTGGACCCGCGTACGAGCGCGTAACACTGTAACCGCCTGTTAGCGTCGGGAAGAGGCTTGCCTGTGCCTCGCGGATGATGGCGCGCGCCTGCTCATAGGCCGCCGCGGCCGCGTTGACGTTCTGGTTGGAGATCTCGACCTGCGGTAGCAACTCATCGAGCCGCTTGTCCTTGTAGACCGACCACCACGGACCGCGATCGACAGTGTCGCTCGGCGTTGCGACCTTCCAGCCCTTCAATTCCTTGTATTGACCGGGAACGGGTGCGGGCGCGCGAACATAATCCGGCCCAACCGTGCATCCGGCCAGTGATGCTCCGAGCAGCACCGCCAGGATCACAGGCCGGAGCAGCGGCCGGATCGCCGCACGGCCGCGTCGAGTTACCACGAGACAAATCAACACCCCAACCCCCCAACACCGCGACAACCAAGGTACTCAGTCCGGCAGCCCGATGGTTATACGGCTCGCTGCCACAGACGCGATGAAGCACTGCCTGCAATCGAATACAGACCGAAGTACTGCAGCACGGTGACTATTGACCCCACGCCCCGCCCCTCGCGAGTCGACGACCATAACAGCGCTCGACCTACGGTCGCCACAACTTACAGCTTATCTCTTGATGGTTCCTCGCGTAAACCGGATATCCTAGACCCAAACTTTAGACCAAAAGCGGACGCGGAGAAAGGCATGTCAGGCGGACGCGCAGAAAGGCATGTCGGACGGGGGCGAATTACCCCGACGGCAGGATCGCGGAGGTTGATGGCAGCTACTTCGGTGGCTAGGTGAAGTCCGCGAATTCCGTGAGAACCGCCGCGACATCGCTGTGCTCGCTATGTCTCGGGGACAAGGGCACGGTGGTATGCCTATGTAAGCCTATCGTAACGCTTCGTTTACCTTGGTACGACAAGGTTGCCTCGCCTTCGCGACCCGGGCCACAAGAGCTCTGGGGTCGCGTAACGCGAGGCGCTGGAGAAATTAGCACGAAACCGCCGATGCGGATCGCGCTCAACCCACGCCAAGCACTGCGCGCTTTATGCGCGACGGGAGAACACGATGAACGCCGCGGAAGCAAAGTTGTCGATCTCCGACTTGGCAACCGACTCGATCGAGGGGGACATTCGCGCCATCGTGCGCGGCAACAGGCCAGCCGGCGCGGCCGGGCTGTGCGACGACATTCTCGCTGTCGGAGCGACCTCCATCGCGGATATCGAGAAGCTCATTGATGAGCTTCAGATCGCGCGCGACTATCTAAAGGCCGAAGGCGAGCGCGTACGCCGGCTGGCGAACCGCTATGCACACCTGACGCAGACCGCATCAGACTCGGTTAAGATCATCGCCGAGAGCCTCGGCAAATGGCGCAACCCCGAGCGGGAATCGCTCCGCCAAGTCCATGCGGCGAGGAACGAGGCATCGGCCTCGAACCTGATTGACGATGTCGAACTTCAGCCAGAGCCGTAGGGCCCTAGCTTGGCGTCGAAAACGCCGTCTATTGGACAACGCTCTAAATCCGCCGCTTGGGCAGGGCCGCTCGCATCAGTCCCACCCGCGTTATTGGCGCCATATCTCTTCAAGATAGGCCGTGAGAAAGCGGGGCATTCGCGCGTTGAGACCGGCGCGCCCGCGCACGATGCGGACATCGAAGAATTCCGCGAGCTGTCCCGCCGCCGCCTAGACCATCTCAGTCCTCAACGAGCCGGCTCAAATATTGACCGTAAGCAGTGTTGCTGTACCTGGCAGCCAGGCCGCGCAGGGCGGCTGCCGTGATAAACCCTTTCGTATAGGCGACTTCCTCCGGGCAACCGACCAACAAGCCTTGCCGGCGTTGAATCGATCGAACGAACTCCGATGCCTCCAGCAGCGCATCGTGAGTGCCGGTGTCGAGCCAAGCGTAGCCGCGACCAAGCTTGACGACGTTTAGTTTCCCAAGTTCTAAGTAACGGCGGTTGACGTCTGTGATTTCTAGTTCGCCACGGGCAGAGGGGCGTAGCCCCGCTGCTATGTCGAGCACGGCATTGTCGTAGAAGTAAAGGCCGGTCACCGCCCAATTGGACAAAAACTCGACGGGTTTTTCAACGAGATCGAGGACACCGCCAGCTTCATCGAATGTTACGACGCCGTATTGGCTTGGCTGATTGACGTAATAGGCGAACACTGTTGCCCCTTCGGAACGCATCGTTGCGTTAGCAAGCTCGGCGCTGAGACCATGGCCATAAAATAAGTTGTCGCCTAGAATCAGTGCGACCCGCTCGTTACCGACAAAATCCCGCCCCAGAATAAAGGCATGGGCAAGCCCGATCGGCTTGTCCTGAATGACGTATGCGAGCTTGATACCCCAAGTCGATCCATCGCCGAGCAGGCGCTGATAAAACGGCAGATGCTCGCGCGTCGAGATCAGCAAGATGTGGCGAATGCCAGCTAGCATCAGCACCGACAACGGATAGTAGACCATCGGCTTGTCGTATACCGGCAGGAGCTGTTTGTTGACCGCAAGCGTCGCCGGATAAAGCCGCGTCCCTGAACCGCCAGCCAGGATAATGCCTTTCATGGGGTGTCCTTCTTGGTCAGCAAGCGATCAATCGTCTCTATGAGCGCCTCGCGCCATGGCCGTGCTGTAATACCAAAGACGCGAGCAAGGGCCGCGCAATCAAGTCTGGTGTCGGCCGGGCGAAGCGCTTTCGTTGGATAGTCGATAGTGCGGATTGGCACGACCAGCGGCTGGCGCGGAAGCCGGCCACCTGCCAGCTCTACGATAGCTCCCGCAAACTCGAACCAAGTCGCCTCGCCGGTCCCGGCAAAATGATAGAGGCCGTAGGGCGCTCGTTCCGGTTCCTTGGCGCAGCTTAGTGCGATGTCGAAACAGGCCTTAGCGATGTCGCACGCCGCGGTAGGGCAGCCGCGTTGATCGGCGACGACAGTCAAGCGCTCGCGTTCGGCGGCGAGGCGGAGCATAGTCCGGACAAAGTTCTTGCCAAACGGACTGTAGACCCAGGAAGTGCGCAGAATCACATGCCGCGACGTGGCCGCACGAACGCCGTGTTCGCCAGCGAGTTTGCTGCGGCCATAGGTGTTAAGTGGCGACGTGGCATCGTTTTCAACATAAGGAGCGCCTTTGCTCCCGTCGAACACGTAATCGGTGGAAATATGGATGAGTGGAATCCCGCGGCCCCCAGCCTCCGCGGCAAGCCGCGATGGTGCAACTGCGTTGACTGCGAACGCCAATGACGCTTCGCTTTCCGCCCCATCGACGTCGGTATAGGCAGCCGCATTGATGATCACGTTCCACGGCTCTGCAGCAAATATCCGAGTGATGGAGTGCGGGTCATGCAAATCAAGTTCACTGCGACTCGGCGCAATAACATCAACTCCGGTCTGCGAAAGTGACCGAAGCTCTCGGCCAACCTGCCCGGTTCCACCAAGGAGAAGAAAGCGCATCCCGTCAGGCGCCCTTCCTCGATAGGCCGCGACGGACACTGGCATCATGGGCCGCCAAAAGCGGCTCCCACCACGGCCGGTTCTCCATGTACCACTTGACAGTTGCGTTTAGTCCTGCCTCGAAAGTATGTCTGGGCGACCAGCCCAGTTCGGCGTGCAATTTTGTGAAATCAATTGCATAGCGGAAATCATGGCCGGGCCGATCGGGCACAAATTTGATGAGCTTTCTGTGCGACGAGGCGGTCGGGCATTGCGTGTACTGGTCCAACACCGTGCAGATTGCGCCGACCACGTCGATATTACGACGCTCGGCATTGCCTCCAATGTTGTAAGTCTCTCCCACGCGACCGCGCTCCAATATAAGTGTCAACGCCTCCGCATGATCGTCGACGAATAACCAGTCGCGAACGTTGAGGCCCCGGCCGTATACAGGCATTGCTTCGCCGTTCAGCCCTTTGATGATCGTCAACGGGATCAGTTTCTCTGGAAACTGATGTGATCCATAATTGTTGGAACAGTTGGTGAGCAAAATAGGAAGCCCATAAGTGTGACCCCAAGCCCTCACCAGATGGTCGGAGGCCGCCTTGCTGGCCGAATAGGGCGAGCGCGGATCGTAGCGGCTCTCCTCAGTGAAGCGCCCATCGTCCTTGAGAGCGCCATAGACCTCATCCGTCGAGACGTGCAGGAACCGGAAGTTCTTGCCGCTCGCGCCCAATCTTCGCCAATAGCCAAGCGCAACCTCGAGCAACACGTAGGTTCCAACGACGTTGGTGATGATGAATTCGGCCGGGCCGTCGATCGAACGGTCAACATGGCTCTCGGCTGCCAGATGAATAACGGCGTCCGGATTGAAGTTCGCAAAGAGCTCCGCAATGGCCGGGCGATCACAAATATCGTTGCGGTTGAAATGATAGCGGGCATGACTTTGTACCGAGGCGAGCGAAGCGAGATTGCCGGCATAGGTCAACTTATCAACCACACATACTTGATGGTCGGTGTGACCGATGAGGTGCCGAACCAGCGCCGATCCAATAAACCCAGCTCCGCCCGTCACTATGATCTTCATAAAGCGGCCTCTTGCGGCTATCCGAGCTCAAGAACGCTCAACGGAGCGAGCGGATGCCCGTCATATGCGAATGGACTCACCAATTCACGCAGCGATGGAAGTCGCCGATCTTTATCCGACATGATGATGTCGGCATCTCGAACTGGCCATGGAATTGCGATGTCCGGATCGTTCCAGCGAAGCCCGCCATCGTGCTCCTGCGCGTAGTAATTGGAGACTTTGTATAGTACTGCGGCATCGTCCTCCAGGGTGATAAACCCATGGGCAAAGCCGATCGGAATGTAAAATTGATGTCCGGATTTGGCGGAAAGTTCCGTCGCAACATGCTTGCCAAAGGTGGGCGAGCCAGCGCGGATGTCCACCGCGACATCCAGGATGCGGCCGCGTAACACACTGATTAATTTGGCCTGGGCCGCCGGCGGCCGCTGAAAATGCAACCCGCGCAGCGTCCCCGCCCGCCTCGAGCTTGATTGGTTGTCCTGAACGAAGCGGTAGGTGATGCCAATATCGCTCAAGCGCTTATCATGATAGGTTTCGCTAAACCAACCACGGTTGTCGACGTGCCGTTTAGGAATGATAATCCGAGGCAGGTCAATCGAGGCAATCAAATCATGATGCATTGATGATGCCGAACCTAATGTCGTTTCCTTATGTTAGAAGCCAACGCTAGAGTAAACTCCTAAATTGGTGGCAACTAAATATATTCGAATATTCGAGATTGGGCCAGGGTCGTGGATCCGGCTGAAGGCGACTGCAGGCTCTGACACAACGCTGCTGACCGTAGAATTCCTAGAGCAAGAGCGGCGTTAAACCCTTGCGCGGTGTTCAATGCGGTGCTCGGGTAAGTAATTACCAAATCGCGCAAATCCCGACTCTTCGAGCTTGGACATCGCCCGCGGTCCAAGCGTAATCATTAATTGATTTCAGATAGTTGCCTATGTTCTGCTAGCTGGGCCGCGACGCCTAATTAGTCGGCATCTCCGGGTTTTGGGCATAATTTGACTCCTTGGCCGGGGCCTGGTTGACATGGGACTGCTGATTCGGACGCACGTGGGGGGTTGGGCGGGGAGCGGCGTACGTCTCATGAGAATGGGCCGGGCGCGCATATTGGTGCTAACCCTTGCAAGCTTCGCGCTGGCGGTGGGCGGCCTCGGCTTGGCCGGTTCGGAGGCAGCGGCGGACACGCTCGAATGGGCCTTGGTGCAGGCCTATCAGAACAATCCGTCGCTCAACGCGCAGCGCGCGGCGTTGCGCGCGACCGACGAGAACGTGCCGCAGGCC
>Ga0187868_1001180_pt1 | contig 19041 bp, 13 predicted proteins | sample June2016WEW_13_4_FD_133014 | JGI IMG/M metagenome (GOLD analysis project Ga0187868, IMG submission 133014) | Peatland microbial communities from SPRUCE experiment site at the Marcell Experimental Forest, Minnesota, USA - June2016WEW_13_40 | ecosystem: Environmental > Terrestrial > Soil >... | reverse complement strand
TGGTCTGCAATTTAGGTGTGCCGTGCAAGGAGCTGTATGCCCTTTGCGATCAACCGAGCAACTTTTATATGCTCGGAAGTATGGGTTTAGCTTCTTCGATCGGACTTGGCATTTCTCTTTATAGCAAAGGCGAAGTTGTTGTGCTCGACGGAGATGGAAGCCTCTTGATGAATCCGAATGCTATGTGCAGTATCGCTCAACAGGCACGAGACAATTTAACTGTTGTCGCTCTTGACAACGGTACGTATGGCTCTACCGGAGATCAGTGTACGGCGAGTCAAAAGCTTGACTTGGAGCTTCTGGCGCGAGGTTTTGGGATCGAACACACAACTAGTGCATACACTGCAGAGGATGTGCTCACAGCATTGCAGCTTCAGACAGGTCCTAAGTTAATTCACGTCGTAATAGAGCCAGGGAATGCCAACGTTCCGGACTTACCCTGTTCGGCAGCTGAGATCAAAAGACGTTTTATGGCACATTTGCGCGGTGGACAGGGGTAGCTGGCCTGTGGAGGCCACGACGCGGGTTCGAATCTCGCCCTCGGCCTTTGATTTTCTTATCTTGTCAAAGCTATTGGCTTCGTTTGAAAAAAGGGCTCGTTTTAGCTCGCTAATCTCATATTCCAATGCAGAGATGCGAGCATCAGCTGCCGGTTCTGCGCCGGGTTTTAAAACTTTGTCCCTTGGTTTTAAAACCATGTCTTTTGGGACTTCTTGTTTTATCACGATAAGGAATGCTTGTTTTCCTTCGTCTTCAGTCTGATAAATGTCAGCAGTTTTTCCAGCAATCCAAGCGTACTTGCGTGGAAGGCGAAGCTGCGGGTAATCAATACCTTTGGCCGAAAGCCGGCCTATCTTTGCTTTACCAAGACGTTGCATGTTCTTCTTTTGTTTTGCGCTAAGTCTTTATAATATTCGTTCTTACCGAGAAAGCTAAGGACAAGTATATGGCCCAATCGCAAGCAAAGTCAGAAATTCAAGCTCAACTAAAATTTGCCAAGGATTTAACTACGCACATCATTTCTAAGTGTGCAGGCACGCACGATGATGATAGAGAGGTATCGGCAACTCACTTCCCGAGCAGGAATTATTTTATAGGGACTTTAGCTGCCCGAAGGCACGACGAAAGGGCCCTTCCTGAAAACGGAAACGCGGGAAATCTTTCTCTTGAGGAAGAAGGGGGGGCATCTGTAAGAGCACAAAGATTAAAAGTCTCCTTTTTAGCTAAGACAGATGCATTAAGCCCGCTTTCGGAAATACAAGTCGAAGCAACTGGAAACGTCTACTACTCAGTCTCTTTGCGAACAGAATATCCTTCACGCTCAGACGCGACTGCTCAAAAAAAGCGACGGGAAGAGACCGAATCAACAAACTCAGAACTGAAGAATAATTCTCGCTGGAGGAAAGCTAGCTATGCATATCACTGGTCAGCCAAACCTGCAACTTCGCAATCTCAAAAAGTAGATTTTTCTGAGGTGCGGCAGCGCGTGAACAATGACGCTGAAATCACAAAAATCATACCTGAAGATGCTTGGAAAGCAGAACTCTCCATAGAAATGCACGATTTTGATAAAAATAACACTTTGATCACCATCTCCTACACTAACACCAACATTGAACCCTTGGGTAAAAAACGAAAATCACTTGAGCGAACCCTTTTCAATTGTGGGCTCACAGTGACCCTACGCGCAATTAAAGTCTCGAATTTCTGCGATCAATACACGTACGATGGTTTTAAGCAGAGATACTTCTACGATTTCCGGGCCAACAACTGCCAAGCGTATTGGCGTGAGCCTGGTAAGGTTTTTTGCACGAGCCACTATGGCTATTTTGAACAAGAGGACATCCGCCCCAGAGAATCAATTGCGGGCGTCAATTTGAGCTTCTCTCACTTGGCTTCTAAAGAAGGATCTCGTGACGCTTTAGCTCGTTTGATCGCAAAAATGCAATCATTTAGGCGCGCGTACGAGAAAAACCTTAGTCAACAAAACGCGGAGGACGACTTCCAAGCGCGTGAAGGAAGTAAACAAAGAACTTGGAGTGAGCGCCGCAGTCTAGTCGAAAACTTCACTCACATGATTGAATATGTTGAGGAAGGATTGGAATTGCTGCGCTCTAGGAACGACGTTTGCGACGCGTTTTTAAAAACAAATACTGTGTTTGATAATTACTACAAGCAAAAAGGAATGCGTGACGCTGGTTGGAGAGTATTCCAAATAGTGTTCTTTTTAGCGAGCATTAAGCCTATAGCCCAGCGAGAGGACCTTGATATAGCTACAGTTCTTCACGTGGATACGGGAGGCGGAAAGTCTGAAGCTTATTTTGCCTTAATGATTTTCGCTGCTTTTTTAGATCGGAGAAGCTCAAAGCACGAAGGCGTCTCGTCGATCGTAAAGTTTCCGCTACGCATGGTGTCTCTCGATCAGCTCAGTAGAATATCGAATATAATTATGCACGCTGAAGCAGTTCGACAGAAATACAGCACCCAATTTCCAGGTGAACCGTTTTCTGTTGGATATTATGTAGGCGACAGCCCAGATTTTCCAAATTCATACAAGCATGTTAAAGAAAGGTTTCTCTCAAAGGACTCTGCTTCAGACGAGTCATCAAGATCACTCATCCTGACCGAGTGTCCTTTTTGCAGTCCAGTAGAAGCAGGGACTGTCCACTTGCGTGACGACGAAAAAGGTCACAGAATGATACATTTCTGCGATAAATGCGGAAGAGAATTTCATATTTTTATAAGTGATAGAGAGATCTTCCGTTGGCGACCAACAGTTATCGTTTCGACCGTAGATAAATGGGCGTTACTATCTGTACAGCGCCGCGCAAGAAGCTTGCTGGGTGGGAATGGCTCCTACTGCCCCGATGCCCACGGGTTCATACCATCGGGGGATTTATGTGAAGATATGCGAGACGAAGCTTTCCAATGTGGAAACATCGGCAAGAATCTTGATGGTAATTCGAGCCCAATCCTTTCAATTCAAGATGAAATGCATTTGCTCAGCGAGGGATTTGGAACCATATCGTCTCATTTTGAGGGATTAATAGAAGCGTTTGTCGAACAAACTTCGGGACACAAGTTGAAGCACCTTGCCATGAGTGCTACGCTCAGCGGAACTTCAAGGCAGATTAAGGAACTATACGGCAAGAAAGCAGCGATAATTCCTGGCCGATGCCCTGAAGGCGTAGGAAGTAAACAAGATCTTTTTTTTACCAATCTCCAGCATCCAAAACGCATAATTATTGGATTGAAGCCAAATCTTAGAGACAATCATTATGCCTCACTAAGGACTTTGCTACATTTCGGCGAGTTTATCGTAAATGCGCAAAAACGGCTTAATTCCACTCCGAATGCTTTTTTAGCGGAATATGGTCTAGGATCAGTTGCGAAAGCGCAGAGCTTAATAAGCCAATATCTCATCCCTCTTTCCTATCATCTAAAAAAGCAAGATGCTTACGATATGCAACGCCTAATGGATGAGGTTACGACTGAGCCGCTGCGCAAAACCTCAAATACAGTGATCCGTCCCACCGTTTTAACAGGAGACAGTGAGCTCGACGAGCTGAAGATGGCTATGGACGATGTCAGAAGCTATATCGAATTCTATGACCCAGACCAGTTGGGCGAAGGAGATCAGGATTTAATGTCACTGCATGCAACATCCGTTGTGTCGCACGGCATTGATCTAGAGGAACTGAACTTTATGATTTTCCAAGGCTTGCCGTTCTCCACCGCAGAGTATATCCAAGCTTTGTCACGGACGGGCAGAAAACAACTTGGGATTGTCTTTTTGTGGTTTTATCCCAATAGAGTCAGAGATGATAGCTACTACAGGAACTTCAGTCGATATCACGATACTTTAGAGCATCAAGTCAAGCCTACCCCAATAAACAGATTCTCGCGCCTCGGTTTGTATCAAACATTCAACTCAATTTTTTGCGCAGCAATAATAAATTATCTTTCGAATAAGAAAGGGCGCCCTCTTTATCGGAAAAAAGATATTTTGAACTTGACGCCTCTCGAACAAAAGGAACTAGTTGATATCATCCAGAAGGCTTACGGGCGTGCTATTCTTGAAATAGACATATCAAAGGAAGCAAACGACCGGCTCAACCAAATAAGAGGGGGCTCTGATGCAAACAAGCGATTCTTCCCCGATATACTGGCCGATAGTGGCGAGTACTTCTACCGAAATCAGCTAGGCATGCGCGGAATTCAGCAGCAATTAAGACTCGAAATAAACAACCTGAGCAGGAGTAAGCTGCGCAAAGGGGGCTAAGATGGCAAACATATTCGCGCACGAGATTGCCGAGAACAGTGCATTTTTTCAAGGACATATAGGGCAATTTTTTTCGTCGGAGCATTACAGTTTTCGGATAATAAGCAATGCGAGTGACTTTGACAAGACGACAGAACTGAATATCAAGAGATTTAAGCCAGCTTTTGCCAAAGAAATGAATAGATACATTGGCAAGCGAAATGAGGAAGGTGCCAACATTGCTTATGTGGACCCTGATACGCTCCGGGTTGAAGCTTTAAGATTGGTTGACAGCAACGAGCGCAAGGTGAGCTGTGGCGAATATGAGATTTTTCCTGACAGCGCTATTTGCACGAAAGATGGTTGCAATCAGTATTTCAAGATCAAGGAAGGCAAGCAATGTACACACAACAAGGACACGGATTGGCGCCAAATTACATTCCTGTCATTCTGCAAGGACTGCGGTTGGTTGATGCCCTTACACTATAACACAAATATTACGAACTCGTGTCTGCAATGCAACGAACCGCAAGGACTTTCAAAACTCAGCTGGACCAAGCGGGATGATCTAAACACTTACAAAGTGCAATGCACGCGATGCAATGCTCCGCCTCAGAGGCTTTTTTTTTACGAATGCAGGCACAAAAACGACGACAATAACGAAGTAATGTCCACATTACCACCGATCAGCTTTCAGGGCATGACTGCACGCGCGAGTGCGATCGTTCACCCAAAAGTGATTTCGCTACCTGAAATCACGCCAGGTGCTGAGGCCGGTGGTTCCCGGACAATTTATGAGCATGGAAGGTTTTTTTCTGAAGCGTTCAGTGATTTTTTTCCTGGGATTACAGAACAGCTGCTTCATTTGCCTCAGTTCAGAATGGCGGTGCTGCACGATAGGGAATTTTGGAACTCAAAAAAAGTCTTGGTGAACTGCGAAGAACTAAACATTGATCCTGAAAAAAAGGCAGATTGGCCGCACTCCGATTTTGTCAAGCTAGTTCAAAGTATCGTAATGAGAGCCAAGCAGCTGATAAACTGGGGTTTAGAGCCTACCTTAATCAAGGAACAATATTTAATAAACACGCTTGCGGCGGCTCTGAACGAAGTGAAAGAAATCGAAACTGATGAAAAGGACTGGCAGGGGTATTTTCTTTTGACACTAAATCCAGAGGATCAAAAGACGTCTGTGCCCAAGTGCCCTCCCGAAGATTATTCTAAATGGCTGAAGAACTTCGGATTGAGACGCATAGATCGCAAGCCAAACCTTCGAATGATCCAAGCACTGTTAGGAATCATTGAGGGCTCCACTCGCCGTGACCCTATGCTTTTTCGCCCACTAGTCGATCGCAAAACGGCTGAGCCGATCGTGTACATTAGATATTTCTTCACCGAAGGCATTTCATTTGAGCTCAACTATGACGCTCTCATTAAGTGGGTATTGAATAACAAAGAGTACATCGATCGAAATCTTGTGATTGACGAATCTTTGGGAAGCGAAGCAGCATACAACACGGCATTGCTGAACAGTGAGCGATGCAAAAAGGCAGTAGAAGTTTTGCTGCACACATATTCACACATGATCATCCAGCAATCTACTGTTGACACAGGCCTTGACGAACGTAGTCTGTCAGAAATGATATTTCCAAAAACAGGATCTATCTTTATTTACTCAACAAACAGCGTCAACATTGGAGGGTTGGAGTACACGTTCAACTATCATCTGGAAGATTGGCTCCAAAGAATTAAAGATTTGGCAGCGAATTGCCCGCAAGATCCCGGGTGCATGAAGGATGAGGGGGGCTCTTGCAACGCTTGTTCGTATGTCCCCGAGTTTGTTTGTGAACGCTTCAACTTGGATCTCGACAGATCTGCATTGGTCGGAGGGGGCAATTTCGCTGTAGGCTACTTTTTATGAAGATTAACCCTGCAATCGAACGCCTTGTTAGACGTTTTGTTGTATCGTATCTGCTCGAACACACTGAAGCGACGCTCACTGAGCTGATTGATGCTTATCCAGGTCCTGTATATATCAACGAAGCAGAATTCAGAAACGCGGTACAAAATGCAGTAGAAGAAGGCTATCTTGGCAAAGTAGGTAACACGGGAGCGCCAATCTCTTCAACGAGAATTTGCTTATTGAAGCCATTTCCAGTTCCTGAAAAAGAGAATTTTACACTTGTGATTTCTAGGCCACGATTGCAGGAAATTGGCTTATTGTCGCTGCAACTGCGAAATGAACATTTAGATAGTGCAGATTGCTTCAGGACTATCATAGAATCATCAAATCACACTCTTAGAATCTGTTCACCGTTTCTTCAATCAAACGTTTTAGACGCGGACACATTCCCTGATTTGGCTAAGCTTCTCGAGAATGCATTTAACCGTGGTGTCAATATTTTTCTTTTGTCGCGCGAGCTTTTTTATCACCGAGGTCCTGAGCTGCACTGGATCATAGATTTGGCAAAGAGCCTTGATAAGGAGGATAAACTGAAAATCGTAGACTATCACTTGCCGGATAGCAGTGGCAGAATCATTTCCAGTACGCACGCAAAACTGCTAATCTCCGATACCAAGCTTGCGTATGTCGGAAGCGCTGAGCTTAGAAGAAACAGCCTTCTTGCCAACTTTGAAGTAGGCTGTCTTGTCTCCGGCCCAGAAGTTGTAGGCATATGTGAAATATTCGACGCTATGTTCACGGCAGGCAGGGTTTGGTATGCGAGATGAAAATTGACATCCTCACTCTAGCCCAAGGCCAAAAGAGACTGCTCGCCAAATACGGGAGCAAATTGTCTGCTCTTTCCATAGACGTTCTTAATAGCACCTATCAAAAAGACGTAACAATCGTTCTATCCCAAGGATCATTCAACCTCACGCCGATAATCTCGAGCGTTCATGCCGGGAATTTCCACGTAGATGTTTTGGTGGGGCTTCCTAGCAATAACTTCAGCAAATTATACGACAAATACGCTCAAACATTTTTTTCTTTGCTCTCACCATCAGTCGGTGGTTTCTTCTACAAAAAAGTTCGGTGGGCTCAGGGGGAGCTAGACGAAGCAACGGACGAGCTTTCTGATCTAAGTATTAAAACATACCCAAAATTCGGCATTCCAGCTTACAAAAAAGCCTATGACAGTCACATCAAAGAAGAACTCAAAAAAAGACTTCGTCGACCCCAGGTTGCTTGTGTGCCGATAAAGAGGGCAATTCCGGCAGGAGTAAAAGGACAGAAGAAGGTCACGTACAAAGACGGGGCTTATCCTGCTTCCTATTACAACCCAACGCTGATCATTCTTGAATCAATAAATGAGAGGCCTTTTAGCTTGGACGGCATTTCGCAACTGATTAGGAATACGCTAAGCAGGAAAACGAAATTAGTCTTGCATTTTTCTTGGCCATATTTAAGGGGGTTAGAAGAATTCTTGAGCCAGGACTTGATTCAAGATTGTAGAATAGGCGTTTTTCATCTCGGCAAGCGACTCTGTTTTGAGCTCCGTAAGCAGATGAGAAAACCTCCGAGCTTCGCAATCGCCCAATCGTTGGAAGGTAGCCTCTGGGACAGCGTCTATTACCCGGACGAGAATAAGCGCCTCGCGTTCAAGATACTTATAAGTCCGTCGGCCAATCTTCCTGGTAGACCAGACGAAGCCGCTATAGCAAGTTGCGCAGGACCATGCGATGAGTGGGTTACGAACATTAGAGAACGTATTTACACGGAACACATAACCAACCCCATAGCAGAAAGCATTTTGCTGTTTCCCCCTGTGATAGATTCGTTCCTTAGCCCCTCTGAACTCAAGATTAGGTCACTTCTCCACGAAGGTCCCAGATACATCTCACTTCAAGACTACGTTTCAGACAACACGCCCCCAGGCAGCAGCGTTTTTGGGTTGTACAAAGGTTTGTGTTCTGAATTACAGACCCATAGGGACCTGTCTTACCAAATGCAGGGGCTTCACACAAGTTTTGCCGTTACCAAAAAAACCCTGTTACAATCATACGTGCTCAAAAATGTCCAGGCCGCTATTGAGGGGCTAAAGCGTCATAGCGAAGAACAAACACCACAATATATCAAGATAAATCTCAAGATATTAAACCTACATCCGCTTTTGGGCAGCAGGAGCGCCCTTATAGATTCGCTTTATTACTTGTTTGAAAGTATTTCCCGAATACGCGCAAAAATAGTCCTTCCCGAAATTAGTAAACAAGCGCAGCGATACGGGATGAATATCCTCGGTCGGGACCGCCAATTTGGTTTGGAAGAAACTCACGATCAGCCATTTCGCTTAGGAGATCTTGAGCGCAGCATAGCGGCTAGCAAAGTTCCCCTTACAGCATCACATGCCGAAAACGCTGCCGGCGAATCAAGGATTATAGTTTCACTTGATACCAGCAACGAATATTTCGAATTCGAACAAAGTGAGGGCAAAAAACAGGTAAAGAAAACATATGCGGAGCCCCTTGTTTTGTATTCAAAGAGGCTCGAGAATGGCGAGGATAGTGAAGAGCTCTCCGTTCTAAACGTAGAGCTGAAAAGGGACCAGTACCTAAACCGGTTGCGAGTTGTTTTCAACTTTTTACTAAAGACTCCACGTTCATTGCACACCCCGAAAATTGAACTTGAAATGAGTTATATTGAACTAGAACAAATCAAACGGTTTAGCAGAGAAGAAATAATTAGCAGCCAATTGCTTATTCCAGGGGCCATTCCGTTCCACACAATCACGGATGACAAGCTAATGATTTGCGAACACTTCGATTCTCTGCTTTTGCCGTTCAAACAGGTAGTCTTCTTTGCCTATCCAGGGAACAATTTCAAACGGCTCGCACGTCAAATTCAATCTTACAATGACCTTTTCTCAAAGGAACGCACGCGTACAGCGAACATCGACCTAACCTTCTCGGTCCAGCACTCTAACGGATTAAAGAGACTTGAAATGCCTGAAGCGGCAACAGCGACAGAAGAGCTGGAATATGTGATTGGGGGGGATACTGCTATCGATGCCGCAATGAGACAGGATCTCATGCTCCGCACGACGACAGACGATGACGAAACATCGGATCCGGTGACGCTTAAACAGATCTGGGACAAAATAAGAAGGGTACCGCGTGAATCTGAAGGCGAATGGAACTACGATGGGGCTTCGATCTCCTCTAAAATCGACAGGAATCAAGTACACCTTTCCGTTCAATATGATAACGGAGTCGTAGAAGCGATATCATTTAGCGAAGGCACACTACTCAGAAAAAAAATCGGCGCAGGTTTTGAAATCTTTCCGGTAGAAGACGCACGTCCTGGTGACAACATACTTTACATACAGGCCGCTGAGCGTGAAAGCGTCGACAATTTCCTCCTGCGAGACTACTTGCTGCAAAGAGATATTCAACTTGAGCGTATACTTGAACCTATTACTTGTTTGAAGCTCTTCTATGAAGCGCTCAAGTCCATTCGAGTAAATGATGGACCTGCTAATGAGAAGTTGGAAACCATATATTGGCTAAACGACCTTCAACGATCAGTTTTATTCCGCACTGTACAGTTTTTGCTGCAAAGTCATCATCGTGCGCGGAACTTTGACGGCGTATCAATGCGTTCAGAAGCAGTTGATCTGCAACAAGATTACTTCTGGGCAGATTTCATAGGCTTGCCAGACTTGATCTCAATATTCAATAAAGGAAATGTGAAGCTAACCTATCGAAAACTCTACGCAATTTCTACAAGCGCAGGAACTAAGCTGTCTGAAGGTTATTTCAAAGGTTTGTGCTCTGCGGCCATACACGAACAAGATCATTACTTTTTTAGGGATGAAAATGAGTTGCTGGCTCTTGGAAAACTGATAAGACACGACGATTTAATAGAGGATTACCACGTTCTAAATGAGCTGGGGAGGAATATCGGCACAACGCTGCAAGTAATTGGGCGCTGCGTTTCCAGGGTCTCGAGCGGAAGAAGCGACCCATTCAATGAGATGGATTGCAGCATCGAGAATAAGTTGAGGAGAGGCACGGTCCGTAGTGTATCTTTCGTAGACCTATAGGAGTCGTAATTGACGCCAGATTTTGGAATTGAGATATATGAAAGTACTCCTCGCTGAACCAGATTTCCCTATCCCTAATAAGAGTAAAAATCACAAGAACTTCTTACCGATCGGCTTGCTTAAACTCGCTTCTTTGTACCGGCAACAGGGCCACAAAGTTAAACTGATTCGCGGCCACAGGAACAAGGCTGAAGTAAGATCAAACGGCGACTCACGATGGTGTATCCCCGACGAAATACTGATCACTTCGCTTTTCACGTACTGGGCAGATCATGTGAAGCAAGCTGTAAAGCATTATAGAATGCTTTATCCAACAGCCCGAATCTCTGTTGGCGGTATATATGCTTCGCTGATGCCAGACCACTGCAAAGCGTATACGGGGTGCGACAAAGTCATACAAGGCATCGTAGAAGAAGCAGAGCAAGCTGCACCAGCGTACGACTTGCTCGATGATTCGCTCACAGCTCCCATCGATTATCAGATCATTCATACGTCTCGAGGATGTGTCCGCTCTTGCTCTTTTTGCGGGACTTGGATCATTGAGCCAAATTTCAGCTATAAAACAACAATAAGAGAGGAGATCATTGCAAGAAACATCGTCTTCTACGACAATAATCTCCTGGCAAATCCTCATATTGCTGATATCCTCAATGAACTGATTGCACTAAAAAAAGACAACACCATTCTGTGGTGCGAAGCTCAGAGCGGATTTGATGGCAGGATTCTTCAACAGAAACCTCATATTGCTAACATGCTAAAAAAAGCAGGATTCAGAAACATTCGGATCGCTTGGGATGGCTCTTACGATCAACACGCGATGATTGAGAATCAGATCAGCACATTATCGGAAGCAGGGTTCTCCCGATCTCGAGAGATATACGTATTCGTGCTTTACAATTGGGACATTCCTTTTGAGGAGATGGAACAAAAAAGAATAAAATGCGCAGAATGGAATGTGCAAATTTCAGATTGTAGGTACCGCCCTCTAGATCAGACATACGATCATTTCGATTTTTCAAAAGCCCAGACAAGCGAAGACTACTTCATACATCCTAGCTGGTCGGACGAGCTTGTCAAGCAGTATGACAAGAACGTCAGAAGGCAAAACATCTGCGTGCGTCATCGGTTCATTTTTTACTCTAAAGAATTTGAAAGGAAAAAGATCGACAAGCAGACTATAAGCCGCGTGCATGCAACAGTGAAATCCCTGAAATCGACCTCTGAAATAAGAGATTACCTGAACAAATTCGACATAACTTACTGGCTGCCCAGCGAAGTAACGTACCCTCCTGAACGCGCAGGATCGTGATGACTGCATTGTGCTGCCTTTTTTGTGAGTTGGCCGCTGATATGGGGGCGCGTAAATGTCGGTGTATCGCTCCGAGAGGCGTGCCCGAAGTGCATCGCATTGTTCCTTGTTGATTATTGCTCTGGTAGCGTTCCAAAAAGTTAGAGAACAGCGATTCATCCAAGGAATTGATGCCTTGCTTATGCCGGATACCCGAAATTTGGTGTAACTCGAGAGCTCTGTCTTGCTATACCGCAGCACCAAGGTCGCCAGACTAGTATTATTCTGTTCACTATAGCTATTAGTATCTTGATGCGTAGGTTGAGAAGGTTGCTCCCAGCTTGGCCAGGACTGTCTATCAAAGTAAGCCCATTATGGGCTTTATATTCAAAAAGCCGCCCTGTGGAGGCCACGACGCGGGTTCGAATCTCGCCCTCGGCTTTTAGATTTTGTCTATAGGCGCGGCAGAGCTGGCGGTTTCAGGAAACTGGTGTCAGTGCGTGTTTGTGCCTCGGTAGCTGAAGCTGAGGTTAAAGCATTTAAATTTCTTAAGAAATATAAAAAAGATATATAGAAATTAAGACGCGTTCAACGTCACACGGCTTGCAGCGGTCCCGCTGTAGAGAGACATTTATAAGCGATCCAAAGAGTTGCAAAATGGTGCGGTTTTGGTGCGGTTTTGGTGCGGTAAGAGGGGCCCCTTAGTGATTTAGCTGGCGCCGATAGATGCTTAGAAGTAATGTAAGGGCAATCAGAAACGCGTCAAGATACCGACTATGACTAGTGCGAGGAAAGGAGAGCTTGTCGTGCAGCGACTCGAGTCGCTATTCGGCAACGTCGCGTTCGACGACGATTACTGGCGGGAACGAAACGAGCCGTTTTGGCTGATCGCAGAGACGATTTTATCCCAGAATACCTCTTCAGCGAATTCCCGAGCAGCCTTTCGGACTCTTTTTTCAAAATATCAAACAGTTGAGGCCGTCTCTTTGGCAGATGTTCAGGACATAGAGCGCGCAATTAAGCAGGCGGGATTGTACGAGACGAAAGCGAGAAGCATACGCGCGGTGGCAAGTGAAATACTAGAAAAATACGAGGGCGATACCTGGTCTTTCATCGGTGGCAGCTATCAATCTGCGAGAGAACGGCTCCAGAAAGTCTCGGGCGTTGGGCCAAAGACAGCAGATGTAGTCCTTCTTTTTGCTCGCGATTTTGAAATCATCCCTGTCGACACGCACGTTTTTAGAGTGTCGCGACGCATCGGGCTAGCTCCGCAAAAAGGGGGTTATGATGCAGTTAAGATGGCTTTAGAAGACGAAATACCGCCTGGAAAACGAAAGTTCGCCCATTTAGCCCTAATTAGATTAGGGAGAGAAATATGCGTCGCGCGGGGGCCGCAGCACTGGAAGTGCCCGCTTACGGATCTGTGTGACTACTACCAAGCGACGTCTTGCCGCGCCACTAACACTTCTTGACGCGTCACATAAATCGGACGGTTTCAAGATTCATAGGGCTTCTGGTCTCAATCTTGAATTTCTTGTATATGGTGCTCGCCAAGTCTATGCATTTGTTTTCCTCGCCGTGGCTTGTGACGATCTTTTCCGGCCGGGGGTTTAGCCGCTTGACGTACTCAATTAGTTGTTGTCGGTCTGAATGTCCAGAGAATCCGTCAACCGTCTCGACACTCATATTCATTTGCATGGACGCAGTTTTGCCGTTGTTTGACATCGGCAGCTCTTTCCACCCTTTCTGTATGCGCCGCCCGAGCGTCCCTTCTCCTTGATACCCTACAAAGACTAAGGTATTATTCTGCTGTGGTCCTAGCGCTTTCAGATACTCCATTACGGGCCCACTGTTGAGCATGCCTGAGGTGGCAAGAATTACACACGGTTCTCCCCGCACAATGTCATCGCGCATGTTTTGCTCCACTCGCACGAAACTGTCTGAGAGAAACGGATTCATCCCCTCGTGAAATATCATGTTTCTCAAGTCATTGTTTAAGTACTCGGGGTACGTCGTATGAATAGCGGTCGCCTCCCAGATCATCCCGTCGAGGTACACAGGTATTTCGTCAATTACCTTCTTGCGAATCCCCTCCTCGAGAACGATCATAACCTCTTGGCTTCGTCCCACTGCGAATGCCGGTATGAGTACTTTGCCGCCCTTTGACAGCGTTTGGCGTATGATGGAGTACAGCTTGTTTTCAGCCTCTCGTCTCGACGGCGTTTGGTCGTGCGGTCCTCCGTAGGTCGCCTCCATTATTAATGCCTCGAGCCTTGGAAAGCTATTAACTGCTGCGTCAAACAGCCTAGTTTGTTCATACTTGAAGTCTCCAGTGAAAGCGACGTTGTAGAGCCCCTCACCCACGTGAAAGTGAGCTATGGATGACCCTAGGATGTGTCCTGCATTGTGGAACGTCAGTCGTACGTCGGGGGCTATATCGGTGACTCCGCCATAGTTCAATGCAATCGAGTGTTTTATGACTTCCCGTATCTTGGCTGAATCGTAGGGGATCCTATGGCCTTCGCGGGCAGCCACATCAATGTAGTCGAGTTGTAGAAGCGACATGAGGTCACGCGTTGGCGGCGTGCAATATATCGGACCTTCATATCCGTACTTGAATAGGAGCGGAACCAGCCCCGCGTGATCGAGGTGCGCGTGCGTGACCACAACTGCGTCAATCTGGTCGAGGGGGCTCACTTCAGGCGCGTAAAGATAGGGCGTTGCATTATCTTCCGATCCTACGTTAACACCGCAGTCAACTAGTATCCTCGATTCAGGCGTCGAGAGCACAAAAGAGGTTCTACCGACTTCGCGACATCCGCCAAGAGTAGTCGCCCGTAACCATTGGTCTTTCGAGGTGATCTCCCTGTGAATCTTTCGGCCCATCGCTTTAAGAAGCTCTTTACGCTCGTCGCTGAAAGAGCGTAAGTACTGGCGTATCTCCTTCACAGTAACCGATTCGATTGGAGGGGTTCGCACCACTCGTGGCGTCCACCCTATTTGCTTTGTAATCTCTCGGAGTGTGGCGCCGTGCCTTCCGATCACAAGTCCCGGTTTTTTGGCCTCAATAACGATCTCACCGGTGTCCAAGTCAAAATAGTGGTTTGTAATACCCGCCTCTTCGGGCACGATATCGCTTATTTCTTCTATTGACTTTTCGGGGTCTGCCAGAACGCGTGGATCTGGCCTTACTACTATGCGTTTACGCAGTTCTCGGGCGAGTTTTTTAACTATCTCTCCGTTGTCTGCGAACGCCCTAGGATCGTCAGTGTAGATCACGACTTCGGGCCCTTCAAACTCAAGTTCGGTAATCTTGATGTTAGAAGGCAATCGTTCTTTGACACGCTGTGTCAGCTCAATAAGTGCTTCTTCAACAGGCATTGTGCGACTTCCAGAAAAACAAAAAAAATACGAAAAATAAAAGTTGGTAAGAAACAGATTGTTTAGAGTGCTAGAGCGGCTTTTCTTTTGTCTATCTCATCCTTGTTTACTTCGACATATCCCTTTGCAGTGATCTGCACGATCCGCATGTCGTTGCCAGAAGCCGAATCCCTTTTCATTGCGGACGACAGCGCTCTAATAGCGAGGTCTACACCCTCTTCGACGGAGATCTTTTCGCTGTATCGATCTTCGATGACGCCGAACGCTATTGGAGATCCCGATCCCTGCGCTGTAGCCAAGCGCTCTTCAATTTGACCTCCTACGGCGTCCAAAGAATACAGCGACGAGGCGTTCTTATCGAAGCCGCCTATCATAAGCTGCACAAAATACGGGTAGTAACGGTTGCTGTTCAGAATGTTTGACAACAGAGTTGCTATTGCTCCGACGGTCATCGGTTTGCCCTGTCTCATCTTATATAATTTAGCCTCTACAGTTATGGTACGCACAAGGCTCTGCGCATCGCCTACGCCCCCAGCGATCGTCATCCCGACGAGATTATCAATCTGATAAATCTTCTTGCCTTCTTTGCTGGATATGAAATTGCCCATAGTCACGCGGCTTTCTGATGCGAGCACAACACCGTCGTTGCAGACTATGCCTATTGTAGTCGTGCCTTTATAGTGATCGACATTAGTCATTTTAAGTCCTCAGCAAATAGTAAACAAAAACCAGTAAACACTCTCTAGTTCTTTACGTTTCTATTTAAACCTATCTATATGCTGATAATCGGCAAAGATTCGCAGAATTGCACTAAATCCAAATTGCACGCTCGATTGGTGCTATTCAAAATCAACTTCCACAATTATAATTATGTTCTCAGACTTTTTCAACTTTTCGACAAACCGGCGATCGAGATCCGCTGCTGCCTTGTTTGCACCGATCATAAGCGTGCGCCCAGAGGTGAACCCACTCTTTCTGACAACAATGTCGTTCGCATCGGATTGCGCTAAATGAGCGCTTCCGAAACCTGTGATAACTTCGCTCGCGTGTCCTGCGTGTATCTCAAGGCGGACTTTCGCGGCGTTGGTCTTCAAGGCAGCTTTGATTTCGCTGGTCAGATCGCCTAAAGCTTTGTCGGCTAAAACTCCGACAACGCAATCTGCCCTTTTTGAGATATGTGCGTCTTTGGTGATTTGAAGGGTCGTTTTGTGCCTCGCTGTGATATTGCAATGGCCCGTGGCTCGGATGGTGTCGCTTATCATATCCTGTATTTATACTCCTCTGTGCAAATATTAGTTGATGGCGATGAGTCAAGAGATCAACCTTGAGTGTTACTCGTGCTCGCCAGATAAAAAAGTGCTGCACGAAGTCCTGCACAGCGGTAAGAAACTCGTGGTTCGCTGCACACTGTGCCAGGTAACGCATCAAGCTGAACCAGCGGATCGCACCCCGATGGTGAGGCTCAAGGTCGTCGTGAGCGACTACGATCAATCATACGTGCGATGGTTTGAGGTGGGAGTGCATGAGCGATTGCGGGTGCGAGACGAGATGATCGTGGAAAATGGGTCAATTGACGCCGTGCGGATCACTGCCATTGAACTTAGCGACGGAGTGCGAGTGGCTGAAGCTGTGGCTGAGACGATTAGAGCGGTTTGGGCGCAAAAGATCGATAAGGTAGTCGTTAAGGTCGCGGTTCACACAGGCGGTATCACAAGATCATATAAAGTGCCGTTTGACGGCGAAAAGGAATTTGTCGTTGGGCACGAAGAACAACTTGGAAAAATTGCGCGGGTTAAGGTCAGGGGGGGCCCCGTTCTTGACCGCGCAGGGCAAAGCGCTAAGGCGAAAGACGTTGGGAGGGTCTATGTCAAAGGGTCGAGGGGAAATGAGCGATACAGGTCAGCCCACCCCAGAGCTCGCAAGTCGGAGTTCAGGCGGTAAGCAAACAAGGTCCTTGGAGCCGGAACGAATATCGCTGCTGCAGAGCTTAAAGCGCCGAGGTATAAGTGAGCGAGTAGTAAGCGCGATGAGCAAGGTCAAGCGCGAAGATTATATCCCTCACAACTGGCGCAATTATGCATACGACGATGAGCCGCTGCCAATTGGAAACGGGCAGACGATTTCTGCTCCCCATATGGTTGCTATAATGTGTGACCTCCTCAGCGTTGAGCCGTCGTCAAATGTACTTGAGGTAGGAACCGGTTCGGGTTATCACGCTGCTGTGCTCGCGCAGCTTGTGGGGGACGGAATTGTTTACACGATTGAAAGATTTGAGCAGTTAGCGCAAGAAGCGAGGAAGCGTGTGCCTTCGAATGTGGTCGTTAACACTGGCGACGGGTCGTTGGGGTTCGCGGAAAAAGCTCCGTTCGACAGGATTCTTGTGACGTGTTCGGCTCCGGACATTCCGCCTCCGTTGCTTGCACAGCTGACAGCTGGGGGTCGGATGGTAATACCGTTGGGAAGAGAGCTCCAAGAACTATACTTAGTTTGCAAGAACCACGAGATAACTAAGGAAGCGCACGGGGGCGTTGCTTTCGTCTTGCTTGTCGGCGAATATGGGTTTGGTGAAGCGCGTGACAGTGGGCGAGCGAATCGTTTCCGTTTCTAAGGGCTACGTTCACAGCCATTGGGCGAGTGACCTCTGATCTGCACCCTGGTAAGCGGTAGCGATCCTCTTTAACGTGTTTTCAACCCTATCTCGCGAAAAACCGTGCTCGTCGCAAAGGAAACTGAAAAGTTCTTGCTCGCTTGGCGGGGTCCACGCTAAACTATATTCGTCAGTAACGTCAGGCTCGAGGAAGAATTGTTTGATAGGGCTATAGTCAATGCTCGCTCCAAGGTTATCCAGCGCTTCTGCAATGCCAAAGCTTTTAATCATCCTCAGGGCTTTTTTTGGTCCGATCCCTTTTACGCCTTTGTTGTAATCAGTGCCGACAAGGATGCCGACCTCAATGAGCTGTTCTCGAGTAATCTCCAAAGAGGAGAGAATAAAGTCGAGCTCGAATAATTCAGGACTGATGCTCACATAAACATTCTTGCCCGGCAGTTTACGCCGTCCGGTTATGGTGAGGTTTCTGACTAGCCGAGGTGTGCCAAAAAGCAGCGCGTCCGCGTCTTGAGATCCGGTGTACGAGACGTCTCCTTTGATTGTCATATACGCCGCTTGTGCTTCTCCTTCGCTAGGAGCAAGAACTACCGGGATTCCTAGGTAACCTAGCAAGGCAACTGAGCTCTCAAGCACTTGGTTATCAATTCGAGCCGACGCTTGAGCGTATTTAAAAGCGTCTGCTCTTCCCTCTGCTCGAGCCTGTACCCATTCTTGCGTCGCACGCTCGCGCGTTTCCCTGCGCCTTGTTACGGTCTCCTTTTTCATTTCTGGCGGTTCGCCGTCAAAAACGTAGACTGGCCGGACTCCGGCTTCTATGATATTGGCGGTTCGATAAAACAGCCCCGAGAGGTGGGAGGTAACCCTCCCAGTACTATCCATCAAGGGCGTCCCGTCCCTCTGCCGAATAATGCTTAAGAACTGGTATATGGCATTGTACGCGTCAATGGCGACACTGTCGATATGTTCAAGGTCTATCTTGGTCCGTGGAAGAAGATCTCCGATTGGAACCCCCATGTTATCAACTCAGTGCATTTGTTGCTATGCGAACTGCCACATTAAACCTACGTAAGGATAAACTTTGCCGAACCCGACTAATGAAAGATAATGCATCAGATTACGCAGCAGTCTTCTCTATCTTACGTTTATTAGTTTCCTCCTCGCGCTTCACGGATCCTTCCATCGCGTTCTCAAGTTCCAAAACCAAGAGGACGCCTGGTGCGCGCAACTCTATATATCAGAAGCGCATACGGCCACGGTAGAAGTGGGGCCACATTTTGCTGATTTTGGCGAACAAGTTAGTAGCAGTCGGTCGTTTGGGGGTTTCTTTTCGTGAATGAGGTAATGAAGCGCATTTCGCCGTTTGCCATGGTGCTCTTCATCATCGCAATCCAGGTTATCGCGCTTCTATTGGCTAACCCGTTTCAAGCATCGGACATCAAAGCGTTCAACAATCCACAATCCGTGT
>Ga0187868_1001168_pt1 | contig 19170 bp, 19 predicted proteins | sample June2016WEW_13_4_FD_133014 | JGI IMG/M metagenome (GOLD analysis project Ga0187868, IMG submission 133014) | Peatland microbial communities from SPRUCE experiment site at the Marcell Experimental Forest, Minnesota, USA - June2016WEW_13_40 | ecosystem: Environmental > Terrestrial > Soil >... | reverse complement strand
TCTTCATCACGGCCAGTTGCTGCCGAAGGGCCAGATTCTCCAAAGCCAATTCTTTAAAGCGCGCAGAGAAAACAAGAAGGCGCAAGGTTGAAAGCAACAGCCTGAACATGCAGATGAATATCGGGTGTGTTCCGGCGAAAAGTCAATTCTTTTGAGGCAGATCTAATTTTGACGAACCACACCGCAAAAAATAATGCAAAATGTTGATGCCAGCCATCGCCGGGTTTATAATCCGCTTAGCTGGGGAAAGAATGACTGCGGCGCAGTCCAATGAAGGAGAGCATATACGCGGCAGAGCAGGAGGCAGTTCCTGGCCACTACGGCACTGGCTGGTACGGCCCTGACCACGTCCGTAACGGGGGCTGCTGGCACGACCACATGGCAGGCCGGCCGACGTAGCTTCCCCGAGATCGTCTATCATCGGAAATCTGCTGCACCCGTCCTCTATGCCGCAGCGCAGCTCGATCATTACCTCAGACAGATACTTGATAGCGAAGCCCAAACTTCGGTGGGCCGCGGGCCGAGGATTTTACTGGAGGACGTAAGCCGAGCCGACCTGGGGGACGAAGGGTTTGAGTTGGTTTGCCAGGGCCGCGACCTGTGCGTTCGTGGCACCCCCTCTGGCATCGTGTACGGTGCTTTCGACTTCCTCCGGCGGTATGCCGGTTGCCGTTTCAGCGGCTTTGGGCCGGACGCCGAGGAGGTTCCCAGACGCGAGAGTATCCAGCTGGCGGCTTTTCAGTCCGTCCGCAAGCCACGCTTGTGGTACCGCGGATATCAGTTCCCCTGGCGCGAGCCGCTCGAGCTGATCATTAAGCGCCTGGACTGGATGGCCAAGAACGGGCTGAACTACGTAATCTACACCCCCCTGCCAGACGATGTGACCGATCCCATCGGCGGCTTGATTGGCACTCATGTCGGCGACTCCGCCGAGCGAGGGCGGCTCCGCTACACCGAGGCTTGGTTTCGCGAATACGTCCAACCGGAAGTCCTGCGGCGGGGGCTGAAACTCGATTTCAGCCATCACAACCTTGGGTACTGGCTGCCCCCGGAGCGGTATTACGACCGGCACCCGGAATGGTTCGCCCTGCTTAACGGCCAGCGGACGCGGCTGACGGACCACAATCAGCTCTGCATCTGTACAAGTAACGAAGAAGCCGTCGACACTCTGCTGCGCAACGTCCTGTCATTCCTGTGCGCGAACCCGGCGGTCGGCATCGTAGGTGTGATACAGGAGGATGGCATTGGCATGTGCCAGTGCGAGCCTTGCGTGCGTGGCGACCTCGATCCGAAGGATGCATTTCGATCCTATGCCGGTAGCAACACGCCTGCCGGGGAGAACGCCAGCAAAAGTCTGCGCCTTGCCCGCTTAGTGAACCGTGTGGCTCGCACCGTCGGGGAAGAGTTTCCTGGGCGGCTGGTGGGTCACGCCGGCTACGACGATGTGCGCTTCCCTCCCCGCGGCATAACGCTTGAACCGAACGTTGTTACCTGGGTTGCGCTAGGGGGGCGCGACGCTGCCCATCCCCTCTCACCTGACAGCCCTTCGGCTGCCAATCGTTTCCTGCTCGACATCCTGCGCCAGTGGAAACGCGTTCACCATGGCAAAGTGATCGTTTACGAGTACTACATGGGGACGCACGCATTTAAGTCTTTTCCCTACCCGATGGCGGATATAATCTGCCAGGATTGGCAATCTCTCAAACAAGTGGGAATCGAGGGGGCTACAGTGCAATGCTGGAGTTCGAATCACGAAACGTATGGGATGAACAACCTGGCTTTTGCACGGAGCGGATGGGAAGACAAAGTCGATGAAAGAGAGATCTTCGAGGAGTATGTCACCGGTAATTTTGGTGCTGCGGCGTCCCAGGTTGCGCCTCTTTTTCGCCGGATGAATGAGGCAAGCGAACGCATCGCGCGGCAAGCGCCTCACGATTCAATGTTCCTCTCGCGATGCCCCCCAGGAGAGCTAAGGGCAGACCCCGCCACGGTCGGCTACTTTGTGGAGCAGATCGGGGAAGACACGCTGCGCCAGGCGGTGGTTCCCGTGCCAGGCGCACGGGAGGAAGCGCAGGTCCGTCACTTGGGCGCGGTGCTGGAGTACTGGCGGCGCGGCGCAGCGGTGATGCGTCTGGAGCTGCTGGCGGACCGAGCGGAGAAGGAGGGACGGAAGGCCGAAGCAGCCGCTCTTTACGGGAAGGCCCTGGCGGCGGTGGATGATTTGGTTCTCTATATCGATGTGCTGCCGCCGCGCGGTTGGATCTCGGTCTCCGCGCCGGCGGCGTGGCATGAAAGCGCTATGAGATGGCGTGCCGCGAAAGAAAAGGCCGAGGCTGCAGTCTAGCATTTCGGAGCACTTGCCAAAGCGGGCTGAGACGCCGCAAGTGACTCGAACTTGCGGATGGCCGGATGCTAATCATGTGGGCACTGAATCAGCCTTTGCTCGGCACGAGGGGGGAATAGCGCAAAAGCAGCAGGACGTCGATAGCCTCCTGCGAAACTATAACAAGTTGAGACCGGAAAAGGTTGGGTTCTGGTCGGAGGGGGGCCTCGGCCATCAGGCCAGTACCACGGCCTAAATTCCGGCGGATCGAGCGACTCAACGCCGCCAAGGAGCACAAACAGATGACCCTCGGCAGGAATGCACTGGCGTTCATCAAAGCACGCTTATGCCACCATCGATGCGAAGGAGTACCCAAATGACCCGAAGACACTGGTTGCGCGCCGGTATGGCGACTTTGAGTTGGAAAATGTTGTCTCCGCTCTACCCAGGTGCCTGTACCCCGGCGAGTCCGGGCAAGCAGGCGGCGGAGTCAAACTGCGGATTGGACTACTATTCCCAAGGAGGGGTCGTCGTCGACGGGGTCGCCTACTTCACCGCCGACGACCAATCCAAGCGCCCGGGCTTTCGCGGCAAAGAGTCGCCTGATTTCCCGCATGTCGTCGCGTTTGGCGTCGACGACTATAAGATCATTAGAAGGTATCCCGTTGCCAAAACGTACGACAGCACTCCCTTGGTGATTCAGAAAGGGGACGGGACTTGGCTCGTGCTAGCCCACGAATACCAAAAGGCACGAACCCTCGCTCTGGCTCGCGATACCGGGAAGGTGCAGTGGATGAGTGTTGCCAACCAGCCGGGGGGATATTTCTTCGGATACTCTTACTTCCAGTGCGCCGACGGCTCCAAGCTCATCCTGATGGCGTGCAGCAATGGGCTGCACGCCATGTCTAGCGAGACCGGGCGGGACGTGTGGTGGGTCAAGCAAGACGCCTCGGGCGGCATTACCCCCTGCGTGGATCAGGCCAATGGCTGGGTCTTCTATCAGTGCACCGGAAAAGTGCTGAAGATACGCGCCGATGACGGGAAGGTCCTCAAGTGGGCCAATGTCACTCACCCTGCCTGGGTCGTTTCCTGGAACACCGTCCTGGTAAACGATTCGTGCGGGTACTTCGTGGCAACTCGCTGGTACGGCAACCCGGAATGGGACTCGGCGATCCGCGTGTTCGACAAGGACTTGGACCTCGTCTGGGAGAAGACCAAGCTTCCTTCCGGGAAGAAAGATACGCTCACCTATTCCGACGGCAAGCTGATCACTGGGAGCGGCAACACCTGGAGCAAGAGGTACACCGGCCACGATTGGAAGTACATCGCCGCCTTTGCCATCGCCGACGGCCGGGTCATCTGGAAATGCGACTTGGCTAACTACGAATACAACAATATCCTCAACATCCCGTATTACAACGGCTTCTTCTACGCGGAAACGCAGGACTCGCCGCCAAACAAGAGCAAAGTGTTTCGCATCCATGCCTCCGACGGTCGGCTCGCCGAGGTTCTGGAGTACGGTCGGCCGATCACCTCGTGCGCTCAGTGCATCATCGCCCACGGGAGGATTCTCAGCGGCGACCTCTGGGAGGACCGCATCGTGGTCTCGAAGATCGCGGAGAACTCGAAAGCCGACTGGCCCGGTCCGTTTTGCGATCCGCAAAGCAACCCAATGGCCCTCCCCGAGGAGCCCGGCGCCAAATGCGTGCCGATGCAGGAGCTGTTTGCACCCCTAACACGCCGATTGGAGCAGGAACTGCTACGCGGCACGAAGCGTAACGGGTCGAGAACTTAGCCCGCGATTTTCTCAAGGTAATTTCCGTCCGTTTTCTCGGAATGCCGTCGGCTTTGGGTGATGAGGACGTCGTCAAGCGGGTGAGCGGTTGGGGGAGGATACCCGGTTGTGTAGACAAGTCAGGGAACCTATCCCAACCGGTAGAGCTCAAGGTGGGGGTTGAGCGGAGCGATGGAGAAGGGGGGCGTTTGAGACTTCAGCGAAAGAGTTCTCGCCTGCCTAGGGCGCTGTGGAGATTTTGAAAGCAGGTTTTTCAAGGCATGAGGGGCCCTTTCATCCAATGCCGGTTTCGGCCCCATAGGGACGGGAACAGCGCGTGAGACCTGTAAGTCCCGCGCGCTGGCCGCATCGGCTCGAATGAGCCCTACTGGGCAATCCCTCGGCGGGGTTGCACCTCTGCAATGGAATACCAGACCCGGTCTGGACAAAACGGAAAGGAGCATCAAGTTCCTGGCCACCGTGTGTTTTCAATAACATATCGTGTCTGCTCCTTACGAGAGCCCACCCCTGTTTCACCCGGTCCCTTGAATCCATAACTTTCTATCCGGGCAGCCGGCAATGGCCGTCGTCCTGGAGGATCGATCCTTTTTGGCAGGCCTGAGAGATGGCCAGTTGGGCAGTACGCTTGGAACACTCCGTACCCTGCATGATTCGCTCGAGCAGTTGGGAATAGCGAAGCAGCCCTGAGGTCGTAGCCGGCGCCAAGGTGACGTTCACCTTCTCGACCTTGTGCCGGGCCGACGGCGCGGAACAAGAGGGTGCGAGGATCAAGTTCCATCCGTAGCGGGGGTTGTGGCGCGGCGTCACGGTCCACCTTTTCGCGTCGAGCGACGCTCGGGACACGGACTGGACCGCTAAAGTCTTGGTCGTCGACCCCAGCGGATACGCCATGAACCTGACGGATGCAATCTTACGCGCCCGCTACCGCAACTCCCCCGAGCATCCTGAGATGCTGACTTCTGGAGAGGTTTACGAATTCAAAATCGATGTAGGTTACACGGATAACGTATTCCTGAAGCCCGCTGCTAAAGATTTCCAGGCGTAGACGATGCCCGCTTAGAGCGAAGCGGAGGCCAAGGCCAACGACAACGGCGCCCCCTGAAACCCGACCTCAGCGTCGGAGAGGTTACTCCAGCTGCTGGTGGCGGTTTTTCATCATCCATTCAACACCAGAACACCACCAATCGGCCAGGGGACCATTCAGCGAATTCAGTGGCAACTTTGGCTTTATAGTCAGGGTGAGGGTCGAGATTAGAATGTCCTCTCCGAAGATCGAGGCCTCTTTGAGTATGTTTCCATCCTGAGCGATGATCCGACTCTGGCCATGGGAACCGGTGAGGTCATTATTGGCGGGGGCGTTTGCCGCCACAACGAAAACCGAATTCTCTACTGCCCGGGCCATCATTTGCGCGCGGTAGGGAACAAGCTTGGATTCCTCTTTCAGGGAAGATTCCGAACTGACGTAGTAGACAATGCGTGCGCCCTGCATGGCGGGCAGACGGACGAGTTCGGGATAACGTTCATCATGGCAAATGATTACCGTGGAGGGGACGCCTTCCAATTCAAAATAGGCGAGGTGATTGCCCGGCGCGGCCCACTTTTCGCCAGCCAGATAGATCTTGCCGTATCGCTCTGCCAGTTCTCCACGCGAATTAAAGACGACTGCCACGTCGTAGGCGTGTCCATTCACCTTGTACACACTCCCAAAGACCGCAGCAATACTTCTGTTTCGGCAAGTTTGCCGCAGTCGTTCTTCCGCCTCAGCAATCTCATTTTCAGGGATTGGCATGGTGGGGCCGAGGTAGTAACCCGTAAGCGCACACTCAGGAAAGACGGCTACCTTAACGCCCTCTGAGGCGAGTTGATTTAGGAGATCGCTCATCCTCTTACAGTTGGCGCTAACATCGAACGAGGAACGAAATTGAACTGCCGCAACTTTAAACTCCATCGACATTGACTGCCCCCGCACCGAGCCCACACCGAGGAGCCCAGCGGCGATCAATGGGAACACTCTATGAGACCATAGGCGTAACTGAAATGAGTCCCTTCTGCAAATCATGTTGATCCACTCCTTTTCGAGTCGGCTCTCTCCTCGAAAGGTGCAACACCAGCACTACAGGCAATTGCCACCATTCGGCCAGGCTGGCAGCCCAGATTCCGAGTTTGAGATTCACCTTTGTTAATATTCTCCGCCGACGCGATTCCATTGATCGAGACCACTGCATTCCCAAATTTCTTCGATCCCAGCGTGGACCGGAGCCGCTGCTAGACCCGCCATTCCGGACTTCAAGATATCTAGGAGATTAGTACGTGTGGCCTGAGTACGGCGGAAAAGATAAAACCACCCCGTTCTTACAAGTGTTGAACACCGTGCACACCATCTACGTTGGATGTTAAGCATGTCGCCTGAATCTATCGTTTCTGTTGGCTCGTGTCAACTTCTGAAGTATTTCAGTGGAATCATGGCATGCTCCGGTTCCGGCATCTAACGTTCAAGTAACTGTCCCCCAAAGCACAGCCGCTGGGACGGGAACTCGACGCTGGGCTGGTTTTCCCCCTGCGGAGCAAGGAGAAGGGAGCAACTTATCTTTACCGCTCCACCACCTCGAGGATGAAGTTGTCGGCAAGAAAGAGCACATGAAGCGTGCCAGCGTCGGTGTTCAACCACCAGCCCTGCTCTCGCGCGCGGTAGCCCACGTCATCAAGCTGGCCGAGGCGCTTGCTGCCGAGTGTCACCTCGCGCGGGAGCTTGGCGAGTGGCAGAATCACTTCATAAGGCCGAACCGTCGGCGAATGCTCGACTGCCACCTGGAATGTGCCAGCGTCCTGGTCGGCCTTCGCGGTGGTGCCGTCATAATTGACGAAGCTTTCGTGCGTCGGAACCCCGGCCGGGAAGACTCGCCAGTGCAGGTCGTGGCCATGCGTACGGTATTTGTTACCGGCCAAGTCTTCCGCTAGGGTCTCAATGTCGGGATCGGCCAGCGGAATGACGCTGCCCGCACGCACCAGAATAGGTATGTGTTCGAGCGGGGCGGGGACTTCCACCACCCGTCCGCCTTCGAGGACTTGGCCGGTCCAGTAATCGACCCAAGCCCCCCGGGGAAGGTAGAGTAAGCGAGTGCGCGCCCCTTCGGTCACGACAGGAGCGACGAGCAGCTTTTCGCCCAGCAAGTACTCATGTTCCGCGTCGTAGGTCTTAGGGTCGTCGGGGAATTCGAGGAGCGGGTGCCGCATGACGGGCAAGCCAGTCTCGGCCGCATGATGGGCATAAGTGTAAAGATAGGGGAAGAGCGAAGTGTGTAGCCGAGCATAGCGGCGGAAAGTGTCGATCGTCTCCCCATCGAACCAAAGGTCCACCGCAAACTTCGGCTTGTCCCATAGATGATCACGCATTACCGGGGTCAGCGCGCCGAATTCGGTCCAACGAATCCAGAGTTCCTTCGACGTACTACTGCTCAAGATGTCCGGGCCCCATATGGCAAATCCGCAGAATCCAGAGGTAATACCGGCAGCGATGACGGAGGGATACCCCTGGTCCAGGCTCCAATCCGGCAGCTGGTCCCCACCCCACATCACGCGGCTGGAAGCCTGAGAGCCAGAGTAACCCGAGCGCGAGAATTCCACCACATCCGGCTTGAGCTTACGGGCAACCTCATAAGTGATCTTGTGATATAAGAGTGGAAACAGGTTGGCCATTCCACGTCCGGTCCTCCCCCCGGAGAAGCGATCTGTGTCGTCGACCCGCTCGCCAAAATCCTCCATCCACCCATCAAAGCCATAGTCCACCACGATGCGCCGAAGCATTTTCTCCCACCAATCCACGGCCGCAGGATTCGTGAAGTCAATGTTAGCCGTGCGAAGAGGCTCGAAGCTGGGCCCCGCCGGCTGGCCGTTGGGCTTGAGGACAAGATAGTGATTGCGCATGCCCTCCTCGAAGGTGGGACTGGGCGTATTGAAAGGAAGCATGAGCGGGCGCACGTAAGGGTGGACGTAGCCCAGCACCTTGAAACCAAGTTGGTGCAGTTTCGGGTTGAATTCGCCCGGCTGTCCGTAGTAGCCTACTGTCCAAAATCCCCAGCCGTGATTGCTCTGATCATCCATCACATCCCATACCCAGAGCGCGCTGGCAGGGATGCCCGCGGCCCTCAGCCGTGCCGCGTCTTTTAGCACCGGGTTTGCGCCCTGCAGGCTGGTCACCCAGACTCCCAGGCCCCAGGGCGGGGGGAGCGGCGTTCGGCCTGTTATACTTGTATAGTTCTCGATTATTACCTCCGGATCCCCGATAAAGAAGTAGCAATCCACTACCGGATTCCGAAGCTGAATTGTGAACTGACGCCGCTCTGCTTGGGTCAAATCAAAAACGCTCTGTGCGGCGGTGTCCAAGTAGAGGCCGAGGCCGAGCGGCGTGAACATGAAAGGCGCCGGGTTATATGTCCAGTCGTGCCCCGGCGTGCCCAGCTTGTCCTCGGGATGTAAGGCGATCTTCTGCCCATCCAGCTTGGCCTTAACAAACCGTTCGCCCAGGCCGTAAAACGGCCCTGGGCCAGCCAGGGCGAGACTCAAGCCAGCTTTGTCGCCGAGTTTCGAACCTTCAATCGATAACCGAATAAGATTCGGGGCCATGACGGCGAGTTCCAAATTCACCGGCTCGCTGGCGCCTTCCACGTGGCCGGACATCGTCCAAAGGTTTTCTTGCTTGTGGATTTCTTGGATCTCCCTGAGACGGAGCGGACTGCCTGCCGGCTTCGCGTCGACGTCCGGGACCCAACTAATTCCAGGCGAGGGCGAATCCGCCGCAGCCGTATTCCAGGTAATCCCGGTATGCTTGTTGGTTAGGGCAAGACGCCAAGGGGACTTGCTAATTTCCAAACGCCAAACCACCGTCTCGATCCTCAGCCCCTGGGTGGTCTCGACGGCCTCGACCGCGACCGCCGCCGGTTTGCGTTCTCCGGAGATCATGCGGCTGGGGCGGACAGCCTTGCGGCCCAGTTCAGTTAACATCGCCTGGTACTCGGGCGTGGCGGAGAAATTCTGTTCTTGCGCAGCCAAGTCTGCGCCCAGCATGCCGCTGGTCAACAATGTGGTCAAAAGCAAAAATGCGGCGCGTCTGAGGTGGGACGAAATTCGCTTGAGACTGCATTTCCCACCGCGAGCAGATAGAAGATGAAACGCGACATGTTGACCGACTTCCGAAGCTGGTTGCCTGTTGCAACGTTGCCGACCACGAGTATTGGTCATGGATTTCCTGCCTCCCAAGGATGACCTGCGCGTCTTCACCGCAGGCGAGATTCGTTACGGGCATTAAACGCGCCATTGCAAATACTGTCAAGCGAGCATCTGAAGCCATGTTGGATCTACATTGTTATCTCGCTGCCCTCACTTACCCCCCAGAAAGCGCCAGCAACACGGAGCTTTAGGCTTCGTCGCCATGGTGGAGATATCACCCGGGCTCCACACCAGCGCGCCGCGCGGCTGCTGGATGGGCCAATGGATCGTGAGTGTCGCGCATCCAGCGATCGAGCCTTGCTCGCATATCTTCGAGGGCGGCACGCGCGGCGGGTTCCGCGGCTGTTTTCTCGTTAGCGAGGTTTCGATTCTCATTTGGGTCATAGAGCAGGTAGTAGAGCTCTTCACGAACCACCGTCGGGCTTTCCCAGTCATGGTCGAGCCACAGATTTTTGTTGTCGCCATCACCGTAATTCACCAGGACCGGTCGTTCGCAATCGTCGAAATATCGGATGGATTTCCAGCGCTGAATTCGAATGCACCGCTTGGGCTCATAAGTGCTATGAAAGTTAACTTCGGCAAAAAGTTCCTCGCGGATTTCGCGCGCCTGCCGCTCAATTACAGGCATTAACGACTTGCCCTGCCGCCATGAGGGCGGGCTGAATGACCGGCCCAACGGATGACGGCCGAGTTGGCACCCGACCCGGTGTGGGTAATCGACGATACGGGTTTTCTCAAACAGGGTCGCCACTAGGTGGGGGTGGAGCCCCAATATTCGGGCACGCTAGGCAAGACCGGGAATTGCCAAGTGGCGTGAGCCTGCATCAGGTGGGGCCGGAAGAAGGCACGATCCTGGGCTGGCGACTGTACCTGCCGGAAAGCTGGGCGTAAGACGCACCCCGCCCTGCGGAGGCGGGCATCCCCGACTCGGTGGTTTTCCGGACGAAGTGCCAACTGGCTCTGAACCTGATCGATGAAGCGCAGGCTTGGGGCCTGCCGGATCGGGTCGTCCTCGCCGATGCGGGTTAAGGCGACGTCACGGAGTTTCGGAAGGGGTTGGAGGACCGCCGGTTGCCCCACGTGGTGGGGGTCCCATCCCACTCGCGGGTATGGACGAAGCCGCCCCTGCTGCACAAGCTGACGGCGCGGGGTCGCGGACGTCCGCCCAGTGCTTATCACTATGGCGACCAGCGACCCCTCGGGGTTTGCGAGGTGGCGGAAAAAGCCCGAGGGTGGAAGCAAGTCCGTGGGCGAGAAGGGACGGAGGGTTGGCGCGAGTCGCGCTTCTATGCCTGCCGCTTGCAACCCTCGCCCGGATTTAACGAAGGCCAGCTACCCGACAAGGAGGTCTGGCTGCTGGTGGAGTGGCCACGCCGCGAGAAGGAACCCAGGAAGTACTTTCTCTGCGACCTGCCCCCGCACTACGCGCTGCGGCGCTTGGGGCGCACCGCCAAAAGCCGGTGGCAGATCAAAAAGGACTATCAGCAACTCAAGGAGGAACTGGGGTTGGATCATTACGAAGGCTGCAGTTGGAGGGTTGGCATCATCATGTGACGCTTGTGATGTTGGCGAACGCCTCCGTGACCTTGGAGAAGCTGCGGAGCGAAAACTTTTGGTTGGACCCTACCGCAGACACGGCGTGAGGCCCAACACGTGTTGTTAACCTGGACCGGTTATTACGCGTATTGTGGCAGTAAAATTCGAAGAAGCAATCGATTTCCATGACGTAATGCAGTTGCACTAGGAAGTCGTATGCGAACACACAATTCCGCTCGACCCGATCGATCACCCAATCTACCGAGACCCAGTGGACAACAGATCACACCATCTGATCTTCGTTGTTACTGGGACTATGGTGACGCCGGTGCTTTTCTAACACTTACTATGCCTCACAGCCGGTGGGGCTTGAGCTAACCCCCAATTACTTCGTGGGCTTGGAGGACACCGCTCTTGCTGTTCAAACAGCTTCACCGGCTGCTTAAGCTGCTTGGCGATTGGCGGTCTCGTCCCCTCGCAACTGCCGGCGAAAGGACGAAGGAGAAAGGTTTTCTTTGCAGCGAAAAATACGGTTAAACATCCTTGTGTTGCCAAAACCGGCCACAGTGGCCACACGGCACACAGGTAGGTCTGTCTCTTGGAGCAAACGCTTTGCTCGATCCAACCGACAGCAGTTAATCTCCGTTAGGATCGATCTACCGATACTGCGTGAGAATCTACGTTCCAGAGTCCGGCGTGAGACAGGCATCGCACCGACGACATCTGACACTCCGATGCCAAGCCCCACATAGTCTTCGATGAAGTGGAGGGCGTTACCAACCACTGGGTCATCTTTGACAATGACTTCACTCGATCGCCGCACAACCACCCGGAGGGGCGTAACCAGAACGGTATACTTGCAATTCCCAATTCTGCCCGACATCAGCAGATCAAGTAAATGGGCAGCTTTGTAGCCAGCTTTTTCCAGGTCCAGTGCCACGCTGGAAAGTGGTGGGTCACATAGCTCGCACAGCACATCGTCGTTGTCGACCCCTACTACAACTAGCTGTGCTGGGACACCCACCCCCGCCTCCGCGCATGCCTCCAGCACTCGGCGTCCACACACGTCATTACATGCCATCAGACCTGTAGGCCTGGCTAGTAGTTTCAGCCAAGCTGCCAAACGGTCTCGCTCGCGGCCCCATTCACGCGTCCAATCCGCATTACGCATCCAATTGTGGATGTTAATTCTGTGCTTGATGCATGGCAATCCTATCTCCCCCAAGTACTGCTCGAAAGCCCGCTCCCGAGCGCGTGACCAGGGGGTGTTCGCAAACCCGCAGTAAGCAAAGTTTTTGAGACCTGAGCCAATCAAATGATCCGCGATTACATGGGCGATCTTGGGTGAATCGGTGAGGACTTCGCTGAATCCACACAAGGGATTCCCGAGCGCCAATTCCTCCGTGCCATATTCCAATACCATAGTAGGGATTGCCATACGCTTAATGTCCTGCACAAGTCTGACGGACTGGACTCGGGCAATAATCGCGTTGAATTCAATTTTGGGTAATCCCTGCTCAACATCTCCACCACCGATATAAAGTGACCACGGCCCGTGCAAGTGGGAATATCGTATGATGCCGCGCAACAACCCCCGCCCATAGTGAGTTGATGTTTCCAACAAAAGTGCCACTTTAGGTACCAGGAACATTGGGAGCCTCCCCTCTTGACGTGTCTTGGTTCAGCGTGAAATGGAGAGTCACCATTTTAGGTAAGTTAATGAATTTCGCCGCTGCGCGGCGGGAGTTTTCAAGGCATCGGGGTTTATCGTTCGATGCGGTCTGCGCGTGCCGTGGGGGAGCAGGAGCGTCCAACCCGCAGGGGCAGGATCGGACGCCCCCGACCTCATCGACGCGATGAGTCCACCGGGTTACCCCTGGGCACGGTTGCTCTCCAGGAGACCAGGCTTCGGTTTCACTTGGCGGCCTTAGTTTAGCGCCGCCGTGGAGAAGTCGCCAGTGCGATCCGATAGGGGGACGAACGCGTCCTGACGGCGCCGTTGGCGCTGTCGACGCGCTGCTTCCAGCATGCGATCGCGTTCGGCAAAAATCTATACCTCTCGCCCTTCCAACTCGGCCAGGGGGGCGACATAGCCAATCGCGCTGTGCAGGCGAATCCGATTGTAATGGTCCAGGTACCGACCCACCAAGCGGCGGGCGTCGTCGATCGACAAGGGTACTTCCGGACGCACACACTCGCTTGTCGGGGACTGGTGCCAGCGCTCGATTTTGCCGTTCGATTGCGGATAGAGCGGCGAGGTCCGGACATGCGTCATGCCCGAGATGCGGGTGAACTCCTTGAAATCGCGGGCGATGAACTGCGGGCCGTTGTCGGAGATGATCCGCGGCGTGGCTTGGTGAAACTTCTGCCATACCCGCTGTAAGATGATCTCGACCTCGGCTTCGGTCATCGATTCGCGGATTTCTCAGTGCACCAGGTAGCGGCTGTAACCGTCCAGCACGCTGCACAGGTAGTAGAACGTCCCCGCCAAGTTGAGGTAGGAAATGTACACATGCCAGTGCTGGTGTGGTCCGGGCGGCTGCTGGAAGCCTTTGCCATTGCTCAACGGCTTGCCTTTCCAGCGTGCCAGCCGGCCTGCCTGGTGAAGAACTCGCCAGACGCTGGCCGGGCTTACCGCGACGACCCCAGCATCCAGCATCATGAAGGTCAGCCGCCGGCAACCCTCCAGAGGGAAGCGGTCGTGGAAGTCGAGGATCGCCCGCTTCTCCCAGGCGTCCAGCCAGAAGTCGCGGGGAACCCAGCCGTTGTGCTCGTTCACCCGGCCATGGCGAGCTCGCCAGTCGTAGAACTGGCTGGAAGCCACGCCCAGCCAGCGCACAAACTTCTGGGTGGCGATCTCGGTCCGCTCGCTCCAGCGGCGCACGAAATCGATCACTTGGTCGCGCGTGTCGTGGGGTACCCATTGGCTCTTCAGATCTCCCCAAGACTTTTATTGGGGCCACATGCTCTTCCATCAGCTCGGCCAGTACCTCGTCCTTCTTCTTCAACTTCGTCTCCAAGAAGGCGATGCGCTGTTCGCGGGCCTCGACCTGTTTGTCAGCGTGCGGCGCCGGCCCGAAGGCCGCGGCCCCGTTCTCAAAAAACTGCTTGAGCCACCGGTAGAAAACCGTGGGGTAGAGCGATGTTCGTCACACAAAGTGCAAACCGGAACCCGATCAATCAAGTGCTGGCGCAGAATGGCCACCTTCTCCTCGGGGGTGTGATGCTTACGCTCGTTGCTCATGAGTCCCCTCCATTGTAACTATCTTAACGGAAGAACTCTCCATTTTCAGCTGAGGCAGGATATGACGGGCCGCTCATCCCTTACCCCAGGTGCAACTGATTGGCCAAATATGCCCTCGCGCTTGAGGGATGTCAATGACAATGTTCCACCTTGTCATTTTCGACAAAACTTCGCCAATTTGAGCCATAACGGTGTGACGCAAAATGACCAGGTTTTTGTGACGCAACTTTACATCTTGACGGCAGGGTCGCCTGGGGCTAGGGTGCGCGTTGTGTGACTCAGTCAATGCGGCATGATGCTGCGGCGCGAAGGTTTGACCTTCAGCTTGTTTCCAGTCCCCGGAGCCTGTCGTATCTGGCTGATTTGCAGAAAATAGCAGTGCTTGATTTTTCCGTAGTTGCTAATAAATTAAGGAGGTCTTTATGATTTCCCGGCATATTAAGCAGGTGCTACTGGCCGGCTTGGTGATCACGTTAGTCTCGGGAACCGCTTGGGCGCAGGGTTTCGGTACGATCCACGGAACCGTCATTGACCCTTCAGGCCTGCCGGTGCCTAACTGCAAAATGAAAGCCGTTCTGTCGGAACGGCACACTACAAGGACGACTGAAACTGGTGCGGACGGCTACTACCTTCTGCCTTCCGTTCCCATTGGAACCTACACTATCTTCGCAGACGCCCCTGGGTTTAAGGTCTATACCCGGGCGGGGGTTGAAGTTACGACGGACCAGTACGTCCGCGTGGACGTCCACGTCGAGATCGGCACTCCCACCCAGTCCGTGCAAGTAACCGGCGAAGCGCCGCTGGTCGACAGCCGCTCCTCTACTCTCGGCACGCTTGTTGATTCGGACAGAATCTTGGATCTGCCTTTGGAGGGCCGCAACGTCCTGCAGTTGGCCGTCCTGTTGCCCGGCACGTCCGCGGTGTCCACTGCTCAGACCTTTACTGGGTACGCGTCCGGACCCACCATGTCGGTCTCCGGCTCTCGAGCCACCGACAACCTCGACCTTTTTGACGGAGCCGAATTCAACCAGCTCTACCGCAACAATGGCTTGAATTACCCGCCGCCTGATGCCGTGCAAGAAGTCAAGGTGCTGACCAATACGTACAGTGCCGAGTACGGAAGGAATGCCGGCTCAGTAGTTGATGTCGTGACGAAAAGCGGGAGTAATAAGTACCACGGCAGTGGCTGGGAGTTCGTGCGGAACAACGATCTGAACGCGAGAAACTTCTTTCAGGGCTCGACCATTCCCTTCCTGGCTCAAAATCAATTTGGTGGAACCATAGGGGGTCCGATCCGCAAAAACAAGGTGTTCGTCTTCGCCGCTTACGAAGGGCTGCGTGTTCGACCCGCGTCCCTGTCGTCCTCTGCTTACACGTTGACCGCCGCAGAACGCGCAGGTGATTTCTCAGCAGCGGGGGAGCCCGTGATTAAGGATCCCCTCACTGGGCAGCCATTCCTAAACAACCAAATTCCCACAAAACGTTTGGATCCAGTTGCCCTCAATCTCGTATCGCCGACCTTAATGCCTTTACCCAACCAGCCCAATGGCACTTACGTGAATACGTATCCCCTGCCGAGTAACAACGACAACGTCACGGTGCGGACCGACTCCAATCTCGGAAGGCATACGATATTCCTTCGTTACAATTTTAATCGGGCGGTGGCAGCTCTTTCGACTGGCGCCGTGCCGACATTCGCGCCGGGTAATGCGACGTTGGTCACGAACAATGTGGCATTTGGCGACACGATAACGCTAAGACCCAATCTGCTGCTTCAGGTCCGAGGGAGCTATGGCCGCATGATGCCGATCGAGTGGACCTCGAATCCACATACGATGCAATCTCTCGGTAGCAACTGGCCAACTCTCATTGGTCCTCCGGTGTCTCCCACCATCATCATTTCAGGGCGTGTAACTTTAGGAAACCCGGACGATAACTACCATATCGGGGATTTTACGAAGCAGGGTCTTGCTAACATCCAGTGGATGCGAGGACGCCAGAGCATAAAAGGGGGGTTCGAGTTGCTAAACCGGCATGAAGACTCGGAGTCCTTTTACGTCACGGGCGGCTACTTCAGTTTTACCGGTACATTTACGGGATCTCCGGCCGCCGACTTCATGTTGGGAAGAGCAGCATCAAACCTTATCTATAACCCAGCTATTGACACCGAATCAATAACCACACCCACCTCTTACTATTTCCAGGATGACTATCGAATTCGGTCTCGGTTAACCCTGAACCTGGGGATTCGTTATGAGCTGTTCCCGCCCTGGACGAACTTACACGGGTGGAACACGGAATTTCGCCCGGGTGTGCAGTCGACAGTGTACCCACAAGCGCCGACCGGCGAGCTGTTTCGTGGTGACCCTGGTGTAGGACTGGACCCATGGCCGTTTCGCAAGGACAATTGGGCGCCCCGGCTCGGTTTCGCTTGGGACATGTTTGGTAATGGACGCACTGTCCTCAGGGCCGGCTTCGGAATCTTCTACGACTTGCTCAACCCGGATGAGGTTGTCGGGCCAAATAATCAGCCCTACTTCTACCAGAACACGTACAATGCTGTCACCCTGGATGACCCGCTTCAAGGATATCCTGCGATTCCGACCACGCTTAACTTGACAAATCCCACATTCACCATACCGGGCACTATATATTATGACGATCAAAACAACCGTCAACCTTATGTGGAGCACCTTAACATGAACGTGCAGCGACAAGTAACACCGAATTTGATGGTCCAGGTAGCGTATGTAGCTAAGCTAGGTCATCACATGTGGATGGGATATGATACTAATCCGGCAATATATGCGCCAGGCGCTACCGTCGGAAACGAACAATCGCGCCGGATTTACCCACAGTTTGGTGCGAACCATACTGTTTCGACTATAGGCAATTCCAATTACAACAGTCTTCAGATCCAAGTGACAAGGCGGTTCAGTAAAGGATTCTCAGCGGTAGGAGCGTATACATTTTCTAAGTCGATCGACCAGACTTCGCAGACTGCCGATGGTAATGTCGTTCCCTACGTCTTTAATCTCCGATCGGAACGTGCCCTATCGGATTTCAACGCCAAAAACATCGCATCCCTGTCCTTCCTTTATGATATTCCCACAGTGGGGCGATCCAATGCAGCAGCACGAGCCATCATCGGGGGCTGGTCGGCTGATGGGCTGGTGACGCTGAACTCCGGGTACCCGCTAAACATTACAACTGGAGCCGATAATGCTTTAAGCGGAACGCCCAACCAAAGGCCCAATGAAATCGGAAATCCGAACCTGCCTTCCAATCGTGCACGTGGCCAAAGGATTCTCGAGTGGTTTAATCCTGCGGCATTCGCTTACCCGACAGCGGGCACTTATGGAGATGTCGGGCGAAATTTCTTGACAGGGCCCGGAACTGCCGTAACCAACTTCGCTTTCGTCAGGAATTTCAAGCTGCCCGGGGAAGGCAGGCGAGTGCAGTTTCGGTCAGAGTACTTCAATCTTTTCAACAGGGTCAATCTCGGTAACCCAAGCCTAACGGTGTCTTCTGGGGCCCATATGGGCGCGATCACTTCGGCGGGAGAAGCCCGCGTGCTACAGTTCGCCCTCAAGGTCATGTTCTGACCGTCGAGAAGACCGCCGGACGGGGTGTAGTAGACACCGCAGCTCTTGAAGCGACTCAAAGGGACGTGCCATAGCGGGCGGGGGACTAGCACGGTCAGTGCCGCCTGCGAACTTTGTTCCTGCCGTGGCCGCAGTGACAACCGTACCTAAAGGGAGATGGGTTCGAAGCGGTGTAGCGCCCCATTTCGGACTTGCCCTACCTTTCATCGGGAAAGAGGGGTGTCGGGATTCTCGGTTTGGATTGGGGTTGTCCCCTGGGGTGAGACAAACAGTTAAGACACTGTTCGCCGTTCGCTGGAACCGGATTGTACTGCGAAGGCGATTTCTTTCAAAATGGGCGCCGGCTGGTGAAGTTAGAGGCAGGCTCTGCAGGAGCGCAACCTGCCAAGGAATAACCAGGTGGAAACTCATCGTTTCGATGAGCGAGGGCGTGGTCCGCAGGGAACACGCCCTCATCAAAATGATAAATTTCCCCATGCCTGAGAAAACTCATAAGGGAAGCTGCCGCGCAGCGGCCGCCTTTTTTGGTTTGGGTGTGCAGGTCGCGCTCGAACTCCGCGGGCGGCAAGTAACCGAGTGCGTAATGTAAACGTTTTTGGTTGTAAACTTTTTCCAGGAACATGCTGATACTGCCGCGGGCCTCGGCGAGATCGCGACATTCGCTGCGGTAGGCCTCTTCGTACTTGAGGGTCCTGATAAACGACTCGCACGCTGCATTATCTCAGGGATTACCTCTAGGTGACATACTGATGTGGATATTATGCTGCTCGTTTACCAACGTGTACGCGCGGCTGGCGTACTGCACGCCACGATCGGGCGGCGGTTGGGGCTGGAGTCATTTTGGGAGGCGCGGCTGCGGCCGGGCCAAGAGGAAGTTGCGTGGGCGAAGGAGGAGGAGTTGCTGGTGGTGAACTGGCTGGTCTCACGCGGCAGTGAGTTCCGATTGCACCGACAGGGATTTGATCAAACCGCCATGGGCGATCTATTGGAAACCGGCGCTCGCCCACTAAGAGGTACACAACCAGACGGCATCTTTCGCTGAGCTTTGGAGGAACCTATGTCGGCGTGCCGAGGCTTGATTGGAACCGGGCCGTGCCTCGCGGTCTCATGTCTTGTTTGTGCTTTTCTGACCATAGCCGCAGAAACTCTCGCCCCACGCTCTGGGGATGCTGTTGGGAAGATCGCCCTTACGCCGCTGGAGACGCGCGTGCCCATTTCCCTCTCCGATGTTCAGGGACGGAGGACCGGCGAGGGAGATTTGGCGCTTCGTCCCGGTGAATCCGTGCGCGTCGGAGTTGTTGTTCCAGAGAATATTAGGAACGCGGCTTGGCGTCTGCGCTTAGTCGGCGAAGTAAATGTCGACCGGCGCTTGCGGACTTCTGGCGATCAGGTCTTCACTGACTTTTATCAGTTAATTGACGACGCACTGGACTACCGAACC
>Ga0187868_1001148_pt1 | contig 19422 bp, 16 predicted proteins | sample June2016WEW_13_4_FD_133014 | JGI IMG/M metagenome (GOLD analysis project Ga0187868, IMG submission 133014) | Peatland microbial communities from SPRUCE experiment site at the Marcell Experimental Forest, Minnesota, USA - June2016WEW_13_40 | ecosystem: Environmental > Terrestrial > Soil >... | reverse complement strand
GTTGGAGACCACGATGAGCCTGTACATCCCTTACGTGATGACGCTGAGGCCTGGCGCCCCGACCGCGGCCGAGATCCGGGCCGTGGACGACCGGCTGGGATCCTTCGCCTTCCGGATCGACGCGATCTCCCGCGCTGCCATGTGGCCCGTGAAGGTGCTCGGCCGCGGAGCGCTCCGCCGGCGCGGAGACGTGGCGATCGGTGCGGTGGTCGCGTCGTCTGCGGCGCGCCCGGGCCAGGGGCACCCTGAGCAGGGCCCCGCGTGGGAGCCGGCCACTGTGATCGATCCCAAAGCCCCACGGCGGCTCACCGTTGTCCCCGCCCGACACCGGGGCGAGCACGGCGACAGCCGAGTATCGAGAATGGACCACACGGCGGAGTCCCGCGGTCGGGAGGCGTCGTCGCCCCGCCCGCGGACGGCCTGGCCACCCGAGGAGCTCTGGATCGATGCCCGACACCGCTGACCCGACCGTCGAGGCGGCGGTCACCGAGGCCTTTCACCAGGAATGGGGCCGGGTGGTGGCCACCCTCATCGCCACCACCGGCGACTGGGATCTTGCCGAGGAGTGTGCCCAGGATGCGTTCGTCCAGGCGCTGCAGCGCTGGTTCCGAGACGGGGTGCCGTCCCGCCCGGGAGCGTGGCTGACCACCGTGGCCCGCAACCGTGCCCTGGACCGGCTGCGGCGCCGTGCCGTCGAGGCCACCAAGCTGGAGAAGACGGCGCTTGCGGGCTCGGTGGCCCCGGCCGAGGAGGATGCCGCCGATACCAGGATCCCCGATGAGCGGCTGCGGCTCATCTTCACCTGCTGCCATCCGGCCTTGCCGAAGGAGGCGCGTGTTGCGCTCACCTTGCGCTCGCTCGCAGGGCTGACCACGGCCGAGATCGCTCGCGCCTTCCTGGTCTCCGAGGAGACGATGGCCAAGCGCCTGGTCCGCGCCAAGCACAAGATCCGCGACGCCGGCATCCCCTTCCGCATCCCGCCACCCCACCTGCTCCCGCCGCGCCTCAGCGGGGTGCTGGCTGTGCTCTACCTCCTCTTCAACGAGGGGTACTCGGCGAGCTCGGGCAGCGAGCTCGTGCGCGTGGACCTCAGCGCCGAGGCCATCCGTCTGACCCGGATGGTCGCTGAGCTGATGCCGGATGAGGCCGAGGTAAGTGGGCTCCTGGCCCTCATGCTGCTAACGGACGCGCGGCGCCGCGCGCGCGTGGACCAGCAAGGCGAGCTCGTGACTCTCGAGGAGCAGGATCGCTCCCTCTGGGACCATGATGAGATCGCCGAGGGACGCCGGATCCTGGGCGCGGCCTTGACTCGCCGGCTGGCCGGGCGATACCAACTGCAGGCCGCGATCGCCGCCTGCCACACCGCCGCCAGGGATGCCGACCTGACCGATTGGGTGACGATCGCCGACCTGTATACGCGCCTCGCCGAGATTGCGCCCTCACCGGTTGTCGAGCTCAATCGTGCGGTCGCTTTGGCGATGGCCGACGGGATCGAGGTCGGCCTTGGCCGGATCGACCAGCTCGCGACCTCCGGTGTGCTCGACGGCTACTACCTCCTGCCTGCAACCCGGGCCGACCTGATGCGGCGCCTCGGCCGCCACGCGGAGGCCTCAGCCAGCTACCGCGCCGCGCTGGAACTGGCTCCCACCGATGTCGAGCGTCGCTATCTCCTTCGGAGGCTTGCGGAGTTGGATCGCTCGACCACCACAGAGAGGAATCGCCCATGAAGTACCTGCTGCTGATGGCTGCCGACGACAGCATTGACCTCACGCCGGAAGCGGCTGACGTGGCCATGGAGGCCACGAGGTCATGGGTGAAGGAGATGAGCGCCCGCGGTGTGCACCTGGACGGCGACCGGCTCAGGCCGGCAACCGAGGCCCGCACCCTGCGGATGCGAGGCGATGAGCTGCTGGTGACCGACGGACCATTCGCCGAGACAAGGGAGCAGATCGCTGGCTACGACATCCTGGAATGCCGCGACATCGAGGAGGCCATCCGTGTAGCGGCCCGGCACCCGTTTGCCCGCTTTGGCACCATCGAGGTGCGCCCGTTCTGGCCGCTTCCGCTGTGACGTGACCAGTCCATTGTCCCCCAAGGCGCTGCGACGCTACGACGGCAGATCCCGAACTGATCGCTGCTCGTGGCTCGAGCGGACGCCGGGTGGCAACTCCGCCAACATCCTGGCGTCAAACCGTCAACAGTCGAAGACCGACCAGCAGATCTCGTTTCGCAACCGCTGATCATCCAATACGAGTTCGCGAATTGCGTCCGGGAGCTGGTCCCGCTGCCACCGGCACTCAAGCCTGCCGACGCTCTTACCCTCTAGGCCGGGGGTCACCGCCCGCACGGCCTTTATCGCGTAGGCCGCAGCACCAAGCTCGTGTGCGGCGACATGCGCCACCACGGCCGCCTGGCCGGCAGCATATGCGGCGTGCCGAGCGGCCCCCCTCAACTCTCGCGCCGCAGCCATGGCATGGCCACCCGCCGCTCGGGACTGAGACATCGTGATCTCGCCGCGCGCCCATGCTCGAATCTGCTCGATCGCCTCGCGGGGCCGCGGGTCAGAGGGCTGCACCGACTCGAAGAGTTTCAGTACGTGCTCAGCGCACGCGGCAGCCCACAGAGCCAGGAGCCAATGGTCGGAATCCTCAAGCGTCCCCCCACGGCGGACGGTGATGAATCGGGGGTCGCGCTCTTTGGGGAGGATCATGGGTCGAACGATAGGGTTCTAGTCACCCTAAGGCACGACCTTGGTCCAAGGAGCAAGGGCGCGTTGAACCGCCCCGGGAATCCTGGAGGCTCCATTCCTTGCGAGGATGGAGCGCTGGCAAGGAGAAGCAGGTATCCCCAACACCTTCGTGACCGGTCGGGCTGGCGCTGGACACCGAGGCCAGTACCCCTGCAGGACTCGAACCTGCGACCTGCGCGCTTAGAAGGCGGCTGCTCTATCCATCTGAGCTAAGGGGGCGCGGGGCTCCAGTGTAGATCGGGGTCCGCCGCCCGGCCGGGGGCCGGCGGCCTTTCGCCCCTATAATCACCGGGCGCGCCGGCCGCGGGCGCGACTCCTGTGTGGTGGCCATAGCTCAGCTGGTTAGAGTGCCTGACTGTGGATCAGGAGGTCGAGGGTTCGAATCCCTCTGGCCACCCATCTCCGACCCGGCCCACTGGCCGCGCCCCTGAAGCACCTCGCGGAGCAGGGTCGGCCGGTCGGACATGATCCCGTCCACCGCGAGGTCGAGCAGCCGCTCCATGGTGGGACGGTCGTCGATGGTCCAGACGTGGACCTGCAGCCCGCCCCGGTGGGCCGACTGGACAAAGGCGCGGTCGACGACGCGCACCCCCCACTGGGCGGTCGGCACCTGGACACAGTCGGCGCCGAATGCGGGCATCCGTCCGGCCAGCGAGGTCAGCCGGGCGGCGATGATCGAGCTCCGGCCCATCGAGGTGCAGATCCGCCCGTGGCTCAGGCGCCGGAAGCGGCGCAGGCGGGCGTCCCGGAAGGAGCCGATGCAGATCCGGTCGGCGGCGCCCAGCCGGTCGATCAGCGCGGCCAGCGGGGCCACCACCCGCTCCTGCTTGGCGTCGATGTTGAACCTGGTCGACGGGAAGGCGAGCAGCACCTCCTCCAGGGTCGGCACGGTCAACCCCCTGCCCCGGAAGGGGTGGGTGCGCCCCCCGTCGATGCTGAAATTGTAGCCGGCGTCGGCCAGCCGGACCTCCGCCAGGGTGTGGTCGGAGACCTCGCCGTGGAGATCGGTCACCCGGTCGAGGGTCTCGTCGTGGAAGGCGAGCAGGACCCTGTCGCGGGTCATCTGAGTGTCGGTCTCGAGGTGGAGGTAGCCGAGCTCGACGGCCGCCGTGAACGACTCCATGGTGTTCTCGGGGCGCTCCAGGGAGCCGCCGCGGTGGGCAAAGGCGAGCGGGCCGTTGCTGGCGAGGTAGGGCCGGCGCGAGGCGATCATCGCGCGGAGAGTACGACAGGCCCGCGAGGACGGGGACGACCGGCCCATGTGCGAGGGGTGGGGGACCGGGTACCGTGGGACGCGCCGTGCATCTAACACCTCTGTTCCGCGTGCGCCCGACCGCGTCCGGCGTCCGGTCCGCTCGGGCCGGCGCCCCCACGGTGAGCGCCGGTGGCTGATCCGCGGGGGTTCCTCACGCGGGGACGTCAGGGCCCCGGGCGCCGCCCGGTGGAGGAGAGGGTGCATGACTGGCACGAGGTGTACGAGCCCGCCTCCTGCCAGGCGACCGCCGAGCAGGCGGCCCGCTGCATGAGCTGCGGGACCCCCTTCTGCCACAGCGGCTGCCCGATGGGCAACCTCATCCCCGAGTGGAACGACCTCGTCCAGCGCGAGCGCTGGCAGGAGGCCTCCGACCGCCTCCACGCCACCAACAACTTCCCCGAGATCACCGGCCGGGTCTGCCCCGCCATCTGCGAGGCGTCCTGCGTGCTCTCCATCAACGACCAGCCGGTGACCGTGGCCCCCATCGAGAAGGTGGTGGCCGAGATCGCCTGGACCGAGGGATGGGTGGTGCCCCGGCCCGCCGCCGTGAAGACGGGCAGGCGGGTGGCCGTGGTGGGGTCGGGCCCCGCCGGGCTGGCCGCCTCTCAGCAGCTCGCCCGGGCCGGCCACCATGTGGTCGTCTACGAGCGCGCCGACCGGCTCGGCGGCCTGCTCCGCTACGGGATCCCCGAGTTCAAGCTCGAGAAGTGGGTGCTGGAGCGCCGCCTCGACCAGATGCGCGCCGAGGGGATCTCCTTCGAGACCGGCATCGACGTGGGCACCGACCTCAGCGCCCCCGACCTGCTCGCCGGCGTCGACGCCCTGCTGCTGGCCGGCGGGGCGACGCTGGCCCGCGACCTCGCCATCCCCGGCCGGGAGCTGGCCAGGATCCACCAGGCGATGGAGTACCTCACCCTCGCCAACCGGGTGCAGGAGGGCGACCTCGACGTGCCATCGATCAGCGCCCGGGGCCGGCACGTGGTGGTGATCGGCGGTGGCGACACCGGGGCCGACTGCCTGGGCACGGCCCTCCGCCAGGGCGCGGCCAGCGTGCACCAGCTCGAGATCATGCCCCGGCCGCCCGACCACCGCGACCCCAGCACCCCCTGGCCGGTGTGGCCGCTGCAGCTGCGCACGTCGGCGGCCCACGAGGAGGGAGGCGACCGCCTCTGGTCGGTCTCCACCCAGCGCTTCGTCGGCGACGGGCGCGGGCACGTCGCCGGCGTGGTGATGGCCGAGGTGGCCGTGAGCACCGAGGGTGGGCGTCCGTCCTTCCCGGTGGTGGCCGGGACCGAGACCGATCTCGACTGCGACCTGGTCCTGCTCGCCCTCGGCTTCGCCGGACCGGAGCGGTCTCCGATGCTCGCCCAGCTCGGCGTCGACCTCGACAACCGCGGCACCGTCGCACGTGACGAGCGGTGGGGCACCGGCCGCGAGGGGGTCTTCGTCTGCGGGGACATGAGCCGCGGGCAGAGCCTGGTGGCCTGGGCCATCGCTGAGGGGCGCAGCGCCGCCGCCGCGGTGGACCGCTGGCTGATGGGGGAGACCGTGCTGCGCACCGCCATCCCCGCCGCCCTGGGCCGCTGACCGCACCATCGGCGAGAGGAGGATGGGTAAGCCCTCGGGCTGACGGTCGGATCGGACCCGCCCAAGCGGTCGGATCAGCCCTCGGGTTGAGGGGTCGGGTCAGCCCTCTGCCGCCCTCAGGGCGGAGCGGCGAGGAACCGGTCGCAGGCCGCCGCCGCCCTCCGCCCCTCGGCGATCGCCCAGACGATGAGCGAGGCTCCGCGGGTGGCGTCGCCGCCCGCGAAGACGCCGGGCGCGGCACAGAAGTCCTGGTCGACGGCGATCGCCCCCGACTCGGTGAGGCTCCCGCCGAGACCCTCGATCAGCGGCTGGCAGGCCACCCCGTCGAAACCGATGGCGAGCAGGACCAGGTCGGCGGGCATCATCCGCTCGGTCCCCGGCTGAGCGCTGAACTCCCGGCCCGCGCCCTCCCGGCGCACCTCGCAGTCCACGGTCTCGATGGCCTCGACGGCATCGGTGCCGTGGAAGCCGGTCACCATCACGCCGAAGTGGCGCCGGCCTCCCTCCTCATGGGCCGGGTAGGTCTGGAGCACCAATGGCCACTCTGGCCACGGATTGCCCGCCGGGCGGGTCCGGGGCGGCTCGGGGTAGACGGAGAGCACCTCGACCGAGGCGCAGCCCTCGCGGTGGGCGTTGCCCAGGCAGTCGGCGGCGGTGTCGCCCCCGCCGATGATCACCACCCGGCGGCCTGCGGCCGAGATGGCCCGCGCCCGCGGGACGGTCTCCCCGGCGACCCGCCGGTTCTGCTGGACCAGGTAGTCCATGGCCATGTGCACGCCGGGCAGGTGCCGTCCGGGCAGCTCGACGTCGCGTCCCCGCTCGGCGCCGACGCAGAGGACGACCGCGTCGAAGCGGCGGCGCAGGTCGTCGGGACCGAGGCTGCGGCCCACGTCGTAGTTGCACTCGAAGACGATGCCCTCGGCCTCGAGCAGGGCCAGCCGCCGGTCGAGGCGGTGCTTCTCCATCTTGAAGTCGGGGATCCCGTAGCGGAGCAGGCCACCCACCCGGTCCGCCCTCTCGTAGACGGTGACCCGGTGCCCGGCCCGGTTGAGCTGTTGGGCGGCGGCCAGCCCCGCCGGCCCGGAGCCGATCACGGCCACCCGCTTGCCGGTGCGGAAGCCGGGAGGTTGGGGCCGGACCATCCCGGCCTCGAAGGCGCGGTCGATGATCGCCAGCTCGATGTCCTTGATGGTCACCGGGTCGGTGTTGATGGCCAGCACGCAGGCGGGTTCGCAGGGGGCGGGGCAGAGGGTCCCGGTGAACTCCGGGAAGTTGTTGGTGAGGTGCAGCCGGGTGATCGCCCGCTCCCAGTCCCCGTCGTGGACCAGGTCGTTCCACTCCGGGATCAGGTTGCCCAGCGGGCAGCCCTGGTGACAGAAGGGGACCGCGCAATCCATGCAGCGCGCCGCCTGGGTTCGCAGGGTCTCGATCGGGTGGGGGACGTAGACCTCGCGGTAGTCGCTCAACCGGAGCTCGACCGGCCGCTTGTGGCGCGGCTCGCGAGGGTGCTCGAGGAAACCGGTGCGGGTCATGGGTGCTCGGACTTTCCCCGGGTGAGCCCGGGAGGCGCGGTGACTGGTCTCACGCGGGCACGTCCAGCCGCTGCTTGAGGCTGAGCACCCGGCGCAGCTCGTTGGGCATGACCTTGACGAAACTGGCGAGGGTCGCCGTCCAGTCGTCGAGCATGCGGGCGGCCAGCAGGCTGCCGGTGTACTCGTGGTGACGCCCGATCAGCTCATGGAGGAATTGGGCGTCACACTCGTCGAGCTCCTCCAGCCCCACCATGGCCAGGTTGAAGCGCTCGTGGAGCCGGCCGTCCCGGTCGACGACGTAGGCGATGCCACCGCTCATGCCCGCGGCCAGGTTGCGCCCGGTGCGACCGAGGATGACCACCCGGCCGCCGGTCATGTATTCGCACGCGTGGTCGCCCACCCCCTCGACCACCGCCACCGCCCCGCTGTTGCGGACCGCGAAGCGCTCGCCCGCCACCCCGTTGACGAAGAGCTCGCCCGAGGTGGCCCCGTAGAGGGCGACGTTGCCGGCCACCACGTTCTCCTCGGCGGTCCGGGGGGTGCCCTGCGGTGAGGAGATGATCAGCCGGCCCCCGGAGAGCCCCTTGCCGACGTAGTCGTTGGCCTCGCCGCGCAGGCTGAGGGTGATCCCGGGGGCGAGCCAGGCGCCGAAGGAGCCGCCGGCCGAGCCGTGGAGGTCGATCCGGATGGTGTCGTCGGGCAGGCCGTGCTCGCCGTAACGGCGGGCCACCGCGCCGCTCAGCATCCCGCCGACGGTCCGGTCGACGTTGCGCACCCGGAGCTTGAGACGCACCGGGTCACCCCGCTCCAGCGCGGGCGTGGCCAGCTCGATGAGCCGCTGGTCGAGGACGTCCTCGAGGTGGTGCTGCTGCGAGCGGCTGTGATGGGTCTCCTGGGCCGCGGCCTCCTCACGATGGAGCAGGGCCGCCAGGTCGAGGTGGCGCGCCTTCCAGTGCTCGACCTCGCGAGCCTGGAGCAGGTCGCTGCGTCCCACCAGCTCCTCGAAGCGGCGGAACCCGAGTTCCGCCAGCCGCTCGCGCACGTCCTCGGCGACGAAGAGCATGAAGGCGATCACGTGCTCGGGGGTGCCTGCGAACCTCCGCCGCAGCTCCGGGTCCTGGGTGGCGATGCCGACCGGGCAGGTGTTGAGGTGGCAGACCCGCATCATCACGCAGCCCGAGGCGATCAGAGGAGCCGTGCTGAAGCCGAACTCGTCGGCGCCCAGCATGGCCCCGACCACGACGTCGCGCCCGGTCTTGAGCTGACCGTCGACCTGGAGCACGACCCGGCTGCGCAGGCCCTGGGCCACCATCACCTGCTGGGTCTCGGCGAGCCCCAGCTCCCACGGGACGCCGGCGTGCTTGAGCGAGGAGAGGGGCGAGGCGCCGGTGCCGCCCTCGTAGCCGGCGATCACGATGTGGTCGGCGCGGGCCTTGGCGACCCCGGCCGCGACCGTGCCCACGCCCACCTCGGAGACCAGCTTGACGCTGATCCGGGCCTCCGGGTTGGCCATCTTGAGGTCGTGGACGAGCTGGGCCAGGTCCTCGATCGAATAGATGTCGTGATGCGGCGGCGGGGAGATCAGCCCCACCCCGGGGGTCGAGTAGCGGAGCCGGGCGATGACCTCGTCCACCTTGCCGCCGGGGAGCTGGCCGCCCTCGCCGGGCTTGGCCCCCTGGGCGATCTTGATCTGGAGCTCGTCGGCGTTGACCAGGTAGTTGATGGTGACCCCGAAGCGGCCGGAGGCCACCTGCTTGATGGCGCTGCGCCGGTTGTCGCCATTCGGGTCCACCAGGAAGCGCTCGGGGTCCTCGCCGCCCTCGCCGGTGTTGGACTTGGCGCCCAGCCGGTTCATGGCGATGGCGAGGGTCTCGTGCATCTCCTTGGAGATGGCCCCGTAGGACATCGCCCCGGTGACGAAGCGGCGGACGATCTCGGTGGCGGGCTCGACCTCGTCGATCGGCACCGGCTCCTGGTCAGCGTGGATCTCGAGCAGCCCGCGCAGGGTCTTGAGGGTCGCCCGCTCGTCGTCGACGGTCTCGGCGTAGGCGCGGTAGGTCTCCTCGCCGCCCTCGCGGACCGCGTGCTGGAGCAGGCTGATGGTGGTCGGGTTCCAGGCGTGGGCCTCCCCGTCGCGGCGCCACTGGTACTCGCCGCCCCCGGGCAGGCCCGGGGTGTCCACGCTGCGCTCGGGGAACGCCATCCGGTGGCGCATCAGGGTCTCCTCGGCGACGACCTCGAGGTCCACCCCGCCGATCCGCGACGCCGTGCCCGGGAAGTAGCGGTTGACCAGCTCGGGGGCGAGCCCCACCGCCTCGTTGATCTGGGCCCCCGAGTAGGAGTCGATGGTGGAGATGCCCATCTTCGAGATGACCTTGCGCACCCCCTTGTAGAGGGCGTGGATGTAGCGCTCCTTGGCCCGGGCGGGGTCGGTCGCCGCGGGCAGCAGCCCCCGGCGGTGCAGCTCGCCGATCGTCTCCAGGGCGAGGTAGGGGTTCACCGTCTCGGCGCCGAAGCCGAGCAGCAGGGCGACGTGCATCACCTCGCGGGCCTCGCCGGTCTCGACCACCATCCCCACCCCGCTCCGGGTGTGCTCCCGGACCAGGTGGTGGTGGACCGCGGCGGTGGCCAGCAGGGCGGGGATGGGGGCGTGGTTGGCGTCGACGTGGCGGTCGGAGAGGACCAGCACCGTGTAGCCCTCGCGGATCTTCTCGGAGGCCAGCCGGCAGATCCGCTCCAGGCCCTCCTCCAGCGAGGAGACCCCGCCGTCAGAGTGGAAGGTGGTCGAGATGGTGGTCGCCGGGAACTGGCGCTGGGTCACGTGGCGGATGGTCTCGAGATCGGCGTTGCTCAGGATCGGGGTCGGCACCGCGAGCCGCTTGGCCTGCGCCGGTCCCTGCTCGAGCAGGTTGCCCCCGGCCCCGAGGCTGGTCGCCAGGGACATCACCAGCTCCTCGCGGATCGGGTCGATCGGCGGGTTGGTCACCTGGGCGAAGAGCTGCTTGAAGTAGGCGAAGAGGTTGACGGGACGCTCGCTGAGCACCGCCAGGGGGGTGTCGTTGCCCATCGAGCCCACCGGCTCCTCGCCGTCGCGCGCCATCGGGGTGAGCAGGAGCTTCAGCTCCTCCTCGGTGTAGCCGAAGACGCGGTGGCGGACCAGCAGGGTGCCGGGGTCGGGGTCGGGCGGCTCCGCGACCCGCTGTAGCTCGTCGAGGCGGACCGCGCCCTGGCGGATCCAGTGCCGGTAGGGGTGGCGCCGGCTCAGCACACTCTTGACCGCGTCGTCGTCGAGGATCTCGCCGGCCTCGGTGTCGACGAGGAGCAGGCGTCCCGGCTCCAGCCGCCACTTCTTGATGATCCGCTCCTCGGGGATGGGCAGGACCCCCGCCTCCGAGGCCATCACCACCCGGCCGTCGTCGGTGACCAGCCAGCGCGCGGGGCGCAGCCCGTTGCGGTCGAGGGTGGCGCCGATCAGCCGGCCGTCGGTGAAGGCGATCGCCGCCGGACCGTCCCAGGGCTCGATCAGCGAGGCGTGGAACTCGTAGAAGGCGTGCCGCTCCTCGTCCATCAGCGGGTTCCGGTCCCAGGCCTCCGGGATCATCATCATGATCGCGTGCTCGACCGAGCGGCCGGCCATGGTCAGCAGCTCGAGCGCGTTGTCGAACTGGCTCGAGTCCGAGCCCAGCTCGTCGATCACCGGGCGGAGCTTGCTGATGTCGGCGCCGAAGTGCGGGCTGCGGAACTTCGATTGCCGGGCCCGCATCCAGTTGACGTTGCCGCGCAGGGTGTTGATCTCGCCGTTGTGGGCGCTGAGCCGGAAGGGCTGAGCCAGGTCCCAGCGCGGCAGCACGTTGGTGGAGAAGCGCGCGTGGACCATGGCCAGTCGCGAGACCGTCGCGCTGTCGGTGAGGTCCGGGAAGAAGACGGGGAGCTGCTCGGCGGTGAGCATCCCCTTGTAGACGAGGCTGCGGCTGCTGAGGCTCGCCATGTGGAAGCGGTCGCGGGTGAGCCCGACCGCGTCGCTGCGGCGCTCGATCACCCGGCGCATCACGTAGAGGCGGCGCTCGAGCTGGTCGCCGTCGAGCCCGAAGGCGCCGACCAAGAGCTGGCGGATCACCGGCATCCCGGCGAGCGCGGTCGGCCCCGCGCAGCTCGGGTCGACCGGGACATCGCGCCAGCCGAGCATCCGGAGCCCCTCGTCGTGGCAGGCGGTGGCGACCAGCGCCTCGCAGTCCGCCCGGCCGGCGGCATCGCGGGGCAGGAAGACCATCCCCACCCCGTAGGCACCCGGGTCGGGGAGGGGAAGGCCGGCGTCGCGACGGAGCAGGGCGTCGGGGACCTGGAGCAGGATCCCGGCGCCGTCGCCGCTCAGCGGGTCGGAGCCGGTGGCCCCTCGATGGCCGAGGTTGCGGAGCGCCTCGAGCCCGGAGCTGACGATCTGGTGGGTCGGCGCGCCGCGCAGGGTGGCCACGAAGGCCACCCCGCAGCTCTCATGGTGCAGCCGCGGATCGTGGAGGCCCCGCACCCCGTAGGGGTTGTCGAGATGTGCGCCAAGGCCGGGCTGTGGTGGCATGAGGCGAGAGGTGGTGCTCCGGAGCGAGGGCGAGCGGATCACCCGACGGGCACCGGCCGGAGGCTCCCCGGACCGCGAGCCTGCGCGGGGCGATCGTCGGGTTCAGGGCCGAGGGTACCAGGAACTGGGCCATTCGTGCCAAAGCTGGGCCGTGCGGCTCCCCGACGGCGGCGACGCCCGCGGCCGGGGTGAGGGCACGAGGTCACGCCCCCGCGCCTGCCACGCGTCCCCAAAACGGTAGGATCTCAACCCGATGGCAGCGCAGGTGTCGCCGGCGGCGCGCGCCGCCGAGAGCGGACACACCCTCGGGCTCTGGGCCCGCCTGCGACGCGGCATCCCCTGGTGGGCGCAGCCCGTGACCATCGTGGCGGTGCTCGGCGCCTTCACCGGCTACTCGATCTGGACCTCCTTCTTCGGTCCCGGGCCCAATCACCTCAGCGAGCACGCCAACTACCTCTCGCCCTTCTTCTCGCCTCTGCTCTGGAAGACCGGCCCGGTGACCCCGGCGCTCTGGGTGCTCTGGGCCCCGCTCGGCTTCCGGGCCACCTGCTACTACTACCGGAAGTCCTACTACCGGGCCTTCTTCTGGGATCCCCCCGCCTGCGCGATCGGCGAGCTGCGCCGGCGCGGCTACCGGGGCGAGTCCAAGCTCCCGATGGCGCTCAACAACCTGCACCGCTTCTTCTGGTACCCGGTGGCGGTGGTTGTGATCTTCCTCTGGATCGACGCCTTCGGGTCGCTCGACGACAACGGCCACCTCTACCTCGGCCTGGGCACCCTGATCCTGCTGGTCAACGCGGTCCTGCTCTCCGGCTACAGCCTCGGCTGCCACGCCTTTCGGCACCACGCGGGTGGAGGTCTGGACTGCTTCTCCTGCGCCCAGGGCGGCCAGGCCCGCTTCCGGCTCTGGAAGACGGTCACCGTGTTCAACGGCCACCACGCCCTCTGGGCCTGGGTCAGCATGTTCAGCGTGGTCGCCGCCGAGGTCTACATCCGCCTGCTCCAGGCCGGCATGCCCGACCCCCACATCCTCGTCCACTGAGATGACCGAGCCGTACACGACACGCGACTGCGACGTGCTGGTGGTGGGCGCGGGGGGCACCGGGCTGCGCGCCGCCATCGCCGCGGCGGAGGCGGGCTGCTCGACGCTCGTGGTCTCCAAGTCCCTGCTCGGCAAGGCCCACACCGTGATGGCCGAGGGTGGCATCGCCGCCGCCATGGGCAACGTCGACTCCCCGGACAGCTGGGAGGTCCACTTCGCCGACACCATGCTGGGCGGCCAGCTGATCAACAACTGGCGGATGGTGGACCTCTACAGCCGCGAGGTCATCGATCGGGTCTACGAGCTGGAGCGGTGGGGTGGCCTCTTCGACCGCACCGATGACGGCCGTGTCATGCAGCGGGCCTTCGGCGCGCACAGTTATCGGAGGCTCTGCCACGTCGGCGACCGCACCGGCCTGGAGCTGATCCGCACCTGCCAGGACCGGATGGTCCACACCGCCGGCGCGGACGTCTACATGGAGTGCACCCTCACCCGGCTGCTCACCGGCCCCGGCGGGGTGGTCGGCGCGATGGGCTACGACCGCAACACCGGTGAGTTCGTGGTCATCCGGGCCAAGGCGGTGGTGCTGGCGAGCGGTGGCTGGGGGCGGATGTACCGCTACACCTCGAACTCCTGGGAGGGGACGGGTGACGGCGCCGCCATGGCCTACCAGGCCGGCGCCGAGCTTGTAGACATGGAGTTCGTCCAGTTCCACCCCACCGGGATGATCTGGCCTCCGGGGGCGCGCGGCATCCTGGTCACCGAGGGGGTGAGAGGCGAGGGCGGGATCCTCCGCAATGCCCTGGGCGAGCGCTTCATGGAGCGCTACGACCCGGTGAAGCTGGACCTCTCCAGTCGCGACGTGGTGGCCCGCTCCATCTACCGGGAGGTGCAGGCGGGCCGGGGCACCCCCCACGGCGGCGCCTTCCTGGACATCGCCAGCCAGCGCAGCCCCGCCGAGATTCGCAAGAAGCTCCCCTCCATGTGCGAGCAGTTCGAGGCCCTGGCGGGCGTCGACATCACCCGGGAGCCGATGGAGGTGGGGCCCACCATCCACTACACCATGGGCGGCATCCGCGTGGACCCCGAGACCGGCGCGAGCAGCGTCCCCGGACTGTTCGCCGCCGGTGAGTCGGCGGGGGGGCTGCACGGGGCCAACCGGCTCGGGGGCAACTCCCTGGGCGACATCCTGGTCTTCGGCCGGCGGGCCGGCGAGGCCGCCGCCGAGCTGGCCCGCAGCCGAGGTGGTCTGTCCGAGGTCTCCGCGGCCGAGGTGAGCGACGAGCAGGAAGCACTCCTCCGGCCCCTCGCCGGCCAGGCCGGCGAGAACCCGTACGAGCTCCACCGAGCCCTCCAGGAGGCGATGCAGGACGACGTCGGCATCGGCCGCAGCGACGAGTCCCTGCGCCGGGCTCTCGGCGCCATCGGCGAGCTCCGCGATCAGGCCCAGCGGCTGCGGGTGGACGGCGGCCGCGTGCTCAACCCCGGCTGGCACGCCTGCCAGGACATCAGGTTCATGCTCACCGTCTCGGAGGCGATCGTCCGGTCGGCGTTGGAGCGGCGGGAGTCGCGCGGGTCGCAGTGGAGGTTCGAGTTCCCGGAGAAGGATGACCGGCTGGCCCGGGTCAACCTGGTGGTGCGCGATAAGGGCGGCGCGATGACCGTGGAGGAGCGTCCGGTCGAGCTGATGCCCGACGATGTCGTGGCCCGGCTGAACCGGAGCCGCTTCTTCGACCCGGCCAACCTCCCCTCCCACTACGCGGGGAAGGTCCAGCCGCGCGCCGTGGAGGCGCACTGATGGCGGAGGCGACACCCCGGGTGGCGACGGGACCGGACGGCGACGTCGCCCAGCCGCCCCCGGTGCCGCAGAGCGGCCTAACCGGGGAGACCCTCACCCTGCGCGTCTTCAAGGGTGTCCCCGGTGGGGAGGCGGGCTACGCCACCTACGAGGTCCCCGATGTGGTGGGGATGGTGGTGCTCGACGCCATCCACCAGATCCAGCAGACTCAGGACGGCGACCTCGCCTGCCGCTGGAACTGCAAGGCGGCCAAGTGCGGCTCCTGCGCCGCCGAGGTCAACGGCCGGCCGGTCCTCATGTGCAAGACGAGAGTCGACACCCTGCCCCGGGGGACGATCACCGTCCAGCCGCTCAAGGCGTTCCCGCTGATCAAGGACCTGGTCACCGACGTCTCGCGCAACTACGAGACCAACAAGCTGATCCCGCCCTTCACCCCGGCGCCCGACGACGGCACGCCGTGGCGGATCCCCCAGATGGACATCGACCGCCTCTTCGAGTACCGGCGCTGCATCGAGTGCTTCCTCTGCCAGGACGTCTGCCACGTCAACCGCACCCACGAGCTGAGCGCCCGCTTCTTCGGGCCGCGCTTCTTCGTCCGGGTGGCCGGCCTGGAGATGCACCCCAAGGACGTCCTCGACCGCCGCGAGCTGCTCGGCGACCGGGGCGGGCTCTCGCTCTGCAATATCACCAAGTGCTGCACCGAGGTCTGCCCCGAGCACATCCACATCACCGACAACGCGATCATCCCGCTCAAGGAGCGGGTGGCCGACGCGCACTGGGACCCGGTGCGCTGGGTGGCGCGCCGGCTGCGCGGCGCTCCGAAGGCCGGCCCCGCGTGATCCGGGCGCGGCCCCCCGCCGGGAGGAGGTCTCGGGGGTGACCGCCCTGATCGTCCTGGGGGCCATCCTGCTGGCCCTGGTGGTGGCGTTTATCCTCTTCTACCGCCACTCCCGGACCCCGGAGTGGGGCGACTCCGAGTTCCGCAGGTCGATGCTCGCGATGATGGTGGCGATCGCCCCGCTCTGGGGGATGCGCTACAAGGAGCCGCACCACGAGCTGCCCACGGTCAGCGCACCCGGCTCCGAGCAGGGGCCGCTCCCCACGCGATCCGCGGACGCGCCACTCCCGGCCGGATCCGCGGATCCGCCACTCCCCACTGGATCCGCGGATGCGCCACCCGGAGGGGCACCTCCCCTCGATACACGATGAAGTAGGAGCCCCCCCGCCCTGGTGCCGCCCTCGCGGTGGCAGCGCGGTCAGCTGCTGCTGTGGGGGAGCAGCTCGGGCAGGCCGCCCTCGATCCTGTCGCGGTTGCGCTCGATGACCCCGACCACCTGCTCGACGGCGGCGGCGGAGCGGCGCAGGGCGGCCTGATCCGAAGCGTCGAGGTCGACCTCGATCACCTCGACCAGGCCGCCGGCTCCGAGGCGGACCGGGACCCCGCTGAACACCCCGGTGATGCCGTACTCGCCCTCGAGGTGGACGCTGCAGGGGAGGATCCGGCGGGTGCCGAGCACGATGGCGTCGACCATCTGGGCCACCGCCGCGCTCGGCGCGCAGTAGGCGCTGCTGATCTGGAGCAGGTTGACGATCTCGGCGCCGCCGTCGCGGGTCCGCTGGACGATCTGCTCAAGCCGCTCGGGCGCGATCAGCTGGGCGACCGGCACCCCGGCCACGGTGGTGAGCTGGGTGAGCGGCACCATGGAGTCGCCGTGCCCGCCCAGCACATAGGCCTGGACGTCGCGGACCGACGCCCCCAGCTCCTGGGCGATGAAGGTGCGGAAGCGGGCGGTGTCCAGGACGCCCGCCATCCCGATCACCCGCTGGCGAGGGAAGCCGCTGACCGCCAGGGCCACCTGGGCCATGGCGTCGAGCGGGTTGCTGACCATGATCAGCACGGCCTCGGGGGACGCCGCCGCGGCCTGCCGGACCACCCCGGCCACGATCCCGGCGTTGATCATCATCAGGTCGTCGCGCGACATCCCCGCCTTGCGGGCGATGCCTCCGGTCACCACCACCACGTCGCTGCCGGTGGTCTCCTCGTAGCCGTTGGTGCCGGTGACCAGGCTGTCATAGCCGACCACGGGGCCGGCCTGGAGGATGTCGAGCGCCTTCCCCTGGGGCAGCCCCTCGACGATGTCGACCAGGACGATGTCGGCGTAGTCGCGCTCGGCGAGGCGCTGGGCCAGAGCGCCTCCAACCATGCCCGCACCGACGACGGTGATCTTGTGGCGCACAGGAGGGCCTCCGGTGGTGGGATCCGACCTTCCGATTGTAGGGAAGGCCGGAACGCGCGACCGCCGCGACAGCTTTCGGATCCGAATGGCCGCGGTCCTGACCGCGGAGTGGGAGTGCCATCCTTCTCCGCATGGTTTCGAGGCGACGGCTGCCCCGCGGGGCGCGGGAGCGGGCGGCCACCGTGGTGGAGCGGCTGGCCGCCGAGTACCCCGATGCGGCGTGCGCCCTGGTCCACGAGGGGCCGCTCCAGCTCCTGGTGGCGACGATCCTCTCGGCGCAGTGCACCGACGAGCGGGTCAACCTGGTGACCCCGGGGCTCTTCCGACGCTACCCGGACGCGGCCGCCCTCGCCGAGGCGGACCCCGCCGAGCTGGAGGAGCTGATCCGCAGCACCGGGTTCTTCCACGCCAAGGCCCGCGCCATCATCGCCATGAGCCAGGAGGTGGTGGCCCGCTTCGGAGGCCGGGTCCCGGACCGGATGGAGGATCTGGTGACCCTCCGAGGGGTCGGTCGCAAGACCGCCAACGTGGTGCTGGGGGTCGCCTTCGGGAAGCCGGGGTTCGCGGTGGACACCCATGTGACCCGGCTCACCGGGAGACTGAAGCTCACCTCGTCGACCGATCCCGTCGAGATCGAGACCGACGTCTGCTCGATGGTCCCGGCCGCGGAGTGGACCGCTCTCGGGCTGCGGCTGATCCTCCACGGCCGCCGGATCTGCGCGGCGCGCAGCCCGCGCTGCCCGGTCTGCGTGCTCAACGACATCTGCCCCTCGGCGCAGCTGGCGGGGCTGCGGACCGCCGGCTCGAGATCGCGAGCGCGGGGCGGTGGCGTCATCCCCAGGGCTGGGACATCATCGTGATGGTGGCGTTCGGGTAACGCGGGGGCGGACCAGCGGGCCGGTCAGGTACCATGCGGGCGTCCAAAGAGGTATGCCCGCCGAGTGACTCTCACCTCCGCACCGCTGCCGCCCGCCCTGGATTCGGCCGAGTCCGATGACACCAGGGCGAGCCGTCCGCGACCCAATCGCGGCGGCCACCCGGTCCCTGCCATCAGCCCGGGTCCGCGGCTCCCCGGGATCCACCGTCCCGAGGGACTCTCGGTGGCGGCCCGCCCCGGAGATGTCCCCCAACCCCAGCACCTTCATCTGCCCGGCTGGGTGCGCCGCGCTCACGGCCAGGCCCGGCCGATCCTCGCCGATCTGATCGGCAACCTCACCGGCGAGCTACGCCAGCAGTTCGCGGCCCACGTGAGCGAGCTGGTCGACGGGATGAGCTCCGGCAAGTTCAGCCTGGCCTGGCAGTACCCGCGCCTCATCGACGAGGGGTGGGCGCTGTTCGAGCGTCAGCGCCGCGACGCCGAGGAGGAGGCGCGCAAGCGCCGCGGCCTGGAGAGTGCCCGACGCCGGGTCGCCGACCAGCTTCGCGACGCCGGGGCGCGCCTGACACCGGAGACCGCCAGCCGGCTGCACCGGACCCTGCGCTCGGCGGACGGGGTGGACGCCATCAAGGGCGTCGCCACCGAGCTGGACCAGGCGGTCGCCGCCGTCCGCACCCTCGAGGAGAAGCGCCGGGACCGGGAGATCGACCGGACCCGGGAGCGGATCCATCGTGCCCTGCCGCGCGGCGCCGCCGCCGAGGTCCCGGCCGAGAGCTGGCAGGACGCGCTGCGCCGGATCGCCGAGAACTTCTCGGAGTAGCGGGCGCGGGCGGCCGCTCCGGAGGGGCCCGCCGAACGGAGGATGACCGGATGTACGAGGACGAGCTGCTGATGCGTCGCGCCCTGGCGCTCGCCGCGCGGGCCGGCCGCCGCGGTGAGGTGCCGGTGGCCGCCCTGGCCGTCGCCGGGGGCGAGGTGATCGCGGCGGCCTCCAACCGGATGGAGCGGGGAGGGGACGCCACCGACCATGCCGAGATGCGGGTGCTGCGCACCGCCGCCCGGCGCCGGGGTGGGTGGCGGCTCGACGGGGTCACGGTGGTGGTCACCCTGGAGCCCTGCCCGATGTGCGCCGGGGCCATGGTCCAGGCGCGGATCGACCGCTGCGTGTACGCCGCCCGCGACCCCAAGAAGGGTGCTGACGGCAGCGTCTACGACGTGCTCCGCCACCCCGCCAACAACCACCAGGTGGAGGTCACCGAGGGGGTGCTGGCGGAAGAATCCGGCCGGCTGCTCCGCGAATTCTTCGAGCGGCTCCGCACCGGCTGAGGGCGCGGCCCTCGGACCGCCCGCTCGGGTGCCGAGCCCGGTCGCCCGTATGATGCGGGCACGGTCGGCCCTCGTTCGAGGTGGAGCGGTGATGTCCACGAGCGGTCGCGAGCAAGCGGATCTGCGCGGGGTGCGCGTGCTGGTCACTGGCGCCACCAGCGGCATCGGTCGCGCGATGGCCGAGGCGCTGGTGGGCGCCGGCGCGGCCGTCGCGATCACCGGCCGCGACCTCGGGCGCGCCGAGGCGGTCGCCGCCCGGATGGCGGGCGGCTTGGGTCGGGCGACCGCTGTGGCGATGGACGTCCGCGACGAGGAGCAGGTGGCGCGGGGGGTCTCCGAGGTGCTGGAGCGGCTCGGTGGCCTCGACGTCCTCGTCAACAACGCGGGCCTCGGCATGCGCAGCGTCAACCCCCGCTTCCTCACCGACCCGCGGCCGTTCTGGAAGG